>Ga0315284_10006655_pt1 | contig 16455 bp, 17 predicted proteins | sample YL17G09_16_MG_FD_203696 | JGI IMG/M metagenome (GOLD analysis project Ga0315284, IMG submission 203696) | Sediment microbial communities from Yellowstone Lake, YNP, Wyoming, USA - YL17G09_16 | ecosystem: Environmental > Aquatic > Freshwater > Lake > Sediment | place: USA: Wyoming | collected...
GGATGAGTGAGTACGGACTGGAGCAGGCTACCGAGCTGTCCCGGGAGCAGGCCGCTCAGTTCATCAAGGCGTATTTCGAGAAATACAGCGGGGTCAAAGAATACCTCGCCCGCACCAAGAAAGAGGCCGCGGAGAAGGGCTACGTGCAGACCTTGCTGGGGAGACGGCGCTACATACCCGAGATAAACGCCTCCAATGCCCAGGTGAGGATGGCGGCGGAGCGCATGGCGATAAACATGCCCGTCCAAGGCACCTCGGCCGATATTATCAAGGTGGCAATGATCCAGCTTCAGCATGAGATGGACAGGCAGGGGCTGGAGGCAAAGATGATACTTCAGGTGCACGATGAGCTGCTCTTTGAGCTGCCTCAGACGGAAATAGAAAAATTGAAGGAGCTAGTGCTTCAAATTATGCCCAACGCAATTAAGCTCAGCGTCCCCGTCAAGGTGGACATCAAGACAGGTAGAAGCTGGGGGGATATGGAGTGAGACCCGCAGCAGCAAGAATGAGTTGAGGAAATTCTGCGAGTTACATGCCGTTCGTGGTGAGCCTGTCGAACCATGAATGGCCCTTCGACAAGCTCAGGGCGAACGGTAGAGAACCTATTTTGGGAATAAATTAAAAATGCCTGAATTACCGGAAGTCGAGACCATTGTAAATGACCTGCGCCCCATGCTGGAAGGCCGCCGCTTCACCGGCGTGTCTATTGACTGCCCCGAGATGGTGCATCTCACATCGGCTAATGAGCTGCGGCGGCGCCTCCGCGGCCAGGTGATAAAGGAAATAGCCCGAAGGGGAAAGTATCTCGTTTTTCGACTTGATAGCGGCGAGGCGCTGATACTGCATCTCAGGATGACCGGCTCTCTGCTGCTCAAACGAAAGGGCGAAGCCCTGGCTGTGCCCAGCCCTTATATTAGAGCCATGTTCAGCCTGGATAATGGCATGGAGCTGCTTTTCACAGACCGGCGCAAGCTGGGCACAATATCGCTGGTAAAGGATGAAAACGAGGTAATCGGCAAGCTCGGCCCCGAGCCTTTCGACCCCAGCTTCACCCCTAAGGCCCTGGCGGAGAGGTTAAGCAGCCACAAAGCGCCCATCAAAGCGGTTCTCTGCGACCAGGAGGTCATCGCCGGCATCGGCAACATGTATGCCGATGAGGCGCTGTTCTTCGCCGGTATCCATCCCCTGAGGGCAGCCAACAGCCTTTCGCATAAGGAAATAAAGAGATTGCATAAAGCTATAAGAGAGGTGCTCACCAAAGCGATAGGCAACGGAGGGGCCAGCATCAGCGACTATCGCCGTCCCGGCGGCGAGCAGGGGAGCCAGCAGTACTCCTTCTATGCAGCACATAGGGGTGGCCAAACCTGTAAGGTTTGTGCCACCCCTATTGAACGCATTGCTGTTCGCAACCGGGGCACCTATTTTTGCCCGAAGTGTCAGGAGGAAGATGCTGAGTCTGCCCAGATACGCTTTTCCAACCTCTAGCCCCTGCACTCTCCGGTTGCCAAAAAACACGTTACTGGTTCTTGAAGTTGGGCCTCCTCTTCTCCCTCAAGGCCGCCGCACCTTCCTGACTGTCCTCCATACCCTTCAGGTTCTGCTCCAGCGCTTGTCCGAAAGCCCTGCCCAGCTTGGGCTCCATGTAAGCTCCCCGCTTGATTATCTCCTTGAAGTTCCACACTGCGCGAGGCGCCAGATTGACCATGCGCTCCGCCCAACTCATAGTCTCCTCCATGAGCTTGTCCGCAGGCACCACCCTGTTGTAGAACCCCATCTCGTAGGCACGTTGAGCGCTGACCCTCTTGTCGCCCCAGAGCACCATCTCCATAGCATGACCTAGATGCAAATGGAGGTGCAGGTCGCGCACCCAGCTCGCCGGCATGTTCCGCAAGGCTTCGGCTATGCCGAACTCAGCATTCTCGGCTGCGATGCGTATATCGCAGTCATGGGCGATCAGAGCGCCGCCAGCGATGCAGTGTCCGTTGATGGCAGCGATGGTCGGCTTCCACACATCCTCCGGGCCGAAGGCAGGTATCCTGAAGGGACCAGGCCTCTCCACCTTCGGTGGTGTCAGCAGGTCAGCGCCGGCGCAGAACGCCCTGCTGCCAGCACCGGTGATTATTGCCACGCGAGACTCCTCGTCAGCCTGATATGCCTTCCAGGTATCCTCGAGGTCATACATCATGTCCAGGGTGAGAGAATTTGCTCTCTCTGCGCGGTTGATAGTGACAATCCAGATTCTGCCGTTTTCCTTCTTTTCAACTAGAAGTTCTTTCTGCTCTTCTGCCATCTATGTTTTTCCTCCTGAAAATAGAGTCCCAAGGGATTATTATAAGCGTGGCTGGCTATCGTAGTCAATCTATAGGAGAGCGGTCAGTAGGGGCATCCTTCCATGGAAGGATGCCCCTACTTGTTGACGCGGGCAAATTGGGTGTTAAAATAGGCTCGCTCATGTCTCATGAAATTGACTATTCCCTGCTTGATCAGCCGCACATCCTGAGATTCGTCTTCTATCCCAGAGAGGACTACTCACCACCTCCGCGCAACGCTATCGACCACTCAGTGGCAGTAGAAAAGGATATAGCCGTAGTCTGCCGTCTCTATCCCTCCAGCGAAAGCGCGCCCTCCATCCTGTACTTTCACGGCAACGGCGAGGTGGTCTGCGACTATGACGATATCGCCACCCTCTACAACAGGATAGGTATTAACCTATTCGTGGCAGATTACCGCGGCTACGGGCAAAGCGGCGGCATGCCATCCTTCTCCAACACAGTCGCCGACTCCCATATTATTTTCAAATATTTCCACGACACCCTGCGAGCCAGCGGCTACAGCGGGCCCCTGTTTGTCATGGGCAGATCGCTGGGCAGCCTCTCTGCTGTGGAGTTGGCTGTGAGCTACCCTAAAGAGTTGAAGGGGCTCATTATAGAGAGCGGCTTCGCCAGCGCAGGGAAGCTGCTGATGTATCTGGGGACTCTTATCTCATTCCCCCGCCTGGATGATTTCGAGAAGGCGACCCTGGAAAGGCTTCGCTCCATTGCCATGCCAGTCCTGATAATCCACGGCGAATGGGACGAGCTAATCCCCTTCGAACAGGCAGAGGTCTTCTATCAGAATGCAGGCTCCAAGGACAAAAAGCTACTGCGCATCCCCGGAGCCGGCCACAATGACATAATGCTGGTAGGCATGGAACAATACTTCGAAGCCATCAAAGAGTTCGTCTCCTCATCGTAGGGGCGAACACGTAGGTTCGCCCCTCTTCACGATCGGGCAGACACATGGGTCTGCCCCTACGGAAGACTCCACCAACTCATTTGTGACTGAAATCACAATGTCATTTGCGGCTGAGCGTTCAGGGTGTTATAATTTCTACGACGAAAGGAGGGACAATGGTAGGGATTATCTCTTATGGTGCCTACATCCCTTTACAGCGGATAAACCGTAAAATCATTTCCAACGCCACAGGATGGTCAACATCAGCAACCTCTTTGCCTGGCGAGAAAGCAGTTGCCAATTACGACGAAGACAGCGTCACCATGGCCGTGGCTGCCTCCATAGACTGCCTCACCGGCATCGACAGGAACAAGGTAGGCGGCGTCTACTTCGCCACCACTACCCCACCCTACAGGGAGAGACAGAGCGCAGGGATTATCGCCACTGTCCTCGACCTCCGCCCTGATATCCGAGCCGCCGACTTCGCCGATTCTGTCAAGACTGGGACACTTGCCTTGCTGGCTGCCTGCGACGCTGTTAAAGCAGGCTCAGAGAAAAATATCGTGGTTTGCGCCTCAGATTGCCGTCTGGGCAGGCCAGGCAGCGCCCAGGAGGTTATCTTCGGGGAAGCAAGCGCAGCTTTGATAGTAGGTGATACCGATGTCATCGCCACCCTGGAAGGTTCCTATACCCTTACCTACGACTTCATGGACCAGTGGAGAGCGGACGGGGATAAGTTCAACCGTATGTGGGAGGACAGGTGGATTAGAGATGAAGGATATACCAAGTTCATCCCCCAGGCTATCACCGGCCTGTTGAAGAAATATAATCTGAACATCAAAGACTTCGCCAAGGTCGTCATCCCCTGCATCTACCTGAGAGAGCATCAGGGGATAACCAAGGCGCTACAACTCGAGGATAAGCAAGTCCAGAAGGAGATGCTTACCACCGTGGGCGACACCGGCAGCGCTCACTCCTTAATGATGCTGGTGGCTGCGCTCGAAGATGCCAAGCCCGGCGATAAGATTCTGGTGGCCAGCTATGGCAACGGCGCCGATGCCCTGTTCTTTCAGGTAACAGAGCATATAGAGAAGGTCAGAGACAGGAAAGGGATTAAGAAACATCTGAACTCTAAAAAAGAGTTGGCCAACTATGAAAGATATCTGTCTTTCAGAGACATAATCCCTATGGAGATGGGCTTACGTGGTGAGGTCGGACCGACTAGAGTATCGATGACTTGGAGGGACCGAAAGACTATCCTCGCCCTCTGTGGGGCAAGATGCAAGCGCTGTGGTACGCCGCAGTATCCTTACCAGAGAGTATGCGTCAATCCCAAGTGCGGAACAATTGACGAAATGGAATACTACCGCCTCTCTGATAAGAAGGGTAGAGTCTTTAGCTATACGAGTGACAGTTTGGCCTTCAGCGCCAGCCCCCCTGAAATGTATGGCGTGGTGGACTTCGAGGGAGGGGGGAGGTTCGCTTTCAATTTTACCGATTGCGAACCGGAATCACTGAAAGTAGATATGCATGTGGAAATGACCTTTCGGCGAAAATATTTCGATAGCGTACGAGGCATACACGGATATTGCTGGAAAGCGATGCCACCGAGAGCATAATACCGAGAGGAAGCTAATTAAGAATTACGAAGAATAAGGAGGTAAAGGTGGCTGCTGGAATAAGAGATAAAGTCGCTATCATTGGGATGGGCTGCACCCGGTTTGGGGAACTCTGGGACAAAAGCCCGGAAGACCTGATAGTGGATGCTTTTAAGGAAGCTATTGAGGACGCGAAGATAGAGAAGAAGGACATTCAAGCTGCCTGGCAGGGTGGCCCCGAATTCACCCCAAATAGCGTAGGGGATAGTGCTCTGCCTTTGGCTCAGACTCTGAAGCTGCAGTTTATTCCGGTGACCAAGGTGGAAAATATGTGTGCTAGTGGCTCGGAAGCTTTCAGAGGAGCTTGCTATGCCGTGGCCTCGGGAGCGTGCGACATTGCTATGGCGCTCGGCGTGGAAAAGCTCAAAGATATCGGCTATGGTGGCCTTCCCGAGTTCTCCCATTATGCAACCATAGGCACCAAGCACAGGATTATCGCCGCAAATCAAACCGCGCCGGGGATGTTCGCTATGTTGGCTACCAGATACTTCAACCGATATGGCCTCAAACCCGAGGAGGGCAAGCGGATGCTGGCTGCGGTTTCAGCCAAAAGCCATCACAACGGCGCTCTTAACCCGAAAGCCCACCTGCGTAGAGAAGTAACCATTGAACAAATAGTGAATTCCCCAATTGTGGCATGGCCCCTGGGATTATTTGACTGCTGTGGGGTAAGCGATGGGTCAGCAGCGGCTATTGTTTGTCGTGCTGATATGGCAAAGCAATTCAGGAGTGATCCTATCTATGTTAAGTCTCTCCAAATCGCTGCAACCTCGGGTGAGGAAGAAATGTTTACCGATTTCGACTATACGCACGTGGAGACAACTACTCGTGCTGCAATCAGGGCGTACTCCGAGGCCGGGATAAAGAACCCTCGCGACGAGATTAGTATGGCCGAGGTCCACGATTGCTTCTCGATCACCGAAGCAGTAACCATGGAGGACTTGCAGTTCAGCGCCAGAGGTAAAGTAAAGGACGATATCTTTTCAGGCCGCTTCAATCTGGACGGGGCGCAGCCTGTTCAACCTGACGGAGGGCTGAAATGTTTCGGGCATCCTATTGGCGCTTCCGGAATTCGCATGATCTATGAGATGTACAAACAGCTTCAGGGTAAGGCCGACAAACGGCAGTTGAAGAACCCCAAATATGGCCTCACACATAACCTGGGTGGCATCCCTTACCGGAGCGTAGCCAGCATCATCATCGTAGGACACTAGACTAAAACAGCCAGGAATTATCATAGAGTCAAATGTAGCGTCGCCACTCCCGTGGCGACGTATTCTTCGTCGTGACAGGAGTCACGACGCTACACATCAAGGAATTGTGAACGAAAGCACAAAATGCTATAATGAACGCGGCGAAAGTTGCTAAAAGGAGGGCAAATGGCAGGGATTGCATCATATGGTGCATACATACCGCTATACCGACTGAATCGGGCTGAAATCAACAAGGCGTGGGGTGGTATGTTTCCGGTCCCCGGCGAGAAAGCTGTTGCCGGTCATGACGAAGACAGCATAACGATGGCTGTCGCAGCCGCCAGGGACTGCCTCAAAGGCGTCGACCGCAGCAAGGTCGACCGGTTATATTTCGCTTCAACAACTTCTCCCTACAAGGAGAAGCTGGCAGCATCTATTGTGGCCGGTGCCCTGGGGCTGCGCAGGGATTTATATGCCATGGACTTCGCAGGCTCTCTAAGGGCAGGGACAAACGCCCTGAGAGCAGCTATCGATGCTGTGGATGCCAAGGCAGCCAAGTGCGTTCTGGTCACCTGCGGTGAGACCCGTCTGGGAGCCCCCAAGGGCGATAAGGAGATAACGTTCGGCGATGGTGCAGCCGCTTTCCTGATATCGAGCACCGGAGTAGCAGCCAACATTGAAGGCAGCTACGCCATCTTCCAGGAATTTCACGAGAATTGGCGTTCCGACAAAGATACCTTCGTTCGCTCCTGGGAAGAGCGATTTATTCGTGAAGCCGGATATACCAAGCTCGTTCCCGAAGCGATTGGCGCAGCCATGAAGCAGTGCAAACTGGCCGCAGCAGATATTACCAAGGCCGCTATTTTCGCTCCCGACCCCAGGCTGCTGGCTAATGTAGCGGGAAAGATTGGCTTCGAACCCTTTTCTCAGCTTGTGGACCCCATGTTTATGACAGTGGGCAATACCGGCGCAGCGCTTCCCCTTATGATGCTGGTGGCAGCCATGGAAGACGCCAAAGCCGGCGACAGGCTGATGTGCGTGGGATACGGCGATGGCTGCGATGTTTTAATCATGAAGACAACCGAGGGCATCGAGAAGATCAAAGACAAAAGGGGCATAAAGTGCCACCTCGAAGCCAAGAAGATGATACCTAACTACATGAAATACGTGCTCTGGCGCGGGCTCATGGAAACAGACCCTCCCCCGCGCCCTCCCATAAACCACATATCCGTGCCGGCGCTGTGGAGAGACCGCGAGTGGGGACTTTCACTCACCGGCCAGAGGTGCAAGAGCTGCAAGACTCCCCAGTATCCACCGCAGCGCGTATGCGTTATCTGCCAGGCTCAGGACAACTTCGAGCCCTACCACTTCACCGATGTGAAGGCCACGCTCACTTCCTTCTCCCATGACAACCTGGCAGCCAGCATAGACCCGCCGACGACCATTGCAGCGGTTGACTTCGTGGAGGGCGGTAGAATCATATTCAATATGACAGACCGCGACCCCGAAGAGGTAAAGACAGGCATGCCGTTAGAGATGGTATTTAGACAGGTCCACTACTGGGAGGGGATTCACAACTACTGGTGGAAGTGCGCACCCATCAGGTGCTAAAACAGAGCTATAACCGGAATTGCTATTTACTAAGGAGGGTAAATGGGGAGCGTCAAAGGTATTAGAGACAAAGTTGCAATCATTGGAATGGGCTGCACCAAATTTGGTGAGCATTGGGATAAAAGTAAAAATGACTTAATCTATGAGGCAGTCAGGGATGCGCTGATAGATGCTAAGCTGGAGACTAAGGATATAGAGGCCGCCTGGGCAGGCACGTGGGTATCCGGCTTCGATGGGCGCTGCCTGGCAGACCCCTTGAAATTGCAATACATACCCGTCACCAGGGTAGAGAACGCCTGCGCCTCAGGTTCGGACGCCTTCAGAAACGCCTGCTACGCGGTAGCTGCCGGCGCTTACGACATCTGCCTGGCTGTCGGCTTCGAGAAGTTGAAGGACTCAGGCTGGAGCGGACTCCCCGACCAGCAGAGTTTGCCCAGCAACAGGTACCCCGACAGGACCGCGCCCGGCATGTTCGCCCTGATGGCTACTACATACTTCTCCAAGTATAAGCTGAGCCCGGAAGAGGGCAAGAGGATGATAGGCCTGATCTCCGTGAAGAGCCATCACAACGGCACCCTGAATCCCCGCGCCCACCTGCGCAGAGAGGTAACCATAGAGCAGGTGATGAACGCGCCTATAGTTGCCTGGCCTCTGGGTCTCTTCGATTGCTGCGGCGTCAGCGACGGCGCAGCAGCCGCCATTGTTTGTAGAGCCGATATGGCGAAGAAATACAGGCCTGACCCTGTTTATGTCAAGGCGCTACAGATTTCCGTGTGCCCCAGCGAGGGCGAACTCAGGGCTGACTACGACTTCACCACTGTGAAAGCAACTGTCAGGGCCGGTGAAGCGGCTTATGCCGAAGCAGGGATAAAGAACCCGCGTGAAGAGATCAGCATGGCTGAGCTTCACGACTGCTTCAGCATCACCGAGGCCGTAACCTGCGAGGACCTCAAGATCAGCCCCAAAGGGAAGGTAAAGCAGGATATCGAGTCAGGGTTCTTTAACCTGGATGGGAAGCTCCCGGTACAGCCTGACGGAGGCTTGAAATCATTCGGGCATCCCATCGGAGCCAGCGGCGTGAGGATGCTGTTTGAGATGTACCTCCAGCTACAGGGCAAGGCTGACAAGCGCCAGCTAAAGAACCCCAAGTTGGGGCTAACCCATAACCTGGGCGGCATCCCTGTGAGCAACACCGTCAGCGTGCTTATCATCGGGCTTTAAACAGCACAACAACATAGAGAGGTTTTGCGGGCGTCCGCCTATGGCGGACGCCCGCAACGTTTGTGGATAGGTTACAGCATTCATTTGTATTACCTTGTTTTTCCTAAGTCTTTGCCTATCTTAAGGTAGTGTCTATTATTGCCAGTCGGGTTCTGGAAGCAGCTCATGGGCCTTGTTCTGAGGCGGATTTCGATGTAACGCTACCTAGTTGCCTTTCTGCTCGGTTGTGGTTGGTAGTGAGCAATAAGGGATGTATGGTCATCTGCCTAGTTGGTAAACTCTAGTTTCTAGCCAATAATGTCCTTGACGGCACGTCATTTTTGCTTGACAGTTAGGGGGAGTAGAGCATATTATTGGTGGCAAAAGCGGTGGGGGATGAAGATTGCTTCACTGACAGCAAAATTTGTGGAGGTAATATGGACAAAGAACTTGAGAAAGCTCGGGTGCTAAAGGAGTTGGAGAAAAAAGCGGGAGAGCAAACAAAGGGTATTGAGATCGACCCTAATGAACTACGAGAAGGCACATGCCATATAAGGAAACTTGGGAAAGGCAAGGTATCGATTTGTAAGGAAAGCGGGAAGATAAAAATCTTCGAGGTTGATAAGGAAGAATAATGGGGCTCCTCTCTCTCCTCAAAAATGTATGGCCTATCCGCCTTGCAATAGAGAAGAAGACGGCTGAAATGGTGCTTGACGTAACTACTTTCAATGATGACGAAAGCAAGGTGATTCCAGTTTGGCGTTGGCGTAGTTTCAAAACAATAAAACACCTTGTTCGCTATAAGAACGGTAAGTTTGTCGTAAGGTCTCTTGAATAGCATCTCTGGATTACTACTTGGAGTCTTTCAACAAGAACAGAGGAGTAGGGCCGTGCAAAACCTTATGTTAAGCCACCACTTCTCAGGTTTTACTCCTAGACGAGAAGGTAACAGAACATGGGTTCTTGGTCAACTATCCCTCATCTGAACTTGCACCTCACGGTTGCTCGATATATACTATGCCAGACTGTTTGTTGGTAAGATCATAGATGACAATCAAATCGCTTCCCGAATTTGTCCGAACACATTACGAAGTCCACGAATGGAAACACGCCATCGCTATCCTAGAGAAGGACTTCGCGGCTGAATGGAATGATATTATTAAAGTCCTGACAGACTTCCGTCTACGCAAGGCTGACGTGCTTGCCCCTGGTGGTCGGAAATCGCCTATCGCAGAAACACTCGATTCAATGTTTTTCGCGCTTGGCTGGCAGAAGAAAAGATTCCATACTGCTATGATCATTGATGGCGAAAGGGTGGAGAATCCAACTCACGAAATAGACTGCTACAAAAATAGGGTGGCACTCGAAGTTGAATGGAATAACAAAGACCCGTTTTTTGACAGGGATTTGAACAACTTCAGGGTGCTATTTGAACTGCGTGCAATTAGCGTAGGCGCGATAATAACTAGATGTGATGAACTCCAAGAGATATTTGATTCCCTTGGCAAAGGCAAATCTTATGGCCAATCAACAACCCATATGAGCCGATTAGTGCCAAGAATCGAAGGTGGTGGTAGCGGGGGATGTCCTATATTGGTGTTCGGAATAAGCAAGGCACTATACGTTTAATGTGTTGGAGGGGCTTTTGAGTACAGGCAACCAAGAACCCACAATTCTAGAACAATTCGCAAGACTTGGCTTAGGCCATTTTGGGACGATTCTTGCTGATCCTCCGTGGCGGTTCACCAACAGAACAGGCAAGATGGCACCAGAACACAAACGCCTATCTAGATATGCCACCATGAGCCTTCAAGAAATCATGGAACTCCCTGTAGCACAACTTGCAGCACCAAGAAGCCATCTATATCTATGGGTGCCCAATGCCCTCGTGTTAGAAGGCTTAGAGGTAATGAAAAGATGGGGCTTTGAATACAAGACTAACATCATCTGGCACAAGGTGCGGAAAGATGGTGGCCCTGATGGACGTGGTGTTGGCTTCTATTTCCGAAATGTCACGGAATTGGTACTCTTTGGCACTCGCGGTCAGCTTCGGACATTGGCGCCTGGACGCCGACAAGTCAATATAATCCTGAGCAGAAAGCGCGAACACTCGCGGAAGCCCGATGAACTCTACGACATCATAGAACGTTGCAGCCCAGCCCCTTATCTTGAACTCTTCGCCAGACATCGGCGGGATGGTTGGTCTCAATGGGGCGATGGGCTACGCCACAGTACAGAAGATCATTAAGAACAAAGGACTACCCAGCCCTTCCTCAATCAGCCCCCCCACCAACCGCAACCGAGGAGAACCTCAGTTGCGTTCACCTTGACACATTTCGTAAAGTGAGGCACAATATAGCTTTGTCGGGTCTTGGCAAAGTGGCACCAAGTAGGGGATGGCTATGGATATAATGCAGGCTATAAAGGGAAGAAGGGCCGTTCGCAAGTATAAGACTGACCCTGTGAGCGATAAGGATGTGGAGACGGTCCTCGAGGCTGCCAGATGGGCTCCATCCTGGGCGAACACCCAGTGCTGGAGGTTCGTGGTAGTGCGAGACCCCCAGTTGAAAGGAAAGCTGTCGGATACTCTGAAGCTCAAGGAGAACCGAGCGGCTGCGGCTGTGAGGGATGCTCCGGTTGTCATCGTTGCCTGTGCTGAGCTGGGGAAGTCGGGGTATCGCAGAGGCAAGATGGAGACAGATAAGGGAGACTGGTTTATGTTCGATACGGCGTTAGCAATGCAGAACTTGACACTGGCGGCTCATGCTGTCGGCCTGGGCACTATACACCTGGGCCTGTTCGATGCCAAAGAGGTAGCCAAAATCCTTGATGTTCCCGATGGAGCTGTAGTGGTGGAGATGACTCCATTAGGCTACCCCGATGAACAGCCCGTCGCCCCAAGAAGGAAAGAGCTTTCTGAGATCGTATCCAAAGACAAATTCGATAAGAGGCAGGTAGGGAGCCCCCCTACGTATTAGTATAGACTGAGGTAAGCATATGAGCTCGGTTGTTAAGAAACGGGCCAAGAAGATGGCCAAGCACAAACATCGCAAGATGTTGAAAAAGACCAGATGGCAGAGACGGCACGGATAAAATAGAGGAGACTACCGGGAAAGCCGTTGGCTGGTTAATAAGGCGATGTGGCAGGTGATTGGTCAATTCAGGGCAGTAGAGTTGCTGAGGCGCAGCCTGGAGAGCGAGCGCCTCTCTCATGCCTACCTATTTGTAGGAGAGACCCATGTGGGCAAGATGACGCTTGCTGTCAACCTGGCACAGGCGCTGAACTGCGAACAGGTGGAGCGGCCCTGCGGCCAATGCCGGTCTTGCCTCCACATAGCGGCTGGCAATCACCCCGACGTTCAGTTTATCGGGCGCATGGCAAATGCCGACTCTGGCGAAACGGGTACTAAGAAGGAGATAAGCATAGCGCAGATAAAGGAGATACAACGGTCAGCCGGATTGCAACCTTATGAGGGCAGGCACAGGGTCTTTATCGTCGATGGCGCCGAGTATCTAAACGAGGAGTCAGCCAATTGCCTGCTCAAAACGCTGGAGGAACCACCGCCCAAGGTGCTCTTTATACTGCTGACTGTTAACGATATCAGATTGTTACCTACAATCGTTTCTCGATGTCAACGGGTGGAACTTTTCCCGCTCCCTGCTTCCGTCATAGAGCAGGCGCTGATTGAACACTGGCAGATAGCTCCTGAGAAAGCCAGGATATCAAGCAGACTCTGCCGCGGCGGCATAGGCTGGGCAGTTTCCGCCTCACGTGACGAAAGTCTGATACAGGAACGCTCGCAAAGGTTAGATGAGCTTCTGGGTCTAAATGACGCCAGCCTCCACCAGCGATTCACCTTCGCTGCCAGGTCAGCAACTCAATTCGGCAAGAGCCGGGACTCAGTCGGGGAGATGCTCGAGCTTTGGCTGGGGTGGTGGAGGGATGTTCTTTTGACTAAGGAAGGATGCATTCAGTTTATAACCAACATCGACAGGGAAACAGTGTTGCATAGCTATGCAGAGCGCTACAGCCTGACCGGCATCAGGGGTTTCATTGAAGCCATTCGAGAGGCTGTGGTGCAACTGGAGCAAAATGCCAATCCAAGGCTGGTGCTGGAAGTCCTGATGCTGAATATCCCGAGCCAAGGCGAGAGAAAGGATAAGGTGCCTCAGCGCCTGGGTTTGTCAGGATGAGTAAGGTAGTGGGTGTTCGATTTAAACGAGCAGGTTTGATATATTACTTCGCCCCCTCAGATATCGAGCTTACTATCGGCGATGACGTGGTGGTCGATACCGCTCGTGGATTGTCCCTCGGGAAAGTTGTTTTGGCTCCCAAAGAGGTAACTTCTATAGAGCTAAGCGAACCTTTAAAGCCAGTTCTGCGTAAAGCCCAGCCTGATGACCTCGAGCAAATGAAGAAGATGAAGGGAAAAGAGGGTGAGGCATTAGCGAGGTGCGAGGAACTGGTGGAGAGATTTCATCTTCCCATGAAGCTCCTCTCAGCAGAATACAACATCGATGGCAGCTATCTTACCATATACTTCAAGTCTGAGAAGAGGGTTGACTTCCGGGCTCTGCTGCGTGAGCTTTCCAACACCTTAAAAACCCGCGTCGAGCTGCGCCAGGTGGGTACTCGCGACGCTGCCAAACTGGTGGGCGGCGTGGGCAGATGCGGGCGGTCTTTGTGTTGCGCCAGCCATTTGTGCAAGTTCGAAACTATCTCTATGAGAATGGCCCGGGAGCAAAACTTGCCTCTTAATCCGGCTAATATCTCCGGCGTATGCGGCCGATTGCTCTGCTGCCTGTCTTACGAGAATGAGCAGTATCGCGTTATGAAGCAGAAACTGCCCGCCGCAGGTGAGACCATCACCACCCGTCTGGGCGTGGGTAAAGTGATCGGGGGCAACCCCCTCAAGGAAACGGTCACGGTGCAACTCGAGAGCGAAGCAGTATTGGAATTACCCCTTTCCGAGATCGAGCCGTGCAGTAGCAATTAGCCTCTATAAGCAGCAATAGCAACTTTCTGAGCATAAAAAACAACCAAAGTATTGCATTATCAACTAAAGTATGGTATGCTTCCCCCGCTAATCTTTTAAGGGTAGCGAAGGGGGTGATGTGGTTTCCACATTATGGAAACTGAATTATTATCGGTAGATGATCTAACGAAGATACTGAGGATAAGCAAGGGTACTGCGCAAAGATGGTGTCGTGACCGCAGGCTCCCGGCGGCAAAGATTGGGAAAGCATATCGGATCAGAAAAGAGGACCTCGACAAGTGGTACGAGGGAAAGCTTCTGGATAAAGTAACTGCTGAGCGGTAAGCTTCTTAAATCTGAAATAGAAAGAAAAACTAAATTTCAACCACCGTGCAAGGGGAAGGTGGTGATTTTTTGTCTAGCTAACCTAGAAGGGGGTGGGAATAATGCACCTGATTATCGATGGTTACGGGGGTGACCCCCAGAAGATGCAGGATGTTGAATTCATCTACAAAATACTCGATGACTATCCCTCTCAAATCGGGATGACGAAAATCTCGACCCCGCATGTCTCCAAATATGTTGGCTCCAAACCTGAGGATTGGGGGGTTTCCGGCTTTGTTCTCATTGCCGAGAGCCATATCAGCATACACACCTTCCCTGAGAAATTCTACATCAATATCGATGTCTTCTCCTGCAAGGAGTTCGATGCCGAACGAGCTATCAAGGAATTCAAGCAGAATTTCGGGCTGACAGAGGTCAGGAGCTATATCCTCAACCGGGGCCTGGAATTTTCTAATTATCAACAGCCTTCGTTAGTTCTGGACTCGGCCAGCAGCAGGTGAGACACTCCGCTTGCATGGACAAACAAAGTGACTGATGAGCTGTTCCTGCCCCCTCGAAGCTTTGCCGGCATACCTCTCCAGGCTGCACCCTTCGATACAGCGAAGGTCGTGATTATCCCTGTGCCCTATGACGGAACCGCTGAGTATAAGAGCGGAGCCCGAGAGGGGCCACAGGCTATTATCGACGCCTCACAATACCTCGAGCTATACGACGCTGAGCTGGATCGCGAGATCAGCGAGATAGGTATTCACACCCTACCTGAAGTGCAACCCCTGGTCAGCGGCCCTGAGTTTATGGTGGAGCGGGTTTACGGAATAGCGAAGTATCTGATCGAGAAGGGCAAGCTGTGGGCTATGTTGGGTGGAGAGCATTCGCTTACCCTGGGGGCAGTCAAGGCTTTTCACGAGAAGTACCCCGAGCTTTCAGTGCTGCAATTGGACGCCCATGCTGACCTCCGCGACCAGTACCAGGGGACGAGATACGGAAACGCTTCGGTAATGCGCCGGGTATGGGAAATTTGCCCTGTTGTGCAGGCAGGCATCCGCAGCTTCAGCCTGGAGGAACGCAAGTTTCTGCAACAGCAGCAGAAGGAGCCGTTCTATGCTGAAGCTTCAAACAGCCCTGACTTTGTAACCCGGGTAGTCTCTGCGCTCTCATCCGAGGTGTATGTATCTATCGACCTCGATGTCTTCGATCCCTCGATTATGTCGGCGGTGGGTACTCCCGAGCCCGGGGGCTTGAGTTGGCAGCAGGTGCTGGAGCTGTTGCGAGCAGTAGCTGCCAGTAAAAAAATCCTGGGCTTCGACCTGATGGAGCTCTGCCCCCCAGAGGGAACGACCTCATGCGCCTTCCTCGCTGCCAAACTAGCCTACAAGCTAATTGGATACGCCACATCCCTCTAATCCCACACTTGTATCCCCGTCCTAATCTCTAAGCTCGAAATCCCAGACGCTCGATTCAGGTACTATTTTCCCATCACTAACAACACTAAATAACCATGTACACCCGATGGCAGATGCGCTAATGTTTGAACGAGACAGTCGTGTGTTCAAGTATCGGGTACTAACGTCTTGGAATTAAAGCCTGCAATATCACGGATATTAAGTGGGTAGAAAACGAACGACATGTGACTTGTGAAGCAAAGCTTAAGAGGGCAAACTATGACCCTGCGTAGGAAAACTATAGTCATCATCGGTGCCACGCTGGTTGGCCTGCTCCTGATTCTATTTGCAGTATCGCAAGGAATCCTGCTGAACAGTTTCTCCCAACTGGAAGTGAAAGACACCTCTCAGGATGTTGAACGGGCCCTGAGTGCCCTGTCTGACGACATCTCCAATTTGAACGCCGTTGTCGGTGATTGGGCTCCGTGGGATGACACCTATGCCTTCGTAGATGATGTCAATAATAGCTATGTCGAGAATAATCTCAATGATAATACCTTCGCCAACCTGGGGGTCAACCTCATGTTGTTCCTCAACCCCTCCGGGCAAATTGTCTTTGGCAAGGCCTTCGACCTACAGAACGAGCAAGAAGTACCGGTTCCAGAAAGCTTGAAGGAGAATCTTGCTTCCAGCAACCTTCTCACGTACCATCCCAACGCAGAGAGCGAGGTGTCAGGGCTTCTTCTCCTCCCTGAAGGCCCTATGCTCATCGCCTCGCAGCCTATTTTGACCAGCCAGGGCGAAGGTCCCATTCGGGGTGCGCTGATTATGGGACGCTACCTCGACTCCGCAGAAATCGGGAGAGTGGCTGAGATAA
>Ga0315284_10006657_pt1 | contig 16448 bp, 14 predicted proteins | sample YL17G09_16_MG_FD_203696 | JGI IMG/M metagenome (GOLD analysis project Ga0315284, IMG submission 203696) | Sediment microbial communities from Yellowstone Lake, YNP, Wyoming, USA - YL17G09_16 | ecosystem: Environmental > Aquatic > Freshwater > Lake > Sediment | place: USA: Wyoming | collected...
CCCGAAGCCCCCAATGGAGTGAAGGTTGAAGCACCCGACGAGGACGTTGAACGTCGATGAGTTGAAGTTGCAGCTAACCCTGACGTCAACGACGTCGTTGGCGTTTAGCTGGACCAGGTCACGCGTAACGGCGGTCCCGGCGCCGTTCGACGTGAAGTCGACGATGGATATGGCGTCGTCATGCATGACGCCGTTAATGAAGATGGCGACCGTATATCGCTTGTTGTTGTCGCCCTCGAAAGAGATTGAGAAACCGAATATGTAGATGCCGCCGGAGAGAACCGTGATGTCGTTGGTAGCGAGGCTGGGAGTGGTGCCGGAGTATTCACCGACATTCGTCCACTGGGTGATCTTGTAATAGGTCCCCGCGGTCGCAAGGGTACCAGTCCCGGAGGTCTCGGCATCCAGCTCCCCGTAAACCGCAGGCGCTCCGACAGGGCCGGTGGCGCCCTGCGGACCGGTGGATCCCGTGGCTCCCTGCGGACCGGTCGCGCCCTGCGGACCAGTTACTCCTGTGACTCCAGGGGAACCCTGCGGACCAGTTGCACCCTGCGGACCGGTGGGTCCGGTTGAGCCTTGAGGACCCGTGACTCCCTGAGGTCCGGTTGCTCCGGTGACCCCGGGAGAGCCCTGAGGCCCGGTGGAGCCGGTGACCCCGGGAGAACCCTGGATTCCAGTGGCGCCCTGGGGTCCGGTGAATCCGGTGGCTCCATCTATACCAGTGGCTCCCTGGGGTCCGGTAGCGCCCTGCGGACCTGTGGATCCCTGCGGACCTGTGGATCCCTGAGGGCCGGTGGGGCCAGTAATGCCATCTTGACCTGTGGCTCCCTGCGGACCGGTCGATCCCTGCGGACCGGTCGATCCCTGCGGACCGGTCACTCCCTGCGGACCCGTAGGTCCGTCGGATCCAGTCGCCCCTTGCGGCCCGGTGGCACCCTGAGGACCAGTAGGTCCGGTGACACCAGGAGAACCCTGGGGTCCTGTAGAGCCACCAGCACCTGTGGAACCCTGCGGGCCTGTCGGGCCGGTGGCGCCCTGCGGTCCGGTCGGTCCAGTATCACCGCGAGGTCCTGTGGCTCCAGTGACACCGTCCGATCCGGTCGCGCCCTGAGGACCCGTGGAGCCCGTGACTCCAGGCGAGCCCTGAGGGCCAGTGGGGCCGGTCACACCAGGTGAGCCTTGCGGTCCGGTGGATCCAGTTACTCCATCCGTGCCCGTCGCGCCCTGAGGTCCTGTGGCGCCCTGAGGTCCGGTCGCCCCCGTGACGCCGTCAGCTCCGGTGGCTCCAGTGACACCCGGAGACCCCTGAGGTCCGGTAGGACCTGTAACTCCAGGCAATCCCGTTGCGCCCTGCTGTCCCGTGGCACCCTGAGGCCCGGTGGCACCCATGACCCCGTCAGGTCCGGTGGCACCCTGAGGACCGGTAGGACCGGTAGGACCGGTGGCCCCGGTTACACCATCGACGCCGGTGACGCCACGGGGTCCAGTTTCACCCTGAGGGCCGGTGGGACCTGTGGCGCCCGTGACGCCGGGCGCTCCCTGCGGGCCCGTCGATCCGGTAACCCCGTCGGCACCGGTGGCACCCTGAGGACCGGTGGCACCCGTGACACCATCAGATCCAGTCGGACCCTGCGGTCCCGTTGCGCCACGGGGACCCGTTGCGCCTTGGGGACCGGTAGAACCCGTGACTCCGGGGGATCCCTGAGGACCGGTGGTCCCCTGAGGACCAGTCGGACCCATAACTCCATCAGCACCAGTTGCACCCTGCGGTCCCGTTGGACCGGTGGCGCCTGTTACTCCTTCAGCACCCGTGGCTCCCTGCGGGCCCGTGGCACCGGTTACCCCGTCCGGACCTGTAACTCCAGGAGATCCTTGGGGGCCGGTCGCTCCCGTGGCGCCGGGCGATCCCTGAGGACCCGTGGCGCCAGTGACGCCGTCGGATCCGGTGGCACCTCGGGGCCCGGTCGGTCCGGTGGCGCCGGTAATACCGTCCGCTCCAGTTGCACCTTGAGGACCAGTGACACCAGTGACGCCGTCTGCGCCGGTTGCACCCTGCGGGCCGGTGGCACCTTGGGATCCAGTAGGGCCAGTTGCGCCAGTAACGCCGTCTGCGCCGGTTGCACCCCGTGGGCCCGTCGGACCGGTGGCGCCCGTGACGCCGGGTGAACCCTGCGGCCCGGTCGATCCGGTGATACCGTCAGCACCGGTTGAACCCTGAGGACCAGTTGAACCCTGAGGTCCGGTCGGCCCCGTGGCACCGGTGACGCCGTCCGCTCCCGTCGCACCCTGCGGTCCTGTCGCTCCAGTGACTCCGGGCGATCCCTGCGGTCCTGTGGCCCCGTCCGCACCGGTGGCGCCTTGAGGACCGGTGGCACCCGTGACGCCGCCGACGCCAGTCGCCCCCTGGGGACCGGTCTGGCCTGTGTCTCCTCGAGGCCCTGTCGCGCCGGTGACACCGTCCGCGCCGGTGGCGCCCTGGGGGCCGGTGGCGCCGGTCACGCCGTCAGGACCAGTAACTCCAGGCGAACCCTGAGGACCGGTAGCACCCGTGACACCGGGAGAACCTTGAGGGCCCGTAGTGCCATCCGATCCCGTGACACCCTGGGAGCCAGTAGGCCCGACAGCGCCTGTAGGTCCTTGAGCTCCAGTCGCGCCCTGCGGGCCGGTTGCACCGGTGACTCCGTCAGGTCCGGTGACCCCGGGGGAACCCTGAGGTCCGGTGGCTCCCGTGGCGCCAGGAGATCCGGTTGCGCCCTGAGGGCCCGTAGCCCCGGTGACTCCGGGCGATCCCTGCGGTCCTGTCGCTCCGTCAGAACCGGTCGAACCATTCTGTCCGGTCGCTCCCTGCGGACCGGTCGCCCCCTGGGGCCCAGTAGAACCTGTAGCGCCGTCGATGCCAGTCGCGCCCTGCGGGCCGGTGGAACCCTGGGGGCCGGTAGGTCCGGCCGCACCCGTAACACCGCGAGGGCCTGTCTGACCGGTTGCTCCGTCCGATCCGGTGGCGCCCTGCGGTCCGGTCGGACCCGGTGAGCCCTGCGGGCCCGTGGCGCCCTGAGGACCTGTAGCTCCGGTTTCACCCCGAGGGCCCGTCGCGCCGGTGACGCCGTCCGCACCGGTCGCTCCCTGCGAGCCAGTGGCGCCGGGCGATCCCGCAGGACCTGTCGCTCCCGTAACTCCATCGACTCCGGTCGCGCCCTGAGGACCAGTGGCTCCCGTGGCACCGCCGGGGCCGGTCGATCCCTGCGGACCGGTGGTTCCAGTCGCGCCATCCTGACCGGTGGCGCCCTGAGGCCCGGTCGCGCCCTGGAGGCCGGTGGCGCCCTGAGGTCCAGTAGGACCGTCCAAGCCCGTCGCTCCAGTGACTCCGTCCGCGCCCGTTGCGCCTTGAGGACCCGTAGGTCCAGTTGATCCGTCTGCGCCGGTCGCCCCTTGGGGGCCGGTGGGGCCGGCGGTTCCGGCGGTTCCAGTAGACCCGGCAGGTCCGGTGGCCCCGATGACTCCAGGGGAGCCCTGAGGCCCGGTCGCGCCCGTGACACCGTCCGCACCGGTCGCTCCCTGCGGACCTGTCGCGCCAGTGACTCCGGGCGATCCCTGCGGCCCGGTGGCGCCATGCGGTCCGGTAGGTCCTGTGACTCCGTCCGCGCCAGTGGACCCCTGAGGGCCCGTGACTCCGTCCGCGCCCGTCGACCCCTGAGGTCCGGTGGGGCCAGTAGCACCGGTGGCTCCATCTATGCCAGTGGCTCCCTGAGGGCCGGTGGACCCCTGCGGACCGGTGGGGCCGGCGCTGCCGGTGACGCCATCCGCGCCCGTGGCCCCCTGAGGACCTGTCGGACCCATGACTCCGGGCGATCCCTGAGGACCGGTCGCGCCCGTGACGCCATCAGCGCCGGTGGCACCCCGGGGGCCCGTCGGGCCGGTCATACCGTCCGCTCCGGTCGCTCCCTGCGGACCGGTCGATCCCTGAGGTCCGGTGGGTCCCGTGACGCCATCCGATCCAGTTGCACCCTGCGGACCTGTGGCACCCGTTACCCCGGGAGATCCTTGTGGGCCCGTGGGCCCGTTCGCACCCGTGGGGCCCTGAGGACCGGTCGCTCCGGTGGCGCCGTCAGGACCGGTAGCGCCCGTTACGCCGGGAGATCCCTGAGGGCCCGTCGTTCCGTCCGCCCCGGTCGCTCCCTGAGGTCCGGTGGCACCCTGCGGGCCAGTGGCTCCCTGCGGGCCAGTCGGGCCCGTGACACCATCGATACCGGTCGCTCCCCGGGGGCCGGTGGAACCCTGCGGTCCGGTGGAACCGTCCTGACCAGTGGCTCCCTGAGGGCCGGTCGCGCCGGTAAGTCCATCGGATCCGGTGGCGCCCTGCGGTCCAGTCGGGCCCGGGGATCCTTGAGGGCCAGTTACACCCTGAGGACCCGTAGCTCCGGTAGCTCCGTCTATACCGGTTGCGCCCTGCGGTCCGGTGGAGCCGGGAGAACCCTGCGGCCCAGTCACTCCAGCAGGACCGATAGGTCCGGTCGATCCGGTCGCGCCCTGCGGGCCGGTGGAACCCTGCGGGCCGGTCGCGCCCGTAACGCCGTCCGGGCCTGTCGGACCGGTCGCACCAGTCGGGCCTTGAGGACCAGTCGGGCCCGGGGATCCCTGGGGACCCGTCGACCCCTGAGGTCCGGTGGGGCCGGCAGCGCCGGTGGGGCCGGCAGCGCCGGTCTGGCCGGTGGAGCCGCCGATTCCGGGAGATCCCTGTACGCCCTGAGTTCCTGGTACGCCGGTGGCGCCGCGAACGCCCTGAGGGCCGGTAGGCCCGATCGGTCCTGTGGCGCCCTGAGGTCCTGTGGAGCCGGTGACTCCGTCGACACCAGTGGCGCCACGAGTACCGGTCGCGCCCTGAGGTCCCGTAGCACCCTGAGGCCCGGTGGGACCTGTCGAGCCCTGAGGCCCGGTGGGACCTGTCGAGCCCTGCGGTCCGGTCGCGCCCTGCGGTCCCGTAGCACCCTGGGAACCTGTAGGTCCGACCGCACCCGTCGGCCCCTGAGGGCCGGTGGAGCCCTGAGGGCCGGTCGGTCCCTGAGAACCCGTCTGCCCCTGGGAGCCGGTCGGACCCTGGAGACCAGTAGACCCCTGGAGACCAGTCGCCCCCTGCGGGCCGGTGACACCCTGCGGTCCGGTGGCCCCGGTTTCGCCCCGAGGCCCGGTCGGACCTGTGGCGCCTTGCGGCCCGGTGGAGCCAGGAGAGCCCTGAGGGCCGGTCGGGCCCTGAGGGCCGGTAGGACCCTGAGCGCCGGTGGAGCCAGGAGAGCCTTGAACACCCTGCTGGCCAGTCTGGCCTTGGGAGCCAGTGGGCCCCTGAGATCCTGTTACGCCCTGGGGGCCGGTAGCTCCCTGAAGCCCGGTGGAACCCTGAGGGCCGGTGGACCCCTGCGGCCCGGTCGGTCCGGTGGCGCCGGTGGACCCCTGCGGGCCGGTGGCGCCCTGGGGGCCCGTCGCACCCTGAGGGCCTGTGGCTCCCGTAAGTCCAGGAGGACCCTGGACACCCGTGGCGCCCTGCGGGCCGGGCGAACCCTGCGGGCCCGTCGCTCCCTGCGGTCCGGTGGCCCCCGTAAGCCCGGGAGGGCCTATCGGACCCGTAGGTCCAGGAGATCCGACCGGACCGATGGGACCTTGGATGCCCGTAGCACCCCTGAGCCCAGGGGATCCCTGGGGACCCTGAGGGCCTCCTGGGCCTGTCGGGCCGGTGACGCCCTGCGGGCCTGTCGGGCCGGTAGAGCCCTGAAGGCCGGTGGCACCCTGAGGGCCGGTTTGACCCTGCGGCCCGGTCTGACCCTGGGGACCGGTAGGTCCCTGGACACCGGTGGCGCCCTGCGGGCCGGTCTGTCCCTGAGGGCCTGTCTGTCCTTGGGGTCCAGTAGGGCCGACAGAGCCGGTGGGGCCCTGGACTCCGGTAGAGCCCTGAGGGCCGGTAGAGCCCTGAGGACCGGTCGGACCGGTGACTCCGGGAGATCCCTGAGGACCGTCGAGGCCGGTCGATCCCTGCGGGCCAGTCGATCCCTGCGGTCCAGTCGATCCCTGCGGGCCAGTAGGGCCGTCGAGCCCGGTCGATCCCTGAATCCCGGTGGAACCCTGAGGGCCGGTAGTTCCGATCGATCCGGTCTGTCCTTGAGGCCCGGTCGGGCCGTCGATCCCAGTGGCTCCCTGCAGGCCTGTGGCTCCCTGCGGACCTGTAGATCCCTGGGGGCCGGTCGGGCCGGGCGAACCGGCGGGACCTGGAGAGCCGGTGGAGCCTGAGCCGGTCGCCCCCTGCGGGCCGGTGACACCCTGCGGACCCGTGGTGCCCTGCGGCCCCGTGGGCCCAGGGGGGCCCGCGGGGCCTGTGGGGCACGGCGATCCCTGCGGGCCCGCAGGGCCCGTCGCTCCGGCAGGACCGGTAGGCCCAGTGGCCCCGGTCGCTCCGGCAGGTCCGGTGTTTCCGACACCGGATATTGAGCGAGGATTTTCGAGTCCCATCTAGTCAGTCCGTGGCCGCGGTGAGTGTGATCCCAACAATCCCTGGAGCTCCGGGAACCCCTTTCTCTGCGGCTATAAGCCTGGCGGTCTTGGCCCCTCCGGGCACGATGCCCTCAATTACAAAACTGATCGGGTTTCCGTCGCTCGGGGTCGGACCGTTCATCTCCTGCAGGTATGTGTTCTGGGACGAAAGAGGCTCGTTGGTGAAGGTGGCGAGGTCCAGGAGGGTCTCCTGGGACTCGGTGACTCCGTCGCCCCACATGAGGCGTACGACGACGAAGCCCCCCGGGGCGCCCCTTGTGTAGGTCACGTAGAAGGCGACCTTCCTGACGCACTTCGGGATGACGAAGTACGGCTGATTGGTGAAGCCTCCGGACGGAGGGAGGTATCCGGTCTCGACGTGTATCGTCCTGGGGACCTCGTAGCAGCAGCCTCCCGGCGACGGCGGGCTCGGAGGGAACGGCGGAGCTGGAGGCATTGGAGGGCAGGGGGTGAAAAAGCTGTTGAAGGAGCAAGGCGGTCCTGGGTCACAGCACCCGACGGCAGCTCGGGCGTATATGATCGGAGGCGAATAACAGGCCGTTGATCCGTAGCCCCCGCACACGGAGGGCATCCACATGACGGGCTCCACGAGCTCGAAGGGGGCCGCCGGGCAGACGACGCTGAAGCCGGTGCTGACGGACTCGAGAGGGGAGCTCTGGTCCTGCTGAAACTCCCACGCGACCACGTAGTCGCCGCTCCCGACGCACACGTACCACGGGGCGAAGTACGTCCCGACCGCCGACCTCCCGGCCGCAGCCCTCGACGCCACCGGCCTTCGGGCAACGTCGAGGATCGTGAAGAAGACCGCGAAAGCATCCTGGAGGAACCCGCTGGAGTTCCGGAGGTAGAGGGGGAGGTCTCCGGGGCCGAGGCCCTGCCCGGTGAGGAAGGTGAACTGTCCCGGAGCCGGGACTCCGGCGGGAGTGACATGGCCGCAAGGGTATGCGGACGGGTCGACGACGAAGAAGTAGTCGGTCTTCTTCACGAAAGAGGATCCGAACTCCTCCTGAATCTCCCAGTCGACGCGGTAGTTCCCGTTCGGCACGTCGGCGATCCACGGGACGTAGTATTCCCCCGTCCTTCGCCTGATCGCGGGGAGTTTGTTCCCGGAGGCCTCCGATCCGTCGCGCGAGAAGATGGTGTAGCGTACCGAGGCGGCGTCCTGGGCATACCCGTTCCAGTTGCTCAGGTAGAGCCTCAGGTCACCTCTGGAGAGGTAGCTTCGGGCGAGGAAGGCCGCCATAAGTCACGCCGGCCCCGGAGGGAGGAAGGAGGCGTTCAGGCCGTTCGGAGGGCCGACGGGGCCCGCCGGAGTGACGTCGAACTCCCTCACCACCTCCGCACTGAGCGCGGCGTTTTTGAGAACAACTCTCCAGTATCCGGTCCTGTCGGGATAGAACCTGACCGAGTAGAACCCTGGGGATCCGGAGATCTCGTTGAAGTAAACGGTCCCGGCCGAGATGGAGGAGTCCGGGATTAGCGTCCCGTCGGCAAGCGGCCAGGGAAGGAGGCCGTTCTCGGCGAACGCGGTGAGCGTCAGCTGAGCCGCGACCACGCCGGTCGCACGGTTGGCCCCTCCGCCCGGCAGGAAGAAGTCCGCCTGATCTCGGACCAGAACGCCAGCGGATACAAGTCGTCCCATGTCCGGACGCGATGATTGGAGCTCTAGTACGTAGCCGTCCGATGAACCTCAGGAGCAAGCTCGAGGCCCTGAGGGGCAGCCTGGCCGCGGCCGCGCAGGGCGCGATCGACGAGTGGCTGCCGGACGACGAGGGCTGGGACGAGGAGCTCGGGGCCGGAGGGGCGTGCGACGCCGTGTCCAGGGCCATGTCCGAGGTCCTCGGCTCTCTCGAGGGGGTGGATGTGGCGGACGGGGGACACGAGGGCGACGACCACGCCTTCCTTGTCGTCTACGACCATGATGAGGCCTACGCGGTCGACGTTCCGCCGGGAGTCTACGAGACGGGCGGCGGATACTCCTGGAGGAAGATAGACGGGGCCTCCGTGGAGCCCGGGGATGTGACGATCTCCGAGGTCGACCGGGATCTGGTCGCGGACTGGTGACTTACCAGTCTCCGAGAAAGTAGTGGGCCTCGGACACGTACGCGATGCCCTGATAGCCGCACCCGAGCGGGCACGGCTTCTCAGCGGTGAAGCACCCGCGAGGCCATCGCCTCTTCACCTCGGCGGACACCGGGTTCCCCATGACGAAGTCCACGTCGCTCTTCGGAGCCCAGCCGTCCAGAATCCTGCGAGCCTCGTCCTCGTCGAAGACGAGGCCGTGCGAGCATTTCTTCGGATCGGGAGTGGAGCCGTCAAGGGGCTTTCCGTTGGATCCTAAAATCATGGGGGCCGACATGCGCCGAAACCTGCCGATCAACTCTCGTCAAGTCTCGAAGCATAGTTGTTTGAAGTTCACAATCTGCTGAGCGTACGGGTTGGCCTTCACGGTCGCCTTGTTCGAGTAGTACGCTTCCCGGAGGTCCTTGATCGGACCGGCCGGGTTCGTGAAGACGAACATGACCTTGTTCCCGGTCTTCCTGCGCCGAACAAGTTCACACCCGGCCAGGTTCAGGTACGCGGCAAGATAGATGTCGTCGGTCTCGTATTCTTCGATCGGCATTTGAGGTCCGTCCGTCTTCGTTTCAGTATGGGACTACTCTACTGAGCGACGGCCGGAGGCGAAAGCCGGACATGCGAAAGCCCCCGCCGGATGGTCCGAACGAGGGCTTTCGTCGCGCGTGCCGAAGGACTAACACAGCCTCCCCAGGCTGAGAGTCTCAACCGCTAAATCGTGAAGGGGGTGACGCCGTCGTTGGCCACGATGGCGGCCGCGTGGCCGACCGGAAGGCCAACTCGAAGCTGCGTGGCGACCTGGGGGGCCCCGGGGATGAAGGCCGCCGAGCTGAGCTTCCCGAGCTTCCCGTAGACGAACGAGAGGAGCACGGGGCCCGTCTCGACGAGGCTCGGAGCGATCAGGTTCTGGAGCTCGAGGGTGATGGCCGCCTTCGGACCGGCCGCGAGGCCGACGATTCCGGCGAGGGCCTGGATCGTGGCCGTCGAGACGTTCACGCTGAGCGTGACGTACTCGGTCCACGTCACGAGGCCAACGGCGACCACGGCGTCGGCGTTCGCGACCTTGACCGACGACGCCGAGACGAAGTCGGTGATGCGGAACGTCCCGTTGTTCCCAGCGGGGACAGCGAGGGAGATCGTGATGCACTTGCCGACGTCCGCCGCCGTCATGCCGGTGAGGCCGGTGAGGGTCGCCTTGACCCCGTCCGCCGCCGAAACCACGCCCGCGACGCCGGTCTGGCCGGCCACGGCCGTGACTCCGACGTAGACGGCGTTCTTGAGCACGGCGACCGGAAGGACGCCCTGCGTGATGCCGTACTTCGTCTCGATGGCGATGAGCTCCGCGTCGGTCGGCATGTGGAAGTACCGGCTCTGACCGACGGGCTCCGAGGAGAAGCACCTCTGGGAGGTGTTCTCGACGTCGTCGAGGTAGACCTTGCTGATGTCTGAGCGGACGATGGCAACGCGCATGGTGATCTCCTAATTCCTTCGACTCATCAAAACGTGAAGACGCCCGCCCTCAGGGGAGGGTGAAGACGTTGCTCGCCTTCGAGTTCCCCTGGACCTTCACCTTCCAGCCGGTGCCGGGGGTCCCGATGGTGACCGTCGCGTCCGCGATGGTGATCAGGATGTTGGTCTGGGACGCGAACGCGGACTGGGGGATGATCTGGGAGGATCCGCCGGGGTTCGTCAGCGTGACGTACGTGATGTCGGGAAGGAGCGACAGGAAGGTCGTCCCGTTGATCGTCGTCGTGAGGGCCGCGTGGGTGGCCGACGTGATGACCGGCGTCTTGGTCAGCGCGGAGTTGAACGCCGTCAGGGCGCAGTAGCCCTTCACGACGAGCTGGGCGATCACGCCCTTCCCGTTCGTCTGGAGGAGGACCTCGTCCGTGGGGACGAGGTCGACATACCCCTTGACCGACGTGTCGGACGGGTTGACATACGGGACGTACAGCTTCTGCTTCGCCCTCGAGGCGTAGCCCGTGAAGTTCCCCTGCGACCTGTCGATCTTGTCGAGGAGGATCGAGCGGCGCAGAACCTGCTGGTTGATCACCCTGAAGAGAGTAGCTGACATTCCGGATCTCCTGGCTGGTACGCTCGATTAAAGCTGAATCAGACGTTTGGGTTGTTGCGGAGCTCCGCCATGATCTGGATGACCGTGGCCGCCGGGCCGCGGACGAAGAGCTGCGAGAAGGACGGGTACGTCATCGCGACGTCCGTGAACTCGACGGACAGGGCTGGGACGCGGAACTCGGGTCCGCCGGGCTCGAAGGCCACGAAAGCGTCGCCCGCACCGTCCACCTGGAACCTCGGGTTCTGGCACTGCATCGGAAGCTGAATCTCGAACGAGCTCGAGATCGAAGGGCCGGCGGGGGCCGTCCCGACGAGGACGATCGGCCGGTTCGGCATCGAGCTGTACGGGAGAATGAGGTGCTGGGCCTCCGCCGGATGGACAGTCCCGTCCCAGTCGGTCTGGATGATCCGGACGTAGAACGGCTTGGAGTCGTCCATGGCCGGGACCGTGGCCGTGTAGTCGGCGGGGTTGAAGAGGAACCGAGTCTTGCCGCGGAACTGACCGTCCGCCATTCCGACGTCCGGGACTCCCGGAGAGCGGAAGCCGAAGGCCGGCACGACCTGGAACGAGACCATGACGGTGTCCCAGTTGGGCGCGACCTGGAACTGGTAGGACTTGGCGCCGGGGCGCGCCGGGAAAGCGATGTCCACGAGGCCCGGGCGCCGGCGGTATACGGAGAGGTTCCTAGCCATCGCCGACCACGGGGGATTAAAAGCCGGGAGTCCTGGTCAGAGTTTGACGCCCTTGTCGGCAGCCTTCTCCTCGGACACCTTCTGGTTGAACGTGGAGGCGCTCTCGACCCCCTTGTCCCTCATGGCCTCGACCTGAGCCTCCTTCCAGGACTCGGTCTCCTGGCCGTTGTAGTTCGGGATCGCGTCCTTCCGGATGTGGCCGAAGCGCTCCTGCTGGCGGCGGCCGGCGGCCTCGGACTGTTTGGCCCGGTACTGCTTGAACCTCTCGCCCTTGGAGGGCCAGGAGCCGGTCGGACCGTCCTTCAGGACGCCGTGTACGAGGTACGGGACGTAAACGTAGTTGCAGGGGCCTCCGCACTTCGGACAGGGAGGATGGTGCTCCTCGTACGTCTTGATCGAGGCGTCGTCCTCGATGATAGTTTCGCATGTCTCCGAAGGGCATTTGAAGGAGTACGTGGGCATCGCCACATACTCTACTCTTCAGGCTCTTCTTTCGGTTTCGGAGGCCCCGGAGCTTCATACTCCTCGGGTTCCGGCTCGGGTTCCGGTTCGGGTTCCGGTTCCGGTTCCGGCTCGGGTTCGGGTTCGGTCTCGATTTCCGGCTCCTCGAAGTCCTCAGATTCCGGCTCCTCGAAGTCCTCGGTCTCCGTGCCTTCGACCAACTCCGGCTCCTCGAACTCTTCCACAACCTCATAGTCGGAGGGAGCCTCTTCAGGGACCTCAGACTCATCCGATAGATCGTAGTCCTCAGCTCCCATGTCGGGAGCAGGCTCGGTGTCGGCGGTCGCGTCCACGTCGTCGTCCGGGATCCCGGACCAATCGACTTCAAGTTTCACGTCGTCCTTCTCGAGCTCGTCGAGCGGGATCTTCGTGGCCAGAGAAAGACGATCCCACTCTTCGTCGACCTGCTTCATCAGGTCCTCCTCGTCGAGGTCCCAGTTCTCGGACACGACGTCCTCTACGAAGTCGTCGAGCCTCTTGAGGACGGCGTAGGCATGCTTGCACAGGAAGTACTCCCTGTCCGGGTCTCTGACGTCGGGGGGAGACGCGGTCCCGAACGGCTGTCCGAGCATATAGTCCTCGGACTTTGCGTGGAACTCGGGTCCGTTCCACCTCCAGAACGGACAGTTGCACGAGAGCGCAACCTGGTCGATCTCGGAGAGGAAGGCCTGGACCACCCTCGCAGCCTTCCCGCCGGTGACGGAGAAGGTGAAGACCTTGTTCTTCTTGCTGTATGAAGTGAGGCCGACGGTGCACGAGGCCGCGTTCTTTTTGATCTTGTCCGGGGTCCTCGGGGCGAGGGCCTCGGGCTTCACTGCGATCCTCGCGAAGACGACCGCGGGAATCTTCGACGCGGCGGCCCGGAAGGACGCGCGGCGGCGCCCGGACATGGAGCGAAGCGCGCTACCGGCCGACCTGACGTCGAAAGAGTGGCGGACGGGCTGCTCCTTCGTCCTGTAAGGATAGTCCCAGTACTGCGTCATGTCCACGTCGGACATGTAGCTCGTGTCCGACGGGGCCTGGACGTTCTGATCGAAGTCGTAGTCCTGATGGTGCGTGATCTCGTCAGCGCCGTCGATGTCGAATATCGACCCGGGATCGGACTGCGGGACGGTCGGCTGCACGTCGTCGTACGTGAAGGTCTTCGTTCCGAACAGGTCCGCATCCTCGGTGTTCCCGGACGGAGAGGTGTCGTCGGACGTCCTGAGAGACGCGACTCTGGCCACAGAGTCCGAGGCGACAACCGTCTCGAGCTTCACGGGTATGAGGAATAGGGGCTTGAGGTGGTCCGGGATCGCGGCAGAGAAGCTCACGATGTCCTGATATACCTCCTGGCAGAGGAACGCGTACTGCGCGGCCTCGGAGAGGACATATCCGTGAGGGAAGTCTCCTGCGGGCATCTCATCTCCTCCGTGCGGAATCAGCAAGGTCGTCGATCAGATCTTCGACGCTCCGGGAAGACCTGCGGACTTTGGTCGCCGGAGGCGACGGCTCACGGTCGTAGTCCGTGTCGGGCAGCACGCCCGTCCTCCGGGGGATGCGCATGCGCACCTCCTCGAGGACCCTCTCGAGCTCGTCGACCTTGTCGGGCCTGAGAATCTGCCGAAGCTCCTCGTAGTCGAGCTTGTTCACGGCCATGGCCGTGGCCTGGAGGGCCCTCTCGATCTTTAGGATGGTCTCCGGGATCGCATGGATCATGTCGCCGGCGACCGCGTAGAGGTGATCCCGCTGGTTCGAGGCGTTGACCAGGTCCAGAGCGCGGACGATGTAGTTCTTGAGCTCATCCAGGCGGAGCCGAGCGTCGCTAAGCTCCTCCTGGATGTAGATCGTGGCACCGGCAGTCCTGTGGACCATGCCAAGCGCAACCATCAAAGCCCTGAAGACTCAGCCGCGGGCGGTTACATTCCAACGCTTTCCGTGCTTGACGAGGTATGAAGCGGCCCCGTCAAGCACGGAAACAGAGTCCTGGAAGTACCCCAGACCTAGATTGCACTTATGGCACAGCAAACCACGTACTTTCCCGGTCTCATGGTCATGGTCCACTGACAGACGAATGCGCTCGGGAGCGACGCTGCATATGGCGCAGACTCCTCCTTGGCTCTGAAGGAGAAGCTTGTACTCGTCCAGAGTGATACCGTAGACACGACGAAGATCACAGTCTATCCGGGCTTCCAGGTTGTTCTTCCTATATTCCTTGAGATAGGCCAGATGCTCGTCGCGATTGTCGACATGGCGTCGCTTTGCGGCAGCGCGGAGCTTCTCCCGGTTCTCCTTCCGATAAAGATCGCTCCGCGCTTTCGCAACCGCCGGGTCTTTGTACGGCATCAGCCGCCGAATTGACGAGGATAAGCCTTAGTAAGCGCTTTCCGCATCTGGTCCCCCTCGGCAGCATAGAGGGCTTCGAGGAAGGTCGGAGTGGCGCCGTGCTCCTTGACGTTGCTGAGCCTCTCCGCGAGCTTTCCGGAGAAGGACCAGTCGGCCGGGAAGCTCGGGTCGATCCTTCGGGCCATGCGGATCTTCGGACTGACGGAAACGTCGATCTTCTCGGCCTTGCCGGCGGGCTTCTGAACGTGGCCGTTCTGTCCGCCGTTCTTCTTCTCGTTGCGGATGTTGCTCGTGTCCCTGACCTCGATGCCCTCGGAGACGGGCTTCGTGTGGCGGACCTTGCCGACCACCGTCCCATCGTCGTCCTGGGACACCTGCGCCCTGCGGTCGACGGATCCGACGTTCGTCCTGATCGACACGCCCTCCTTCTGGACGGTCTTGCCGTTCGGGATGAAGCCGGACCCCGTGAGGTTCTCGAGTTTCTCCTTGAGGCCGGCCTTGCCGGCGTCGTAGACGTTGCCCTTGAAGCTGGCAGCCGTCCTGACGCGCCCAACCGTGACGCCCTCCTGCTGCTCGGCCGCGCCGGACTCGACGCGCATGCCAGCCCGGTGGTTGTTCTCCCGGGTCATGACCCGGGGCTGCGCCCGAGGGTCGGCCTTGGTGTTCGGACGACGGTCGGCTACGTCGAGGACGGTCTCCTCGTCGAGCGAGTCCGTCTGGAGCTGCTGAACGCCGCCGCGCTGGACCTTACTGAGGTCCCGGTTGACGGAAGTGGCGTTCGCGATGTTCCGCGAAGGCGAGACGGCGGAAACGCCGCCCTCATCGTCGGCGGACGTCGTGACCCATCCCTCCTTGACCGCCCCCCTGGTCTGCGGGGACGCGATCTCGGCACCGCCGTACTTCAGGATGCTCCCGTCGTACTCGAACTCGTCGCCGGACTGGATGTCGACGGGGTTCGAACCGCCGACGCGGATCTTCATCCGAGCATAGAACTTGAGGAACTTGCCCCGCTGCCACTTGATGTCCATGTGAAAGACTCCCTTCGAGTCCAACACCCTACGACAGAGTGAGCGCGGTCGTTATAAAAATTTCAAAACGAACGTTACTTGATGTCGCGGCGCTTCGGAGCGCTGGTGACGACATCCTCCTCGGAGGCGTCGTCGCGCTTCTGGCCTGCGCCCGGGGACTTGATTTCGTCGATGAAGTTGTCGACATCCTTCCTGAGGCTGTTGAGGGCCGGGACGATCTTCTCGTCCTCGGTCTGCTTCTTGGCAAAGCCGAAGGCCGAGTCGACGTCCTTCCCCTCGTCGAGGTCCCACGAGGTGAGCTCGATCTCGTCCTGGGCGAGCCTGACCATGTCGGCGGCGATCCTGCGGACGCGGTCCTCGCGGGTGAGGGCGAAGAGGACCCTCCGCAGGTCGGACCTCACAGCCCCGCGGTCCGGGCTCGCGCTGGAGTCGACTCCGGCAGCGATCTGGCGCAGAGAGGCGGCTACACGTGCGGGCGTGGTCATGTCGAGAGCGCCCATCAAAGGCCTCGCGAATGTCTTATCCGGGATGTCCAGAAGAAGGAAAGCGCTAACGGCCGTCACAGTAGTCCTGGTACTGGCCGCCTTCACGTGGATGTCACTCCCGTATGCGGTGAGGAGGGAGGTCAGAAGGAGGGCGGAGTCCAGAGGACTGAAGGCGGAGGTCGGGGACGTGAAAGTCCGGCCGGGGAGGATCGAGCTCCGGGACGTGAGAGTGTCGTCGGACCGGCTTCCGGTGAAGCCGTTCGTGATCGGAAAAGTGACCGTGCTGACATCGTGGCTCGAGGCTCAGGAAGTAGAGGCGGACGGGGCGTCGCTGGAGATCGACGGGGACGCGGTAGACCTGGTCAAAAAGGTCCAGGACATGAAGGGCAAGAGGGAGGGCGGAGGATCCGTGAGGGCGTCCGTGAAGAACTTCAGGATCACGTGGGCCGGCCCATGCTCCGGGTCCGGATCGGCGAGCGCGGAGGGAGTTTCAGCCTCGTCAGGAACACTGACCGCCGACTCGGTGAGCATATCGTGCTACGGGGTTTCGACAACCGCCCAGAACGTGTCCGCGGGGAAGGGGCAGGCGAACGCGAAGAGCGTGGAAGCCAAGTATGGTGGATACGTGCTGAGGGCGAGCGGGGTGACCGCAGGTCCGGACGAGAAAGACCTTTGGTCAAAGCCGTGGGCCAGAGCCGACTCGGCGACGCTGGAAGCGCACGGGGCGACG
>Ga0315284_10006658_pt1 | contig 16448 bp, 17 predicted proteins | sample YL17G09_16_MG_FD_203696 | JGI IMG/M metagenome (GOLD analysis project Ga0315284, IMG submission 203696) | Sediment microbial communities from Yellowstone Lake, YNP, Wyoming, USA - YL17G09_16 | ecosystem: Environmental > Aquatic > Freshwater > Lake > Sediment | place: USA: Wyoming | collected...
GCTACAGCTGATGAATTAAATTTAGCTATGAATCAGGCCGGCGTGCCGACAATCTTTAGTAACTCCTATGTAGAGAACCGTAGGCGTAAAGATGAGCAACTAGCATCCGAAGAGCGAACTGGCCGCGAATTTGAACAAAAACGAGCTTACAAAGCTATTGAGGATGTCGATTCGTTAGCTCAATCTTTGCCTCAGCAAGAGCAAGCACTAAATCTAATGGATCATGCCCTAGGGACTGGCAATCTAAGCTTCTTTTCATTGAATAATCTTGCCGATGCGACTGGCCTTGATTTCTTTAGAAATCCTGAAGGAGCTCTATTTAAAACCGGAGCTAAAGAATTCCTTTTAGGCGACCTAGGAAGGGTCAAAGGACGTCCGAACCAGTATATCGAGCAGCAAGTCATGGACTCTTTAGGTAAAGTAGGTCAGTCGCAAGCGGCCAACATGATTGTGACAAGGGCAAAACGAAACGAAATTGACCTTAAAAAACAACGTGTTGAAGTAACAAACAGAATTGCCAACGAATGGAAAGAGAAAACGGGCCGCCTACCTTGGAATTTGACTGAATTGGCCACGAAAGAACTCAATGGATATGCAACAGCTAAAGAAAAAGAGATGTTCAATGAGTTTAAAGCCATCAATGCGATTGAAGAGAGTAAATGGCAAGACTTTGAGCCTGTAGAGCCCGGCACTGTGCCTTCTAAAGTTATTTTACAAGCCGTAAGGAATAAATATCCTGATGATGTAAAGGCAGGGTCAAAGTTCCTTGAGAAATTAGGGTACCAACTATGACAAACATACTCGAAGACTTCTATAAAGAAGCAGATTCAGCCAAGTTTAGCAATGTCTTGGAGCTACCACAAAATGACCAGCAACAAGAGGAATTTGCAACCACAGGACAAAAATCTAATTTGCTAGAAGATTTCTATGCAAAAAATCCAACTACGCAAAAAGAGCAAGAGGGCTGGGGCAAGTGGTTGCTACGTTCTCTCTATCAGATTCCATCAGGGCTAGCTCAAGCTTTCACATACCCCTTGGATCTGCTGCAAATGGCTGCCACTGGCTCAGCTCTTGACCATGAATCGATAGACGAATTAAGAAGGGCGCATGAGCAATTAGGCAAGCCCTTTGATGAAGAAGAATACAGAGAAGCCGCGATGAAATTGCACGAAATGATGCCAACTCAAGGCAATTTAGAGCGCATGATTGAAGAGCAAACAGGTTTTCCGACGCAGGCCAAAACTACAGGACAAAAGATCCTGAAGCTTGGATCATCAGCAGCAGGATTCACCCCGGGCACGTTAACTCAAAAAGCAACAGCAGGGGTAACAGCACCGGCAGTATCTCAAGGTTTGCAGACGGCAGGAGTGCCGGAACCTGTAGCAGATATAGCAGGATTAGGATTAGGAACAGCAGCAGGATCATTAGGGCCAAAAGCAATTGAGACGGTTAAAAAGCCATCTGGACTAACAGAGCGACAGTTTGAAAGCACAATCAAGCCTAAAAAAGTCACAGAAAAAAGATTCGGGAAGATTAATGAAGCTCTGGAAAACGACTTTAAGCAGATATCCGATGATCTTATAAAATCCAGTCCAGTAGGAAAAACGCATGCTGAGCTAGAATCTAACCCTCTATTCAAATCAGAAGTAGCAGATAAATTTAAAGAAGTTGAGAAGCTAGCCGAGACAATACCAACTGAATTTGATACTAGAGTCGTGCAGAAAGCTATTGCAGATCAAGCAGGCACCAAGATCTCAACTAAGTTGGCCCCAAGTGAGTACACGAAAGAGTATCATAAGCTCATGAGCAAGTTTATTAAGGAAACTCCAAAGGGAAAAGCTGGTGCAAAAGATCTTGTAAGGACCTACAGAAACAACAACAAAGACCTAGCTGGGGCCTTTGATCCGGGTAAATCGAGAAACTTTAATACAGCTAAGAAGGATGCTCTGCTTGATTATAATAGAGCTATTGCGAAAGTGATTGAAAAGGAATTTCCAGATACTGAATTCGCTAAACTATTTCCTCAGACAAACAAAGAGTGGAGTCAGATTGTAGATTCGGAAAAAATGAATGAGTTTATAAATTCTCTATTTAAAGGTAAGGTCAATCACAATCAGGCAAAAGAGTTCTTTGACAGTAAATTTACTTCTGCCCCATTCAAAAGATCACTAGGTGAGGAGTACCCAAAGTTTGAGCAGCTCATGAAGGATATGCTTACTACTGAACGGCCCTATAAGATGCTTAAAGTTGCAAAATCGAAAGGCTTTGGCGATTTAGCAGAGACAGCAGGACTCTACATTCTGAATCCAACAGCCGGGAAGATAAAGAAAGGCTTCGATTTAGGGAAAGATGGATTCAGAAGGCTCATCAACATGTCACTAGACAAGCCCAAATTTACCTTAAAGTGGCATAAGGCAGTCGATTCCTTAAAAAAAGGAGACTTCAAAGCCGCAGAAAAAGACTTTGAAGCACTCGACAGCGAAGTCAATAAGGTGATGGAGAAGGAAGCTGAAGCAATCAAGCCGCAAGGAATGATTGAAGTGCAGCTAAGAACGGCTGAAGGAGCGAAGAAGCCAAAGTAGGTGGCGCTAATCAATAAAAAGAGAGCACCCAACAAGAAGCCAAAAACATACAACGGCAAGTACGGCTACAGCAAAAATAATAAATACAAAAAAACTTTCCATTCACTTAATCCTAACTTCAATCATTATGCCAGCCAACGAGCTAGGCTTTTAGGCTAGATAACTCACAAATTTATGCTCCTCGCGCCCCACTTTTCAGCAAACTGCAATACTGCCTTTATACCTGAAAATTCCAACTCTAGAGCGCGGCTTCTTTACATGAATTTTCACTTCGCAGCCAAGAATATATAGATAATGCAAAAGAGTATCTGTTCCAAACTGAGATAAGCGCCCATTAACGAGCATAGATACTTTTGGTTGTGTAATTCCTAGTTTTGCGGCCACTTCACTTTGAGATAATCCACTACTTTCGATAAGAGTGCTGACTTTATCTAAAAGTTCTGCCCTTGCTAATAATTCATCACTATTCTTACGCCCAAGTGCAGCAAAAACATTTCCTTCTGTTACTTCATAATCTGTTTCTTTAGTCATGTTTGCCTCCTTTTTTCTTCCATTCCTTATACATCACCTCAGCGAGTTTTAACCTAGAGCGGATAAGATCAGTATCTTTCTTTGGTGTTTCGATTCCTTTTTTGCTCTTCTTTTGGAAAGCATGCAGCACTATAACAACATCCTCAAATCGGATGGTATAAACACACCGAAATGTACCATCAGCATGATCTCTAACAAGCTCTATGACACTAGCGCCACCAAATCCCTGCAATACCTTGCCAATCTTAGGGTGTTTCCCTTTCTGAGCTTCATAAAGCCCAAATCCAAAGTCATCCACTACATCCTCAGGCATTTCTAAAAGATCGCGCTTTGATGAAGCTACCCATAAAATGGGTTGCAGGTTGCGGATTTCATCCATGTGTCTCTTCCTTCATTATACCAGTAAAGGAATATTCTACCAACGAATCATTTAAGAGTCCATAGCATTTTTCTTGATAGCGAATACTTTTACAACCCTAGCTTTTACTGCGCTATTCTTGCATCGATCAGCGATGTGGACGTTCTTTCTCATCCGAATTCTGTGCTGACACTAAAACAAATCCAGTTGATTTTTAGGCACTGGATACAATGCTTCAATCGCCATACGAATGGCTTCGGAAGAGGTGATTGTCCTGCCTTCGCGTGTGCTCATCTGGCGAGCCATGTGCTGCACGCGATCAGCTTGAGCCTTTGGAAGCACAACGGATATTCGGACAGCATCTTTGATTTCTCTCGGGCGAGCCATTGTGAACCTTGGTTAAGTAGTAACTCACTACCTTAAAACAGGGATGTGGATATGTTCAAGGCTTTTGAGAAGGAAAGTTGTTCCCTATATCAAAAGCTAAAAGCCGCAGCGCGAAATCAGATGATAAGTTTCCGGAGGCGATGGAGGCTTTCAGAAACGGCCACAGGACGCGTTAAATCAAGAATGTGGGGAAAAGGGCGCATTTCATGTTATGTCAGCTCGTGGCAGCCTTAAAACACGTCTATTATGGTGCGTACTGTATGGTAGGCCGGAAGAAAAGCTTAGGAATGTTTCGGCTTTAAAAGAGAGGTAAAGAAAGTTAAACCCCTAACTCTTGCAGGCTAGCCGGCCTGCCCCAAGCAGGGCCGGCGTAGCCCCTTCTCATGAGATCTCATATGATTCTCATAAGATCTCATAAGATCTCCCGACCATTTTTTAGGAGACAAATCTCTGCAAGATATAACGCTAATCTCTGCAAGATATAACGCTAATCTCTGCAAGATATAACGCTAATCTCTGCAAGATATAACGCTAAAACGGCCATTTTACTGCAAGATATAACGCCTAATCTTTTTTTTAGTGGTAGTCCTTATTCAAATGAAATCCCCACTTTTCTGTTCCGCACGCATTAGGTTTTTTTTCTACCTTCAGGATGATCCCCATATTGATGACTGCTTGTATGTCTTTTTCGATTCGATCCTGCAGAAGTTTTTTTCTGTTTTGCTTTACATATTTTTCAAGCCCCAGCATGTAGGGAAGAGTATCTTCATTCATCTCCGCATAGTACCTTTTGGCGCTAATCTCCCTTAACATATATTCCATAAGCCTATCCATGCTAGCCGTAACATTAGAATGTCCACCAGCTGCAATAACTAATCTTCTTGCTGTATCTATCGGGAATTCAATAAATTTTGTGTCGATTTGATCTTTGAATATAGGATTAAGCAGGACAATGACTTCACCTCTTGATTCTCTTGCGCTGTTTGTTCCTTCAATGGATTTTTTTTCCTCTTCGGTTAAATCCGGAATGAATGAAACCACTTTAAATAGAGATTGAAAGTCTTCGATTCGATCGGTTAGTGTTTTTGTTTTGTTACCTTCTCTAACTTTCTTTACCCTGTCGTAGTTGATTAGAAATTTCTTAGATTCCAATTGCTTTAACGTGCTTATTATATGTTTTATGTCCGACCCTGAACATTTCTCACCGCCCATGAAAGATTTATATAACTCTGAGGGTCTAAATTTTAAAACGGGCGCTATAGCTGTTTTGTCCGGCTGCCCATAAGAGACCATTTCAAAGGTACCATTGCCAGAATAAAAGCTATCGGATTGATCATCATTCTTCTGGCTTTTTTCGTGTAAAAGAAGGCTAAAAGCATTTATTAACTTATTCTCAGAGTAAGTAAGTTTAATGCCCTCTACAGAGACTTCGATCTTGGAGTCTTCAATTACTTGCTTAGTTGTTGGAAGTAATACATCAAACAAAGAAGGCTGTTTTTTTGGAGTTTTATATTTGAGCTTTTGATCCACTAGATGACCTGATTGAAGATATTTTTTTTGTTCGACCTTTGATTTTCTTTCTTCCCAGTCTTGTGTAAATTTCTTTTGAATTATAAGGAGCTTGTTGTTTTCCTGATAAATTCTATCTCTTTCCGTATTGTTCCGCATTATTGCTTCATTAATTTTTTCTTCTGGCTCATCCCTTCGCTGCATGAACATAATTTCGTCAGACATTCGGCTTAGGTCGTTCATGTTAGTTGTTAATTTTTCAACTAACTTTTTCCAATATTCTGGAGTTAACTGTATTGAATCAATGTCGAAAGTATAGTCTTCCATTATTTCCTCGTTTTAGAGACGTGAATTATTTGATTTATTTTTTTCAGCCATCACTAGCCCTAGGATCGTTTGCAAATCAATTTTTGCGAAGTTGTTTTTTCGAAAGTTGAAGGCCAGAATGATATTGAATTTCTGCATTCCATCGCGAACCTTTGGCGCGTGGAGGGTGCAAATAGCGATTCCATGATGCGCTAGAAAGTTTTTTATCTTATCACCTTCCTTGTTCTCGCTATGGTCATCCATCCATATATCTGGAAGTGTAGGAATTACCTTTTTTTTACATAACGTTTCTAACTGTTTTGGCGTTAGGGGATTCAAAAGCATGACAATATCAGGTGTATAACTGCCGCGCGCCGATCCCATGATATCCGAAAGATCACCACCCCATTGCTCACCGCTTCCGCTTGGTTTACGGGCCTCAGAGATGACGATGACGGGATCGTTTTGTATGCCGTCTCGAATTTTCTTCATTTCGCCAATGCGCCATTTGTCAGCTTCATTTTCATTTGCATTTTTTGCACCTTGGGAGATTGGCCACACTTGAAGGTAGTCAATAATAACGATGGCTCTTTTGCAGTTTGTTTTTGATTTTAAAGCCTCCACATGATTAATGACCGCTCTAGCGTCAATGAAAGGGCATGTGTGAGAATCGATGATTTGTAATCTTGCTCCGAAGGATTCGAGTTTTTCTTTAGCGTTCTTAATTTTTCTAAATTCTTCTGGTGTAAAAGATACTTTCTCATCAGCTTCTTGAATGTTTTGACTTCCTAGAACAAATGTTTGGAAATCCATTTCGGCGTAATGTAAAGTCATTCTATTGAATATTGCCAGTGATGACATTTCCAGAGATATGTAGAGAAGGCATGCTTCCTTTTCATTTTCAAGAACGTCAATACCTAGCTGAATCGTTAAGGCTGTTTTTCCTACATTTGGCGCAGCAGCTAACAATATTAATTCGCGCAATCCTAGGAAGTGTGTGTTGAATTCGGGGATTTTTGAAGTGCGTAACCCAAGAATGTCTTTTCCTCGGTGTTTTTCTAGAAATTTCTTTTGCTCTTCGAGGTATTCGCTAGAGGGTATTATTGGAATTTTTTTTCCATGCCTTTGTTCTAGATCTTTGAGATTAATTTGATATTTCTCGATCAAAAAAGAAGGCTCTTGCGGCTCGCTTAAAGCTTCTTTTTCCATTTCCTTAGCCTGATCAATAAAGTTGCGTAGAATAGCTTTATCTTCGACAATTTTAATGTACTCTTCAACATATGCAGATGTCCCGGCATATTGGGCGAGAGTTGTTACATATCCGGGACCTCCAACTTCTTTGAGCTTTTCTTTTCGTTTAAGCTCCTCGCAAATTAAATGAACACCGGCAGGCTTGTTGCTTTTGTGAGCTAATTTTAGGGTTTCGAATATGATTTTATGTTCAGTGTAGAAAAAAGATGAATCATCTAGAGTTTCAGCTGCGATATTCAAGCTATGAGTATTTGACAGCATGCATCCAAGGACCATCATTTCAGCTTCTTTGGAACTAGGGGCGATTCTTGTTTTTGTTTCTGTGCTCATTTTAAGCGTCCTTGTATAGAGAGTATTGAGTGTTCTTAGTCGTCTTTATGGTTATTCAGAAATTCGGTTATAGCTTCTCGGGTCAGAGCAGAAAAGTCGGTATCCTTCATCTTCTTTGCCCGGCGTTTCATACCAAAAACGCGCAGTTCCGCGAGGAGCTCAATCGGCAACGTAACAGTAGTTTTAATGAAGTCGGCTCTTTTTCCACGTGGGATGTATCCTTCAGCTACAGTTTCTTGCTCTAGAACCGCGAGCGATTGAAGTGACCTTGTTAGGTTTTCAGGGGACATCGGTTGGCTTTGTGCTTGTGTCGGTGGATCTTGTACAGGGACTTTAGCTACGGTCTCTTTTTTCTTTACCGCAGGCTTTGCCTTTTTTGTCTTTACCGGTGAGGGCTTTGCCTCTTCCAGTTGCTTCTTTACTTTTTCCATTGCTGACAGCGTAGCTTTCTTTGCCATGATATATATATCCTTATGTTTGAATTTGCTTATTTCTTTACTTTCGCTAATACGAACTTCATTAAGTTCTTAAATTCCTTGTGCGATGGACTTCCCGGAGCGTAGAGGTGAACCGGCAGCCCTGCGATTGCAGCTTCGACCATGACAACGCGCGCCGTTATTGGAGGCGAGATTAGTTCTTTGTACTGGCCGAGACTACCGTTGATTTCACGACCTAACACAGTGCTAGGCATTAATCGACTAGGGGTAAGAACTATTAAGGGCAACGTTCCTTTCCGAGCTTTCTGCGCCTCTCGAATCATATCAATTGCTTGCTCGCAAGCCCATAGGTCTAAGGGGGACGGTGATACAGGGATTATAACAATATCGGAAAGAAGAGCCGTTGCCATAGCTTCAGTCTCAAGTTGCGGAGGCGTGTCAAATAGGATCGTGTCGGCCTTATGCTCTTTTGCGATTGAGTCTAGCTTTTCCTTAAATCGTTTAACGTCTTTGCTTATTTCAATAGGGGCAACGTGGAAAGGGAATTTATCGCCGCCCTGCATTGCCCATCTAGTCGCCGATTGCTGCAAGTCGCAGTCTATTAATATAGGTGAGCGACCGCTTTCATGAAGTACCCCTCCAAGATTTAGGATCGTTGAGGTTTTGCATGCTCCACCCTTTAGGTTGATAGTGGCTATTGTGATTGTCTCTTTCATAGTCCTCCGGTTTTTGACAGCACAATATCAAAGGGGCGTATATGTGTATAGCAAAATCTCTAAAGCTGAGAATATACGAACTTACGAATTTACGTAAATAGGTATTTACAGAAAGACGGACTTCGGCTATATTTAGGTTACGCTAATTTAAGTTAACGCAACCAAACCGAAAGGAGACCAAAAATGAGCCTTACGATCTGCCAGAATTTCGCTTTATCCGTTGAGCACGCCAATTTAGTCAAACAAGCGATTGCCTATGAGCAAGCCTCATTATCGCCTAATACTCTTAGGACATACGGCAGCTTTTGGAAGAAATTTGAGAATTGGTGCAGCATCAACAATCAAGCTTGCTTACCAACTTCATCGGAAACAATTTCCCTTTACTTATCTAGCATCGGTGCGGCTTTCAGCTTCTCAACCTTGGATAGCACAATCGCAGCTATTGAATACGTCCACGAAAAAGCTAATCAATCAATCACCGGAAATCATGACCTTTTCCGAAGAGTCCGAAAAGGAATCCGCCGAACGCATAAAGAAAATCAAACATTAAAACAGGCGGTGCCTTTGAAAGTGTTAGACTTGAAGGCCATATGCTGCAAGTTAGGGGATAGCTTAAAGGATTGCCGGGATAAAGCCTTGTTAGCAGTTGCGTATTTTGGAGGGCTTAGACGCTCGGAGATTGTTAGCCTCGATCTCGAACACGTTGAATTTAACGATAAAGGCGCAGTAGCAACCTTGCTTCAATCTAAGACATCGGATACCGCGGAATTGGTTTACCTGTCCTACGCGAGAGATAGGGATATTTGCCCGGTTTCACTATTGAAAGCTTGGCTTGAAAAAGCACAAATTAAACAGGGCTCAATCTTTCGCTCTCTCATGAAAGGCAATAAGATAGCTGGGCGCCTAAGTGGGCATAGTGTGTCTGAGATAGTAAAGATACATTTCGGTGAGGAATACTCGGGCCATTCAACTAGGCGCGGACTGCTTACCGATGCAGCAGAAAAAAACACGCCGTTACATATTATGAAGAAACTAAGCCGGCATAAATCAAGCGAAATGGTGTTGCGTTACGCTGAGGCAGCAAAAGGCTTCACGGATAGCGCCGTTTCAATCCTAGGCATGTAAGAAAAAGACAAAAAAGAATGGTTTTTTAAGCGGAATTCCCTATAAACATACTTGCTAAAATATTAAGATACGGATATTCTGAAATAGAAAGATACGAATGTTCTTAAATAGGGAAAGTGTGATAGAGCTTAGAGACTATCAGAAAGAAGCCGTTGAAGCTGTTATCTCGGCCTCAAATGAAGGTGTAAATCGGCAAGTGCTAGCACTGCCTACAGGTAGCGGAAAAACAATTCTAATGGCTGCGATAGCCAAGCACTTCAATAAAAAAACTCTCATAATAGCGCACAGAGAGGAATTAATTCAGCAAGCGGTCGACAAGATTCGACTCTTTTGGCCAGAGGTTAGCATCGGAATTTGCAAGGCTGAAAGGAACGAAGTAGATTGTCAAGTAGTTGTAGGATCAATTCAAAGCTGTTACAGACCCAACAGACTAGCCAGCCTTAAAGAACAGGGGTTCGAGCTTATGATGATTGACGAGTGTCATCATTCTATAGCGGAGAGCTATCAAACCGTTATAAATGGCCTTGAATTTGGCGAAGGTTCCACTAGTAAGCTTTTGCTTGGAGTAACAGCGACCCCAGACCGCAACGGATTAGGCAATATATTCGAAAAGATTACATTCGGTCGGTCAATCGCAACGATGATAGGGTCCGGGTACTTGTCCCCTGTAAAAGGCCGAAGAATTCTGACAAACTTTTCTTTTGAGAAGATTAAGATTAAAAACGGGGACTTTGACCTTGAGGCCCTCTCGGAAGCCGTTAACATTCCGGAGAGAAATGAATTCATTGCCGGCAAATTCAAGGAGCCTGGAAGCAGTAGAAAAGGGGTTGCTTTTTGCGTTGATGTTCAACATTGCAAAGACTTATCTAACGCTTTTAATGCTGCCGGGATCGTCTCAGAATCAGTTTATGGTAATATGCCTTCTGCTGAACGGAAAAACGTACTAGAGAGCCTTAAAAGCGGTAAGATTCAGGTTGTAACTTCTTGCGGTATTTTGATCGAGGGCTTTGACGAGCCTACAGTCGACGCAATTGTGATGGCACGCCCGACAAGGAGCCGTAGCCTTTACACGCAATGCATAGGCCGAGGCTTGCGATTGTGGCCGGGAAAAGAGGATTGCATCGTTCTAGACTTTACCGACAGGGGCAACAATCTCGATAGCATTATGACTTTAAGCACTATCGTCCCCGAGGAAATCGTAGACGAGCAAGAAGAAAGTGAAGAGAAAGAAAAGGCAGAGCGTGAAGAAGTTGACAGAACGCCAAAAGTTGACTTTTTAGATTCAGAGGACAAAGAATTTGACGTTTTGGGAGCCGCTCGCTTTATGTGGGTGGCGATAGGTGACAATGAATGGAGCCTACTCGATGATCTAAGGAACGAAATTATCATGACTCCGAATGGTAACGGATATATTGCCGCGCTATTTTATCCAGATGGATCCTCAAGACAGATTGTTAATTCACCAATTCCTTTTGAATATTGCGGAGGCGTTTGCGAAGATTATGCAAGAAGGCATCTTAAGGTAGCTCTTGCAGATACAAAGGCTACTTGGCTCAATGATTCCCCTCCTACGCAAGGGCAAAGGGATTATTTGCAAAAGCAAAACAAATGGGATGATACTTTAAGCAAGGCTCAGGCCACCTTAAAGATTCGAGAAATTATCTGCATGAAGAATAAGCAGCGGCGGTTAATGACGTCGGAACCGCCAACCCCTGCACAGGTATACTTCTTGAAGGCAAATAGCATCGATACAAAAAACATGACAAAACTTCAAGCCATGCAAACAATTTCAAAGCTCAAACAAAAAGAAAAGGTCGCTGGATGAGAAAATCAAAAGGAAATAGCTGAAATGAATATTGAAATTATTGAATTTTTTCCTCACGAAGTAAATGAGAGTAAGGGCCTTCTCAATGGCTCTCTTAAAGTGAAGCTCGTTGACTTAGGTATTATTCTCATGGGCGTATTAGCCTCGAAAAGGAAGGGCGTTTATTTTTTCACTATGCCGGGAAAATTTTGCGACAGCCACGACACAGGCAGAAAAATCCGATTTCCCTTCGTTGTTTTCGAGGATCCAGAACGACAAAGAACTTTAATCAATGCGATCAGGGAGAAGGGAATAGCATTTATTGAGGCTTTGCTTAGCGATCCCGAACGTTCTTTAAGTTTACCTCCTCAAAAGATAAAGCCGATTCTAGAGCCATTGAAGACGCTAAATTCGGATGATCAGGAGGCAACAGGCATAAAGCTCAAAGAAGAGCCCTTAAAACTGACAGAACCGATTCTCAATCCTATCAAAAAGAGTGTGGTGAAGGAGTTTATCGATCCGCCGAGGCGGAAGTCTGCATTTACAAGAACTAATTCAAAAGCCATGCGGTAAAAGGAGAAAAATTATGGAAAATCAAGAGCCCTCGGAATTTTGGCGTGATAATGTTTCAAAAAGCCACGGTAAACATAATATAGACCCTAAAGTATGGGAAATGATCTGTAAATTCAGAAATAGCCCGATCAAACTCGTAGAAGATTGTATTTTAGGCGAATGTCATAAACCACACGAAGTTATTCCGAAAGGTTTTAAAGGGTATTTGATTGATTATCCCGAAGTCTTTCATTTGTCTGATGAGGATTTAGAGCAAATAGAAGAAAATAACAGCTTTGCCTCTGAACATCAACTTTTACCTGCTTGCTTTCCGGGAATAGGGCACGTGGTTTTCCTCTCAGATTGTCAGTATGAGATCATTGATCCTTTTTTCGATATGGGGTTGGCTGATTATGGGTGTGAAAATGCTATTACTTAAAGAAACTATATGAATGAAAAGATTTTAGACTTTGATGAAATACTTCCTGTTGATGCTGAATCTATACTTCAACAACTTAGAGAAGTGCCAGAAGACGTTCTTGCTGAGTACATTGGTGTGACTACTAATTTTGCCGATGAATTGTTTTACTTAGTGCAAGTTGTCTCATCCATAGGTAAACCCAATCTTTGCAAGCATTTGATTTCTGGACTAAACGAAATTCAACTCATTAAGTTAAATAAAATAGCTCTTTCGTTGGCAGCTGAAGACCCTTTAGAAGAAATTAAGCAGATTGTTGAGAATACATTTAACCTTATTATTCCAGAAGATGCAAGTCGAAGTAAGGCTATTGAGCTCATCAAACGAGTGAAATCCCTCGATTGCGAATACAAGACAGAAGCGCTAGAGTTTGCTCGAATTTCAAGGCAACTTAGATTGCTTGCAGATGTCTTTTACGTGCTCGACATTAAGGAGAGTTTTGGAGAAATGCTTATTGATCGCCTTTCGCAAGTAGCTCTAGACGATTTAGAGGCGATGATTGCAGTGGTGAATAAACCATAAATAACTTACAGTTAGAATTTTAAAGCAGAACAAGGGTGATTATGGGGAATATTAAAGTTTATGGATTTGATATAGATGCGTATACCGCAGATGAAATTCTAGAAAAAACAGGAGTTTCTTCCTTTGCTGATGACCAGTTGAAGACTGCATTTCTTGAATGTGTTAACAATATTGAATTTGCACATACAAATGAAAAAGAAGGTAAACGTGAAGAAACTTACCTATCGACAGCGCCCACAGCATACCAATGTTACAAGCGGTTTTATAGGGACACCAAAAGAGCTATAAACCTTAAAAACCCTTCATTAAAAACCGAGTATCTTCCTGATTCATTGCACTTTTGGTCTCATCCTGTAGCAATTAATTTGCTCCATATCCAAATGATAAAGGACGGTTTATGTAAACCCAATAAAAGATAGGAAATATATGCCTGATGCTATTTGCCAATACAATCCAAAAGTTATAGATGACCTCCTCGACGAAATAAACCTTGATGATCTTTTTGATGAGATCCACTCATTTGATGAGCTTTTCGAGAAGGAGACATCCTTATTCGACGAGTTTTTTGAGAAGGAACAACGCTTATTCGATGATCTTTTCGCTAATGAAGGAGCTTAAAATGTCCCCACCACTAAATCACCCTGCATACCTTGGATCTGAAACCGGAGGAAGACCTAAAAAATACACCGATGAATTCATAGAAGCGGAGGCCGATGAGCTTGACGCATGGATGAAGGAGAAAAAAGAGAATATTTTTATCGAAGATTTTTGCATAGAGAGGGGATATAGTTTTACTAGAGTAAATGAATGGGAAAAATCAAATGAGAAATTTGGTGAAACTTATTCGATGTTTAAAATGCGCCAAAAAGTTGCTTTATTTAAAGGCGGTTTGACAAAAAAACTCAGCTATCCGATGTGTGCCCTGATACTTGGCCACGCGCATGGTGTATTTGCAAAAACAGAGCAAACGGTCAGCGGCAGCGCAGTCAGTCCTTTGGCTTGGATTCTGGAGATGGCCGACGGAAAATCCAAAAATTTGGTTCAAGAGAATGAGTGATTTCGAGAGAGAAAGACAACTTATCTGCAACCCTCATTGGAGGTTAGATAACCTTTATTCAATCGTCAATAAGCAGGGGTGTAAGATCCCTTTTCGGATGAATTGGGCTCAAAAAGAGCTATATCAAAATTTGTGGTTTTGTTCAATAATTTTGAAAGCACGACAACTAGGAATCTCAACTTTTGTTTCTCTTTTATTCCTAGACCGCTGTTTATTTAATTCAAATTGTTCAGCCGGAATTATTTGCCATACTAGAGAGGATGCTGAACAGCTCTTTAAGCGTGTAAAGTTTAGCTATGATGTATTACCCGATGAGATCAAATCTTTACGACCTGCGACCACAGACAGCGCCCGCGAGCTTGTGTTTACGAATGGCAGCGCGTTAAGGATTGGGACTAGCATGAGAGGTCAGAGTCTGAATTACCTCCACATAAGCGAATTTGGCAAGATCTGTGCCCAGTACCCCGAGAAAGCTCGCGAGGTCATTACTGGAAGCTTAAATGCCGTGGCTTCCGGTCAGCATATTATAATCGAATCAACCGCAGAGGGCAGGGACGGCGCGTTTTTTGACCTAGTTAACCGCGCAAGAGCACTTCAAGAGAGTGGAACTAAGTTAACGGAACTAGATTATAAATTTTTCTTTTTCCCTTGGTGGCGTGCTCCTGAGTACAATCTTCGTGAGTCTGTGCCAATTCCTCAGGAAACCGCTAAATATTTTGAGGAGCTGGAGGCAAGGGGTATTGGTCTCTATCCTGCTCAAAAGTTTTGGTACTGCAAGAAGCAAGAGACTCAAAACACCGACATGATGCGCGAATATCCTTCGACTCCTGATGAAGCCTTCCACACATCGCTTGAGGGTGCATATTATTCCAGGCAAATGCTTGAAGTTCGCAAGGAAAAGCGTATATGCCGAGTCTCGCACGACCCAACAGTTTTAGTTCACACAAGTTGGGACTTAGGCTACGGGGATAGCACCGCTATATGGTTTTACCAACTTATCGGAAAAGAGATCCATGTAATCGACTATTATGAAAATAGCGGTGAGGAACTTCCATTCTACCTTAAGTTACTGCAAGAGCGACCTTACCAATATGGTAAGCACAACGTCCCACACGATGCCGCTTCGACTGAACTTGGCACAGGACTCACGAAAATAGAAGTTGCTCGCAGGCTTGGCGTTACCTTCACTTTAGTTCCAAAAATCAGCATTGATGAGGGGATCGATGGCGTTAGATATATTTTACGGCGTTGTTGGTTCGATGAAGAAAAGTGTTCCTCTGGAATCAAGGCTTTAGAGAGTTATCGCCGGGCTTGGAATGATACGCAAGGATGCTGGTCGAGCAAGCCATATCACGATCATTTCTCAAATGGGGCTGATGCTTTTCGAATGATGGCGGTAGGATTGAATAGAGTCGAGAGAAGTGGTGAGCCAGTTGATGCAAGAACGTTAGGGCATGCAGTTCTTAGGCAGCAAGCCGGATCGCAATATTCAGGTTCCGCAAGACCAATTCAGAATGTGCATGATCCTAGGGATGCATTCCGCGGCCAGCAGAACGATGGAAAAACAAGCATATTTTAGTGATAAAATGTTGCTTATTTAGTAGCCAAAAGCCTGTTTTTATGGTAACTTAAAACTTAACTTATAGGTGGAAAGATGGCATTTCATATATTACCGGCAGTTGACAGAGGCCCTTCTAGAGGCGAAAGAGTTGGACAAGCCCTTAGTGGTGCTATCAGCGAGGGTTTCAAAGCATACGGGGAGCATCAAAAGAAAAAACGCCTTGGTGAGGCACTGAAAGGTGTAGAAGACATATATTCCAGTCCTGATCTATCCCAAGAGCAGAAATTTATAAAAGCTTTTTCTTCATTGAAGGAATTTCCTGATGTTGCGAAGGAATTTACTTCGGGATTATCAAGATTTAATGAGAGTCCACTTCAAAAAGCTCAAAGACAGAATTTAGAGCTGGAAACTGAACAGATGAGGGGTGACGAGGAAGCTTATAATCGCCTAAAACGAGGCGATCAACCTCAAGAAGCTCGTGAAATTGAAGCTGGTATGCCTGATGAGATGGAAGAGGAGCCGATTGAAAGGATATCACCTAAAAGGAATCTTCAGGCCCCTAAAAAAGAACCTGCTGCAAAGTTTAATCTCGATGATCCCTCAACGTGGACAGACAAGCAAGTCAATGCTTTTAGGTCTTACTCGGGAAAGAATGTTAAAAATAAAACGTTAGCGAAAATAGCTCAAGGCGAACGCGATAAGCGCAAAGAGGATAAGAAGACACTCGGAGGTGTGACGGCCCAACCTGTTCCAGAAGAAGTTTCAGGGGCAATCAGTCAGGTATTAGAGCAGCATCCTCAAGCTACAGCTGATGAATTAAATTTAGCTATGAATCAGGCCGGCGTGCCGACAATCTTTAGTAACTCCTATGTAGAGAACCGTAGGCGTAAAGATGAGCAACTAGCATCCGAAGAGCGAACTGGCCGCCTACGGTTCTCTACA
>Ga0315284_10006660_pt1 | contig 16448 bp, 12 predicted proteins | sample YL17G09_16_MG_FD_203696 | JGI IMG/M metagenome (GOLD analysis project Ga0315284, IMG submission 203696) | Sediment microbial communities from Yellowstone Lake, YNP, Wyoming, USA - YL17G09_16 | ecosystem: Environmental > Aquatic > Freshwater > Lake > Sediment | place: USA: Wyoming | collected...
ACTGGTCTTTCTCGACTATCCAATCAAAGGTGAATTCTCGCAGCTAGCCGCCTATGGTGCTTTCTGTGCTGGTCAGCAGGGCAAATATTGGGAGTTCCATGACCTGGCCTTCGAAAAGCAAGGTACGCTGGGCAACAAAGACGCGGCCTTGGGGCTGGCGAAAGAGCTTAAGCTTGATGATGCTAAGTTCTCTACCTGTCTGACCAGCGACGCTGCCAGAAAGTTGGTCGAACGCAGCAAGGCAGAGGGCGACAAAGTCGGCTTGACCGGGACCCCGTTGATATTTATCAACGGGAAGCGGACCAATAACTTTGATGAAGCCGAGCTAGAAAAAATCGTTAAACCGCTGCTCTAATATATCGACATCAGCAGGCTTTTAGGCCTGTTTGATCAACCAGTTTACCAGATCGATCTTTGTTACGATATGCACTGGACGGCGTTTGGCGTCAACGACTACTACCGATGGCGCATGCATCAGAATCTCCTGCAGCGCGCTGATCGGCGTCGAGTCTTCAACCGTGGGCACAGCCCGGTCCAGAACATCCGCTAGTGGGTCGGTGGTGGTGATTTCACCAGATGATAAGTATTTTAGCAGGTCGTCCTCTTTGACCATGCCGATCAAGCTGCCTTTGTGGACGACCGGTATCTGCGAGATTCCGCGCCCGGTCATGAGCTCGATGGCCTGGTTGACCGTGTCGGAGCTTTGCATCGTAATTAGATTTTGTTTGAGGGTGAGCAGCTGGCCGACATTTCCCTTAATCAAAGTGACGCCAGTGAATCGGTTGTCGCGCATCCATTTGTCATCGACGAATTTGGTCATATAATTGCGTACGCCATCAGGCAGGATGACGACGCAATTTTGACCGCGCTGTAACTTCCTCGCTTCTTTAAGTGCAGCATATAGCGCTGAGCCGCTGGAGCCACCGCATAGCAGCCCCTCTTCGCTGATTAACCTACGCGCCAATTGAAACGACTCGCGGTCGGCGGTTTTAACCCAGACATCGACCAAACTGCGGTCAAGCACTTTGGGAATGAAGTCGTAGCCGATGCCTTCGACTTTATAAGAGGCAATCGGTGCCGGGCCAGCGAGCAGTGAGCCAATGGGGTCAGCGCCGACAATGAGGCAGCTGGGTGCATGCTGTTTGATTTTGCGCGCGACGCCGCTCAAGGTGCCCCCGGTACCAGCACCCATGACCACCATGTCGACCTTGCCACCGAGGTCATCTAAAATTTCCTGACCAGTCCCCTCAAAGTGAGCGTCGGGATTGGCTGGATTCGAATATTGGTCGAGGATGTGGGCATTTGGCAATTCGCGCTGCAAGCGGGCCGCAACGCCGATGTGGCTGTCAGGCGAATCAAAAGCGGCCTCGGTCGGCGTGCGGATGATCTCAGCGCCGAGGGCTTCGAGTACGACTTGCTTTTCGCGGCTCATTTTCTCTGGCATGGTGATGATGACCCGGTAGCCTTTGACGGCGCCGGCGAGCGCGATGCCGATGCCGGTATTGCCACTCGTAGGCTCGATCAGCGTGTCGCCAGGCTTGATGCGCCCGCTCTTCTCTGCCTCGAGCACCATGCGGTAGCCGATGCGGTCCTTCACCGAGCCGCCCGGGTTGAGAAATTCACATTTAGCATAAATATTACAATCGAGGTTAGCGCCGATGCGGTTGAGCTTAACCAACGGAGTGTGTCCGATGGTTTCCAAAATGGAGCTGTAGAGCATGGAGTTCCCTTACCTTCGGGTGAGTGAAAAACAGCCAGGCCGCGGCCGGGGCTGGGCCCTGCGCTGATTTTATACCAAGCTAAACACCAGGGCTAAAACCAATGCTTAGCGTATCGTAACTGGCCTTCAATAGTGTCTTCAGGACCTTTCGCAAACCGGCACCGTCGCAATTCTCTACGGCAGCGGCTTTCTCATCTTACGCTAGCGCTGCCCAGGTCGGCTAGTTGTTCGGACAGCTTGAGGGCGAATCCAGACTGATTAATGCCTGACAAACGCTTAGATGTCAAAGCCTTGACGGTCACCAAAAGTTGACGCCGTCAATCAATAAATGAAATAATCTCAGGAAGCCCGTCCTGCCTCGCCCACTCCGGGCCGTCACCTGCCAAGAAGTCCCTCACCCTGGAAGTTTCATGTTTAAGAGACCGCTCGTCGCCATCGACATCGGCTCCTCCGCGATTAAGGTCGTGGTGCTGACCGGTAGTAAGCATAAAAAGCTGCAGGCTGCGGGGCTTGAACTTCTGCCCGTCGGCGCCGTGGTCGACGGTTTGCTCGCAAACCCTGATGTCGTCGGCGATGTTCTGGCAAAACTACTCAAACGCCTCAAAATCGGCACGCGGGGTCGTCGCGCTGCAATAGCCCTAGGCGGTAGTTCAGTGCTGATCAAAAAGGTGATGATCGAAGCCAAGGATAAAGAGCTCGCAGAGCAGGTTTACTATGAGGCAGAGCAGCAGTTTCAGGCCGATATGGCAGAGATCTACTTTGATTATTGTCCGGTCGGCGAATTAGGCGCTGGTGCCGGGAGCGCAAATACGCAGTCCCAACCCGGAGGGCGGGGTCAGCCGGTGCTGATGGTCGGCGCCAAGCGCGACATGGTCGAATCTTTCCTCGCCCTCATCCGATCACAGGGCATGCGAACCGGCGTCGTCGAGTGCGGCGCCTTCAGTGTCGCCAATATGTTTGAACATGGCTACGGCCCCATCCAGGGGCTGACAGCGCTGGTCAATGTCGGTGCCGCATTGACCCAGCTATCGTTGCTCGCCAACGGCAAATACGTCTATACCCGCGAGATTCCGATCGGCGGTGACGAGTATTCCCGCCGCATCATGGAGCTGCTCGGTGTCGACAGGCCAAATGCTGAGACACTGAAGGTCGCTGTCTCGCAAGGTGATGCCAACGTGCCGCAGCAGTTGCACCAGGTTCTTGGTGAGCTCAATGAACAGCTCGTTTCTGAGCTACAAATCGGCATCGACTACTTCTTTCAAAATGCTGAAGAGAGCGATCGCGGCGGCAATCTAACCAGTGTCTATTTGGTTGGTGGGGGTTCCCGCACGCTGGGTCTTGATGCTGCTATTGCGGCTGTGCTGCAGATTCCCGTCCAGATCATGAACCCCTTCCAGCGGCTGGAGATCGACCCCAAGAAATTTAGCACCGACTATCTCATCATGCAGGGCCATCTCTACGGCGTCGCCGTTGGGCTGGGTCTGCGTTCCCTAGACGACCAACGTTAATCCCCATTTCTTCCGCGCGGACCTGTGTGACCATGATTAAAATTAACCTATGCCCCATTGACGAATTAGAGAACCAGTATTGGTACGTGCCAGATTTGGTGGTCACAGCTTTGGTTGGGGTAGCGGTCTTTCTTGCTTTGCAGTTTTACCTGGGAACCATCCAAAACGAGATTGATGTGGTTCTAGCTGACGTCGCCAGCCTGGAGGAAAGTACCGCCAAACTATCGCCTGAATTGGAACGCTTTAAGCACCTCGGCAAAGACATCTCCGACCTTAATAGCAAGCTCAGCGCTCTTACATCGATCACCGTATCAAAGATCGCCAAATACAAGCCCGTGATCGTCCTAGAGCACCTACAGAATTTGCGGCCTGAAGGTGTCTGGTTTGAGTCCGTGCGTATCGGATTTGGTGACCCTGTGCCGAAGGGGGGGGCAGCGGCTGCAATCAATCAGCCCCCAGACCAGGCCGTCTCTGAAGATAGCTTTGAGATCCGCGGCCAAGCCTTTGACAATATTTTAACCGCCGAGTTCATGACGGCCATTCGCTCTACCGATAGTCAGGATATTGATTCTGCTGATCTGCGCACCCAGGTCTATTTCAATGATCTAACATTGGTTGATGCTAATATCGGCAAGGGCTCGTCCTCTCGCGGCTTTGCTGAGCTAGCGCTGTATCCAGTCTTTAATGTGCGCGGTCATTTTCGCGAACGCAGTGCCCCTGCACTGCCGGTAAAACCTGACCAGATGCCCATCGGCGCAGTCCAACCTAGCAAGGCACATTCTGGCGACCCCCACGTAGCTTCAGACGACCATAGCGTAGATCTGAAGGCCCCAATTAGACGGCATAAAGACCTCGCTGACGACGAAATTTCAGATGCGCAACGCAGCCGGCGCTTTTAAGAGGAGAACCATGGGCATCTCGGTAGATGAACTAAAAGAACGCTACAAAATGCTACCGGTATGGGCGCGTCTTGCCGTGGCTTTTAGCGTCGGTCTAACCCCCGGCATCTACCTGTATTTTGATGAAGGCGATGCGCTGAATGACAAGCTCGTCGAGTCGCAGCAATTGGTCTTATCTAGTCGACAAAAATTCGAAGCCGCCCGCGAGAAGAAGGCCAATCTGCCGCAGCTTGAAGAACAGATGGCCTTCACGGAAGAGCAACTTGCCAAAGCCAAATTAAAATTGCCAGATCGTATCGTCATCGAAGATGTCTTGCAAAAGACCGCGACCATCGCCAAGCAGACGGGAGTGCAGCTGTCCGCCTTTAATCCTTCGCCAGACATTATACATACGCAGCCATATCAGTACGTTGAAGCACCGATCGCAGCAGAAATAACCGGACGCTTCGCTCAAGTGGCAACCTTTCTCGATCAGATGATTCACCTAGATGGCACGATTTTTATGCGGCATATCGAGTTGACGCGTCATGAGCCGGAAGACAAAAAGGCCATTCGCGCCAATCAAGACGAAGGACCCATCAGCGCCTTTGATCTGGCGCAGAATGCACGGCACGATCTTCAGGTGCATGCCAAGTTCGACATCGTCGTCTATCGCTCGATGAACGACCACGATCAGGGACCGAGTGAGTCGCCGCCAGTTGGGGGAGGTAAAGCGAAAGCGGCGCCGCCTAGTGCTCCAGCTGAAGCTGCCGCTGCGGCTGGTTCTAACGCAGGCAACGCTAGCCCGCCGGGGAGTCCAGCGCCGTAGCAGATGATTCAACGAATCGGGGGAAGCTAAAGTGTACCGGCAATCAAACACAAACAAACATAAAAGAGCGGCCACCGCCAGGTGGACCACCTTGCTCTTTGGTGCCTTCGCCTGGTGCGCCTCATTTCGGGCTGCGGCGCAAGGGGATATCGTCAGCCCCGCGAGCACACTGCAAAGCATCAACAGTGAGCCCGAAGGCAACGATGAAATTACCGACATAGCCGAGGAGCCACTAGCTGCACCGCGGCGTACCAAGGCCACGCACCAAGTGGGTAAAAAAGCGGTCCCGCATCCTTCTGGTACCATGACTAAGGCAACTAAAGCGAACAAAGGGCAAGCTAAAGGTCATGAAAATATCGCCCCCGTCTTGGCCGATGCAGGTACTGATGATGATGAACTTGCGGATGACTCGGCGGTTGGCTCTAGCAACGAATCCTTGCCAGATAAAGAAAACAGCCCAGCTCGGCAGGTAAGTGGCGGTGTGCGCGTCGAGGATATTGTTGAGCCGCCAAGTGACTACCGTTACGCCGCATTTAGTAAGGCTGATCCATTTGTGCCGCCGATGGTGACCAAACGCGAGCCTAAAGCTATAGCTGCTGCGGCGCCGGCTAATCCTGATGCTCTCGAGATTCCGATCATCAGTCCACTGCAGCGCTATGCGCTTAGCGAGTTGAACGTGATCGGCATTTGGCAGCTGTCGAGCGGCGAACGCAAGGCGATGATCATGACGCCGCAAGGCGGCGGTGGAGGGGGTGGGAGCAGTGCTGGTCAAGGCATCATCGTCAAGGTCAGCGACGCTATCGGCAATCGTGGTGGCAAGATCCAGTCGATCGGTGACGATTTCATCAGCGCTCGGGAATTCTTGCTAGCGCCTGACGGTACCCGGCAATATGAAGACAAGCTGATCTACATGGGCAGAAGCATCCAGGACGATGCTAGCGGCAAGATTCGCTTCACCCCCGGGTCGGCTAAAACCGAAGTGATGCTCGATAATCCATCGGATCAATTCGGCGGTACAAATGCAGAGGGTGAACGCCCGCTCCCGGCACCAGCCTTAGGTAGTGCTGCGGAGCCAGCGGCAGCTAAGGCCGCAGCCGGTCTCCCAGCAGCCCCCGTCGACCCAAAGACGCTGGCTCCACACCAAGAACCTCTGGTTGTCCCTGCGGCCGCACCGCCCCCTGCAGCGGCGCTACCTGCCCCTGTTGCAGGTGCAGCCGCCCCTGTAGCCGGTGCACCGGCTGTTGCCAATCCTGTACCCACACCGCCCAAGCGCAATGTTTTTTAACCGGGGGGAATTCCTGTGACCGCTGCACCAATCCATAGACATCCGCGCCTCAGCGCGCTGCTTATTTTCAGCTTGTCTGTGTTTAGCTGGTCGGCATGTAGCGGCGATAAGCCGGTAGATCCGGATCTCGCGCCGTCGAATGATGCGGTTGCTGATGAGGACGGCGCCACCAAAAACAGCAACGGCGGCAACGCTAACAAAAATGGCAACTCGGGCAATTCGGGCAATTCGGGCAACCCTGCGACTACTGGTAATCCTGCCGATGGCGGTAACGAAAAAAATATAGTCAACGTCGGCAATAAGGCTCTAAAAAATAATGGCAATGTTGCAGCCGGCAATGAGATGGGCGGTGCTGCTGGTCCAGGCAATGCTAACCAGGGCGGCCTGGCCAACGCAGCGCCGGTCAACACAGGAAATAACGCCGCCTATGGCCCGGTAAACGGCGAGCCACCACTCGATGCGGCGCCGCCACCAGACACCGCAATGCTTGCGGAACCAAACGCCGTCGCTCCTGCCCAAGGCGCGGCACCTACGCCGCAGCCTGTCCAGGCGCTGCCGTCGCAGGGACCCCTCACGCAGGCGCCACTACTGCAGCCAGATCTGACGCCGGCCTTCGCTAAGTTGTTTTGGGTTGGCTACGATTATCTAGAGAAAGAAAGCATGGTGCGGATCGAAATGGTAACGCGGGGTCACCCGAAATATAATATTTTTCAGGAACGTAACCAGCTCAACCAACCGGAGCTGGTCGTGCGTTTCTTCAATACAGAACTGCGACACAAATTGCGCCGAGATATCGATGCGACGGAGTTTCGTTCGCCGGTTGCCTTTGTCCGATTGCGCCCGGATACCGAGGAGCACACCGTCGACGTCATCATGACCCTACGCGATCAAGTGCAAGCTCGGCTCTATAACAAGAATGGAAATATCATGTTGACCTTTCCGGTACCGGACCGTTATTTCGGCAATAGCGGTATCGGATCTGCGCCGGTTGCTCAGGCCCAGCTCCTGCCAAATACCAATCTGATGCCGATCATAGACAATGGCAGCGAGCTCACTGAAGGCGCTAAAATCGCTAAGGCCTTTATCAATGATCCCGGCAAGGATGCCTTCGCTAACACGCCTGCTACCGCGGGTGCACCGGTGCAACCAGGCTCGCCACCAGCTAGTGGCTCTGTGCCATCTAACTCAGCAGGCAAGGCCTCTGGTGGCGTCCTACCGGCCGATTTTTCTCAGCCCCAGCAGGCCACCCCCACCGCCACGAATCCTAACGCAGCCAATGCCGCACTGCCTAATTCCGCCAACGCAGCAAACTTGGTTCCGGCCAGTAGTGACAGTTTAATGGGCGACGATCTCTTCGTGGAGCCAAATAGGGCCACGTCAGTAGGCCCCGCTACAGCTGGGCAGGACGATTTCGACATGAAAGGAATCGGTAGCAGCAATCAGCAACCCGCTGGATCTGAGGGCAATCTGAAGCCAGGAAACGAACAACTGAACGATGACAAGTTTGACGACTTTGACGATGGCAAGGGAAATTCCGACGTGGATGTCGATAAATTCGACGTGCGGTTGCCGCTGCGCGAGGGTTCACAGCTAAGCGACCTGTATGATATTGCCGTGTACTCTACTTCGGGCGTTGCGGCTGACGACGAGTTTAGCGCACCCAATAATGCCAAAAATGCGGCGACACCGAACAACGTCGGTCTTAGCGGCAATGCGGGCAGCCCAAACGCCGGCGATCCTGACCTCTTTGGTAGCGCTGGCGCTGGCTCTGATGCTGCCGGCGGCGGCGACGCCGATGGGGCCGCGGGAAATCTCGGTGGCGCAGCCGCACCGAGCGGTGCCGGAACTGCAAATGCCGAAGCTCTCATCGGCAACACCCCCGCCGAACCTAGCGCCAATCTAACGCCCGCAGCCAACACTGGTGCCAACGCTGCTCCGGTCAATGTACCGGCCGCGCCTGCCGCAATGCCGCCTGCCCAGGCGGCCAACATGCCAGACGGAGAGCCGCCAATCGATGGAGCACCTGACCTTGCTGGCCAGGAGAGCGAAGGCGCTGCCTCAGACCAAAATAGCGCACCCGGCAGCCACGGCGGGCGACCGATGAAGGTCGACTTCCGCGGTGCGCCATTGACTGAAGTCATCCGCGTGCTCAGCGATGAGAGCCATGTCAATTTTATCCTGCCACCTGAACTTGGCGACAAGAAAATATTTATAAGCCTAAACGGGATACCATTTAATGATGCGCTCAAGGCTATTCTTGACGCAAATGCATTACAAATGGTGCCTCAAGCGCCCAATCTAGTTCGCATCGATACCATTGAACATTTCGCAGCTGAAAAGGAAGCCGAGGAGCGCCGCCGCAAAGCCGAGCTCAAGCTGCGACCAACTAAGATTTTGGTGCACCGCTTGTCCTATGCCAAGGTTGAGGATGCGGCTAAAATGCTTACGGAGATGCTCGGTGGAGCGGCCAAGGATGATAAGCGTATCGCCGTGCAGATCGATGTGCGGACCAATTCCGTCATCGTCAACGCCCCGCCAGGAGATCTATCTACGGTAAAGGCCCTGCTTGAGCGCATCGATCTGGAAACGCCTCAGGTTAAAATTGCCTCCCGCATTGTCGAAGTAATCAAAAAGTTTAAGGATCACATCGGCATCAAATGGGGTACCCCGTTCAATTTTGATCAAGGACGTGGTTTGGGCTTTGGTAATTTAGTCTTCCCAAATTACATGCTTTCGCGTTATTCGGTCGACGCTGGTGGCGGCGTGCCGAGCGCTGGCAACACCTTGTTTCGCTTTGGTAGCGTCAACAACTCCACTGCGATCGACTTGGCCCTAGCGATGGAGGAAAATTCTGGTACCACTGAGGTCCTGCAGTCTGGCAACCTGATCGTCGAGGATAATCATGAAGCTGTAATCGTTGCCGGTAGCAGCGAGTTTTTTCGGCCGGTTGCCCAAGGTGGAGCGGCTGCGGTTGCAGGGTCATTGGATGAAATCAAATATAACCTGAGCGTCAAGGTGACGCCGCACATCACCGCCGATGGCGCCGTGCAGATGGCCTTGAACATCGAAAGCGACACCGCAGCCGCGCCGATCACCGCCGGTGCCGCAGCGTCGAAAAATAATCGATCAGTCAACACCAGCCTGCTGCGCCGTAGCGGTGAAACCGCTGTGATCGGCGGCATCTACAATACCAGCCATGATAAAACCCAGATTGGTGTCCCCTTTCTCTCCTCACTGCCAATCATCGGCGCGCTATTTCGCCAGACCACCACCGACGATTCCAAGCGCGAGCTTATGGTCATGGTGACTCCGACCATTCTGACCAATTCTAAGGCCTTCGCCGCCAGCAGCGGCGAAGGTGGTGGCGCTCCAGCCGAAGCGCCGGCAGAGGCAGAGGCAGGAGTCAATGCCAGTGGCAATCTAACTACCACCAGTAGTCCTACCAGAAATGCCGGCGGCGACAATAGTGATTTCGGCGCAAGCAATGGCTCCGGTGGCAATAGCGGCGACGGCAACAACGGCGCAGCTAGTGGTAACGCCGCTAGCAGCGGCAATGGTAATGGCGGTAACGGTGGTAACGGCAACGCCGCGACAAATTCAGGCAATGGCAACGGCGTGGCTAATTCGGGCAATGGCAACGCCGCGTCCAACTCAGGTAATGGCAATGCTGACAAGGCTAACGGGACTTTAATCAACGCTAAAAATAATTCTGGTGGTAATGGCGGGGGAGGCGGACTGGATGAATAGGACGCGAGGCATAGGCCTTTGTATCAGTTTACTTGGGGTGATTAGTGCATGCTCTGCGGTTCCAGAGGACAAGACCTCCGGTCGCTGCACTTTGAGCTGTAACAACACCAGGGTGAGTGGAGCTGAATTCGCTGTGGAGCCGATGACAGCCACCCCTCTGGCCCTGCACTGTGAGGCAAACTTTGGTAACGCCATTTCTGCTGCGACGCCCGCACCTATTCAAGTGCGTTTTAGGCTAGTCGAGTTGATCCCTCCATTTGGCACCTCCATAGGCGCGGCTCCGGCGGCGGGCGGCGCGGCTCCGGCGGCGGGCGGCGCGGCTCCGGCGGCAGGGGGCGGAAGCACCACCGACACGCCGCTACTGACTAAGCGCCCAGTCTCTGGCGTTGGCTTTGAACCTGAATTACACGGATTGGTTTCGATCGAAAATTCCGCGGCGGAATTCAAACCGACGCCGACCACGGTATCTTCAGCGAAATTCGCTGGAATTGTCACGCCGGCCGCCGAATGGTGTTCCGACACCTGTGGAGTGATCACCTATGAATTTTGGCCCAAGTGCATCAACACCAACTCCAATAGCATCAGTGCTGGTGTTGCCGTGCATGGTGTCGGCGTGTCGCCGCCGATTCAGCTAAACTTAACCAATCCCTAGCATCAGCAATGGACACTGGTACCAAGGTGCAGTCCAGTGTGGCGGCGCCGTTTTTTGGATATTTGATCTGGTAGTTAAGGATTAAATGGATGGTATGGCTACCCCAACCCGAGTAGCATCAGCAGCGGTGCGGCCAATCTAGGTGTTGGCGCCTGAGCGGGAGTGTTTTCGATGCCTAAGATTCTAATGATTGGAGCGAGTGGTTTTATAGGTCAAGCCTTAGGTGTTGAGCTTGTGCGACGTGGCTATGAGATCAACCTTCTCAGCCGCGGTGTCGTACGGGAAAAACTGGCATTTCCCTGTCAAATTTTTCAGTGGCAAGGCGATGCGGCGGAGCTGCCGGCCGCAGCACTTGATGGTGTCATAGGCGTCTTCAACCTTGCTGGAGAAAGCCTTGCTGATGGCCGTTGGAGCGCGGCGCGTAAAGCACGTTTTCGCACCTCGCGGCTTGGCCCGGTTGCGGCCTTAGTACAGGCGATTCGCGGTCGCGAGCTGCGTCCTAGTGTTGTGGTACAAGCTTCGGCAATTGGCTACTACGGCGATGCCGGCGATCAGCTTCTCACAGAAACGTCGCCTAGCGGGAAGGGCTTCCTCGCGAAGCTCTGCGTCGACTGGGAGGCGGCAGCCCAACCCCTTAACCAGCTCGGGGTGCGCTTGGTGTGTCCTCGCATAGGGGTTGTGCTCGGCCAGGAGGGTGGTGCCTTGCCGCAATTAAGGCGTCTCTACCAGATTGGTGCCGGAGCGGCGCCCGGTAACGCCCAGCAGTGGTTTAGTTGGATCGCCTTGGGTGACCTAGTCGCCTTGTTGATTCGAGCTTTGGAGGACAGCAAGGTGCACGGGCCGATCAATGCGGTGGCGCCAGGTGCCGTGCGCTATGAGGAATTGCACCGCGCCTTTACGGGGCGCCCCCAGGGGAGCATTTTGAAAGCACCGCGTGTAGTTATGCGCGCCGCCGTCGGTGAGGGCGCTAGCATGCTACTCGCCAGTTTACGCGTGGCGCCAGCTAAAGCTGAAGCCATAGGCTTCAAGTTTGCGCAGCCACGACTCGAGTCGGCGCTTGAGTCCTTGCTCGTTAGCGGTGAACGTCGTCACCATGGTGTCATTAAGGTCGCGCAGTGGGTCCCGGCGTCGCTAGAAACCGTCGCCGCGTTTTTTGCCGATGCCGCTAATCTTGAGGCGATCACACCGCCATGGTTAAACTTTCGGGTGCGGTCAATGTCGACACCTCTGATTGCCAATGGCACGAAGATCCGCTACCGACTAAGTCTGCACGGCGTACCCCTGCGCTGGGAAAGCCTGATCAGTGAGTGGACGCCGCCGCTGGGATTTGTCGACGAACAAGTGCTTGGACCGTTCAAATCGTGGCACCATCGCCATACTTTTGAGGCGCTGGCTGGCGGGACTTTGGTCACCGACTGCGTGCAGTTTAAGGTACCGCTTGGCACCCTTGGCGCGCTGACTGCTGGCTTTCTCGTTGCGCACGACGTCAGGCGCATCTTTAGCTACCGGCGAGCGGCTATCGCTAGGCATTTTGGCCAGGTCCAGCTAAACCACCAATGACCCCCTCCCACCCAATGCTTGGGTCATGGTTAGGGTTGGATTTACGTGGCCATGGGCGCCGAGATTGAGGATGGCGATTGTGCTCAATAGACACTCCTTTATTTCAATATCTAGACCTTAGCGGGGATAAATTTCTTTAGTCGAATATAATATCATAGACAACCTTGCTGAGCAGTAGCGCCAAACTCAGTAAGAAAACTGGACGGATAAGGCTGTTGCCGCGCAGGATGACAAGTTTTGAACCGATCCAATTGCCGGCGATACTGCAAATTGCAGCTGGTATGCCCAGCGCTAGACTTACTTGGCCGTGATAGATAAACATCGTCAATGCGGCGATGTTTGTTGCAAGGTTAACGACTTTAGTGTTGCCGTTGGCCTTGACAAAGTCGCATTTGAGCGCCCATGCAAAGAGTAGAATCAAAAAGCTGCCTGTGCCCGGACCAAAAAACCCATCATAAAAGCCTAAGATGCAGCCACCAGCCATAATCCAGACCCGCCGTGGCACGCCCGTAACCAGGTGCGTTTCATGCAGGTGGCCGATCCCATGGTTGCGCAGAGTGACCAATGCCACCATTGGAATCGCGCCTAGCAGTCCATATCGCAGGAAGGAAGGATCGATAGCTAACACTGCGGCTGCACCGAAGGCCGAGCCAAGCATGGCGCAGGCGGCACACAGCAGTGCCGTGCGCACGTCCACCATTCGATGCTTAATATAGCGGCTCGTCGCCAAGGCAGTACCAAAACAGGACGAAAACTTATTCGTGCCGAGGGTCAGGTGCGGCGGGACGCCTGCAGCAAGGTACGCTGGAACCGACAACAGTCCACCACCGCCGGCAATCGCATCGACTAGGCCGGCAAGAAAGACAGCCGGCAAAACGAGGGCATACATGCTAGGGGAAATGGCTACGGTGCACTCCGGTATAAAAATGTCGACTACTTCAGGTCAACACCCTAAAGGTGCTGTCGGTAGGAATGCTCGTGTTTTGGCGCTCAACCCACCAGTGTTGGAATAGCATCGCGCAAACCGTTCAGTATAAACTGTACTGCCACCGCTGTTAGTACAATACCCATTAGGCGGGAAATGAGATTGATTCCAGTGTTTCCAAGTACCTTGAGCAGATGTCGTGAGGATGCCAGTATGACGTAAACCACTGCCATGCACATACCGATAGAGATAATTAGCTCAATTGCTGTAAACCATGACTTCGCTGCAGTCGAAAATAGTATGACCGTAGAGATGGCGCCAGGTCCAGCCAGCAGTGGTGTGCCAAGTGGAAAAATCGCAATATCCTCGCGATTTAGTCCTTCCGAGGCCTCGGTATCATTTGATTTCGGATGTTCCGCATTTAGTTGAGTGATGCCAATGATCAGCATTAAAATGCCGCCTGCGATTTGAAAGGCTGGCAGAGTGATACCAAATAGCTCAAAGAACTTCATTCCTGATATGGCAAATAGCGCCAAAATGCCAAATGCTACCGTAGTAGCCTTGCGGCGAATGCTGCGTCTGGATGACTCGGTGAATCGTTTGGTTAATGTGAGGTACGCAGGAAGGGTCGTCAGCGGGTCGATGATGAAAAGTAGGGTTAAAAACGCACCAAATACATAGGCCCACTCAGCTTTTAAAAATGAAATAGGAGCACCCTTCAGTTTAGGCGGGCGGTAATGAATCTTTGTACTAGAAATGCTAGTTGATCGTATCATTTGTCGAAGTAAAGATTAATTGTGTGGACTCGCGGACATGCTTAACTATCTATTATAATTGTCCTGTATTGGCTTGTTTGGCTTATTGTAGTGCTTTTTTCGTGATGGGGCCGATGATTGGGCCGGACCCATGAAAATCAAGTGCTAGAAGGTTTGCAGCGTAAATGTTGTAGGGTCCAGGCGAGCATGCGAAATCAATACCGACTGTCCTTCATTTGCATGACAATGCAATACTTGATGACATCCATAATATGCTAATTTATCGACATAAATCGGTCGTATTAGCTTTTGACTCAAGTTTCTGCCTAGGCAAACCGATACGTAACTATCACTCAGAAATTTTTAAAATGTTGCGCCTCCGGGCCAACTAACCCGGTGCTGCAACCTTACGATGGACGGAGAGAGCTATGAATAATAATCACATATGGATCAGCCTAGTTGTGGTTACCTTGTTTGGGAATATTTCCTGCAAGCACATTTCAACCGGCGACTCTCAAATATTGTCTGCAAGAATGGCGGTCGCTCTGCCGCATGCCCATGCACCAACGCCACGGGCTTTGCCTGCCGCGGTTTGGACGGGCGGCGCTATGATCGTTTGGGGTGGAGTCGGTGCGCCAAATGATGTATTAGACAGGGCCGAAGGTGCTATTTATTTCCCTGCAGCGAAGCGCTGGCAGGAAATTCCTAAGGTTGAGCTTGCCTCCCGCTTTCATCACTCTGCGGTTTGGACTGGAAAATATTTGGCGGTATGGGGCGGCGTCGAGTCACGCTCTAAAGAGCGTTTGAGCAGCGGCTGGTTGTATAACCCTGACACTAAAGAATGGCGTCCGATATCTGGCGCTCAGTCTCCAAGCCCGCGATCAGGGCACTCGGCGGTATGGACGGGTAAATACATGATCGTTTGGGGTGGGGAGGCCGATAGTGGCGTCCTACAAGACGGTGCGATGTATGATCCAGAGACAGACACCTGGTTGGCGATCGCAACTGAAGCCGCGCCTGCGGCCCGCTCGTTCCATACGGTCGCTTGGTCAGGGACATCGATGTTGGTTTGGGGAGGTCTTGGGGAAGGTGGCGATCTAAATACCGGTGCGGTATTTGATCCTGCAACGAATTCATGGAAGCAGATGTCTAACTTAGGGGCGCCAGGCAGCCGGGTAAGTCACAGCGCTGTTTGGACCGGTTCCAAAATGATCGTTTGGGGTGGGCGTAAGGACAGCGACCAATTTCTCAATGATGGCGGTTTATACGATCCGATCAAGGATAAATGGACACCTCTAGCTGCAGCGCAAAAGGTTGCTAGCCCACGGGAGCTGCACACTGCGGTTTGGACCGACAAAGAAATGGTGATTTGGGGTGGGCAGAATGGCGAGAGTATGTTGTCGGGTGGGGCGGCCTTCAATCCAGAAAAAAATACTTGGCGTGCAATACGCGACCATAGAAAATCCGTCGCCAGATCACAGCACTCGGCTGTATGGACTGGGTCGTCGATGTTGGTATTCGGCGGTCGCTCGAAGTCAGGTGCGTTTGTAGGCAATAAGGTCGGTGTTGAGATTTTCTTTGAGAATCCAGCGGAGTCGGCTAGCGGCAATTGATCCTAAAGGTCCGTGCGCCTAGGGCAAAGTTTAGGGACAGCGAACGTTGAAAAATAATTAGATGATTAGATTCATAAAAGCAGGTCAATTGCATCAATCTTGATGCCATAGTGATCCATTGCAACGTAAAACAATAGATAAGTGATGGGTTGATTGATGATATCTAGTACTGGTCTAAAATCCGCTTCGCTTTGTTTTGCGTTGGGCATCATTTCAGGATGTTCGGAACCGGGCAAAATCAGCTCACCGCCAAAAAGCGGGCATAGTGGCGATGCCATAACTATGCAATCAGCAGCAACGGCGGTAGCGCCCCCGGCTTCGAACTCGACAGCGGATCAGAAGGCGGAGGCAGTCTCTGAGCCATCGGCGGAGCCGACGATTACAACGAGTAGCGATCACGCAGGCGACGCTGGACCGGCAGCACCAGCACCAGCACCAGCACCCGAGTCTTCCGAACCTATAGTGCGGCCTGTGGACCCGGCAATCACCAAACTCATTAATGACTGCGGTGGCGACAGCATTGTCAATGCTGGGCCAAATGAGACGATCTTTACGGCAGCGATGTCGGCACTTGGATTCTCAGTAGCGCAGTCAGGAGTTACCGTCCATCTCGGCGGTTCACTGTCAATTTCCTCCACTCCAGCCCAGACAAAAATGGCAGTGAAGATCAACGTTGCGTCCATATCGGGTCTCTTTTCCATCTTCGCAGGGGGCGAAGCTAATAAGCAGGCAGCGCAAAATTCCGGTACTATGACCTATACGAACGTGCCGTTTAGCGCACTGCCGCAGCTTGGTGGTGAATATCCCGAGTGGAAAGGCATGGTGTGTTCTGTGCCGGCAGCGTCTGAGCTGCTGAGCCAAATGGGTGGCAGGTCTACGACCGTGAAGTTCGATCCACCACTACCCACCTCGGTTCAACCCATCGCGGCTCAAAGTCGTATCGAGACGGAGATCGGTTCAACGAAGGTCTTTAGCA
>Ga0315284_10006662_pt1 | contig 16445 bp, 9 predicted proteins | sample YL17G09_16_MG_FD_203696 | JGI IMG/M metagenome (GOLD analysis project Ga0315284, IMG submission 203696) | Sediment microbial communities from Yellowstone Lake, YNP, Wyoming, USA - YL17G09_16 | ecosystem: Environmental > Aquatic > Freshwater > Lake > Sediment | place: USA: Wyoming | collected...
ATTATCCGCTTGCTTACGCGCGCGGCTCTGTCCGGATCGGCTGGAGGGCGGGATTATTTGTTCTATTCGGATCGGGAAAGGAAAAACTATGCGGCATTAGGCTTCAGCCCGCCCTGCCGCGTTCTATTTTCTGAGCAGCCACAAAGAACATAAACCCGAAACAATTCGTGTCCTTCGTGGCCGCTTTTGCATTTTCAATATCAGCTGGATCGCCCCCTCTACTTAATCTCAATCGCGGGCAGGTTGGCCTGTTTGAGCTGCGCGTTCAAGGCCGCAAGATCCGCGGCCTTAAAAGCGTCCCAGCGCGCCTTTACGGCGGCGAGAGCCTTGAGGCCTGCGCTGATCGAGTCGAGCGTCTGGGCGGTCGGGGTCGCTTCGGCAGCCTGCAGCGGACTGATGAGCGAGCTCAGCGTGGAGCCGATAGCCGACATCGTATCCTGCGGAGCTGCCGCGCCGGCGCCTCTGCCACCCACGGCACCCGGAGTGACGACGCCGCGGCCGACGGCAACTGCTTGTCCTCCTCTGCCTTCGGCGGCAGCCGCCTGGGGAGGAGTGCCGGCAGCGCCCCTGCCTGCAGCCGCATCAGGGGGTGCACCTCCGCGCCCGCCACGGCCGCCACCACCGCCTGCGGTACCCTGGAGTGCGGCCGCCTTCTGTTCGAATGCGGCCAGCGCCTTGACCAGGGCGCTTTCGCCCGCCTTCTCCTGGAGCGGCTTTATCTGGTCACGCATCGATTGCAGCTGCTGCACCGCCGTCTGCGTGTAGAGCACCCCGTCATACAGCTGCTTCGACATCGACGAGATATTGGCGATCTCCAGCGGCGTCAATCGCACGCGTGGATCCATTTTCACTGTGATCGGTTGCGAGTAGGTCTTGCCACTGACCGTCAGCTTTACTGTGTATTGCCCGGGCGCAACCCACGGCGCGCTGGAGCCAGGAGCGGTGTCATGAGCGATAGCCTGCATCGGCAGGCCGCCACCACCACCTCGTCCCCCCCCTCCTCCTCCGGGCAGCGCCTGGTAGCGCATATCCCAGAAGAAGCGGTGCATGCCGGCAGCAGTGGAAAGCACGCGCGGCGGGCGGTACCAGTACAATGGCACTGCCGCAGTCGCGCTATCCGGTATCACCGCCGGATCTGTGCTGGAGTAACGCCGCACGAACTTGCCGGCAGCGTCGAAAAATTCAAGAGTGACCGGCTCCGTGGAAGCCGATTTTAAATAGTAATTGATAATCGCACCTTCCGGAGGATTTTGTCCGGCAGGCTCATCCGGCGGCAACGGCGTATCGGTGTTCATGTTCCAGCGCACCCGGATGGCGGTCGTGGGACGGAAGAGGAAGGCATCCGCCTCCGCCACCTTAGCATCAAGCTGGCGCAGCGGTGTGATGTCATCGAGGATCCAGAAGCCGGCGCCGTGCGTCGCGACTGCGAGGTCGTCATCCTTCACGATCAGATCGCGAACTGACGAGGCCGCCATGTTCAACCGCAATGACTGCCAGTGATCGCCGTCATCAAACGAAACATAGACTTCGCGTTCAGTGCCGGCATACAGGAGGCCCCTGCGTTTTGGATCCTCGCGCACTACGTTCACCGTGCCCCCGTCGGGGATGCCGTTGGTGATATGCGTCCAGGTCTTGCCGCCATCGTGGGTCCGGTAGATATGCGGGCGCATGTCGTCCAGGCGGATGGTGTTGATCGCTGCATATGCGGTCAGTGGATCGAAATGGCCGGCATCCATGAGTGACACCTTGGCCCACGGCTTGAGGTCGGGCGGCGTCACATCCGTCCATTTGACCCCAGCGTCCACGGTCACATGAATGAGGCCGTCGTCGGTTCCGACCCAGATACGGTTGATGTCGATATAGGACGGCGCCACGGTGTAGATCACGCCGAGCTGCGACGGTTGCACGCTCTCCCGGTATCTGCCGACGTTTTCCGGCACTTCCCAGGTTTTTCGTGAAAGGTCGGGGCTGATCTCCTGCCATGAATGGCCGCCGTCCGCGGTCTTCCAGAGAGTGTTGCCGGCAAAATAGAGAATGTGAGGATCCACGGGAGAAAAGAGAACCGGCGCGGTGCGCTTGGTACGAATCGTCGATCCAGGAGCCGCCCTGGGGCCCACAGTTTGCACCTGGCCAGTGCGACGATCGTAACGTGTCACACTCCTGCCACCATAGACGATGTCGGGATTGAGCGGATCCGGAGCCGCATACCCGTACTCATCCACACCCACGGGATGCCACTCGCGGAAGGTGATCTGGCCGTCGTTGCCGCGGCTGGAAACACAAACCGATCCACTCTCCTGCTGGCCGCTGCACAAGCGGTAAGGGAAGGCGTTGTCGGCCGCGACGTGGTACAGCTGCGCACTGGGCTGGTTATACCAGGAGCTCCAGGTCCAACCGCCATTCACCGTGATGATCGCCCCCTGATCGGCTGCAATCAGAATAATGTCCGGATTGTTCGGATTGATCCAGATGCGCTGGTAATCATCGCCGCCCGGAGCGCCGCGGAATCCGACCCACGTCTTGCCGCCATCGGTCGATTTCCAGGAGACCGTGCTGGCAACGTACACAATGTCCGGGTTTTTCGGGTCGACAGCCGGGGACGACTGGTCGCCGCCGCCAATGCGGCTGGCGGGGCGCTGGTCATTGCTCGCGCTCGTCCAGGTTTCGCCGGCATCGTCCGACCGGTATATGCCGCTGCGCGATCCGGCCGCTCCGCTCACCGACGCATACAACCGCTTGGGATTGCTGGGCGCGATGGCCACTTCCGCCTGTTGGACATTTCCCAAGCCATTGGTGAGTGGCTTCCAGCTCGCGCCTCCATCGGTCGACTTGAAAATGCCGGCGTTATTACCGGTCCATGCCCCATTCTCCCATGGGCCCTGCCGGGCTTCCCATAGAGTCGCATAGACGATATCGGGGTTGGATGGATCCAGGTCGACATCGTAGGCGCCTGTGTTCTCGTCTTTATAGAGCACCTTCTGGAATGTCTGCCCGCCGTCGGTCGAGCGGAAGATGCCGCGTTCCGGGTTCGCACCATATGGATGCCCCAGCACGGCAACGAACAACCGGTTCGGGTTGCGCGGATCGACGACGATTTGCGGTATCTGCTGGCCGTCGCGCAGGCCAAGGTGCGTCCAAGTCTTACCGGCATCGGTCGATTTGTAAATCCCATCCCCGATCGAAAGATCAGGCCGCTGCAAACCTTCGCCGCTGCCTACGTAAACGACATTCGGATCCGAAGCAGCGACGGCAATCGCTCCGATCGATCCGGTCGGCTGGTCGTCGAAGATCGGTCTCCAGGTGCGGCCATAATCGTTCGTTTTCCAGACACCGCCGTTGCACACGCCGATGTAGAAAACATTCGGCTGGCTGGGAACTCCGGCCACGGCCTTGGTGCGGCCTCCCCGATAGGGTCCGATCGAACGCCAGCGCATCTCGCTGTAAAGCTTGACGTCATATTGCTGGGCGAAAACTATGGATATGGCAGTGATCAGTAGCGGCACCGCCAGGACAAATGCAAAAATGTGGCGCCTGAGTCTCATGGTTTTTCCTCCGCGCGGAAGTGTCACAAGTGTAGCGGCAGTGTACACAATCCTGCAGCCCGAGTCTCCCCTAATCTGCGATTCAGACAGTACAAGCTTCAGGCGGCCACGAATGACACGGTGCGGAATATCCGCAACCTAAAAGCCTCAACGCAGAGGGAGCAGAGGTCGCAGATTATTTGGAAAGTAAAAAGTCTCTGCGCTCTCTGCTTCCTCTGCGGCCTCTGCGGCCTCTGCGTTGATCTTTTGCCTTTCTTGCCTAAATGGCAAAGATTTGTACGCAAGTAGTACGAACTTATCCATTCGTGGCATTCGTGGCTGCTTTAATAGGACCGTTCCGGATTCAGCGAACCTTCAGCAGTTTGCTGCCCACTCTATCGCTGCCGGTATCGTAAATAATGACTTTCAGGATCTGGCCGGGCACCTGACGTGGAATCTGGATGGATAAGGGGATTCCCGACTTCATGAACCCCTGATAGCTCTCTTCGCGAAGTTTGAAATCCACGTTCTTCCACACGCCACCCAGATAGTTCCCCTTGTTGTTCGCGTAAAAGATGGTCACGCGGAGGCGGTCCGTGTAACGGTTCTCTTTAACCTTCCATTGGATGTCGGATGTCCCAATCAACAGATTCACCCAGATTTTGGGAGGACCGTTGAAATCATCGACTGCTGCGGTGGCAGTGAAGGGGACATCCGTCAACTGGGCGGTCTCGCCCCCCGCTGCTGTGATGCGGCTGTAGGCGATGAATTCATCCCGATCCAGAATCAGGTCGGTGTCGCCGGCGTGATAATCGTGACGGAAGGAGACCACCAAGCCGGGGCGGTTGACCTTTACGTCGATGCTCCGGTATTTCTGGTCCCAGTTTTCGTCCTTCGGATAATATCCCAACAGATACTGAACGCGCGTGATTTCATTGATGCGCGAAAGTCCCTGCCATGCGTACTCACCGATCGAAGCCCGGCCGCCGGTGAGCCGTGAAATATATCTCAGGCTGGCGGTCTGCTCCATTGGCGGGCAGCACCCGCCGGTCTGGAATATGTCAATCGCGACGCGGGCATCATTGGCATAGGCGGCGAGGCTCTCGTCGTATTCGACTCTCGGCAGAATGAGACCGTTGGGAGTGAATAGCAGCAGGTGCTTTTCTCCCTCCATGTAGCGCAGGTAGTCGATGCAGGTATAGAGGCTCCGCAAATCACCTTGCGTCGACGCGAATCCGGAAGCGTATTCGGAGAATGGCAGGCTGGTGACCGCATCCGCGGCCAGGGTATCGAATTGCATCATGCTCAGCCTGAGGGCATCGCCTGCCGCGGCTTCTTTGCGCAGGAGCGCTTCGGTGACCCGGTCCGCCTCGATGGTCATCTTCGCCTCGTTCGTTGGTGTCGTGGAGGGCAGCGGCTTCAATCCGCCTCCGACCGGATTGGCAAAGATCTGATCAATCTGGGCCTGATACTTTTTGGGCAGGGCCCAGCTGCCGTAGATGCCGCCCAGTCCGCTCAGCCGCATCTTCTCCATGGCTTCGATCCACTCATGCAGTTTTTTATAGCGCCCGAGCACCTGTGCGACCTGTTCGTGGTCCGTGGTGAAATTGGTGGCACGGTTGAATGCGTACACCGCGACACGATCCTGGGGCAGGAGATCTTTGCTGACGAACCTGATCAGGTCGTCCACGCTCCTGAATGGAATCTGGAAATTGCCGCGTCCCATCAGGATCAAGAAGGTACGAGCTGACTGTGGCGCAAGCTCCGGACGCTCCGCGGTCAGCGGTGGCAGGGGTTGGGCAGGTGCAGGCATTGCTGCCGTGAATGTCTCGAGAATGAAGTGCCGGATCTCCTGCGGTTTCCCGTTCTCGTAAAGCCGGAAGTCTTCCTTCTTCAAGTCCTTGACCGGCCTTCCCCTGGAGTCGGTGACGATAACATCCACCGGCACCAGCCGGACCTGGACACGAATAGTGCCCGGCGGGCTTGGGCGCTGCGCTTTGGCGGCAGTCTGCGCTTGAGAGGAAATGCCTGGAGATACCGCCTCCGGAAACGATGGAAACAAGGCGATTAAGAGCCACATGATCAGTCGCATCGGGATGCCCACTCTCGCTTCCACAAAAAACACTTTCGTTTTGGACCTCTCATCAACTATCCTGTCCCGGGGTTGTTTCCAAGCTATCTTAATATTCCTGGAGGCTCAAAATGTCCACTACTGAAAATAATCTCAAGGAAGCATTCGCCGGGGAGAGCCAGGCAAACCGCAAGTATCTGGCTTTCGCCAAAAAAGCGGAACAGGAGGGTTTCATCAATGTGGCACGGCTGTTCCGGACCGCGGCCGAAGCCGAAACGATTCATGCCCTGGGGCACCTGAATGCCCTGGGCGGCGTGGGCTCCACGGTTGAAAACCTGCGCGCGGCCGTCGGCGGCGAAACCTATGAATACACCGAGATGTATCCGCCAATGGTCAAGCAGGCTGAAGCCGAGAACCATAGGGCAAAGCGCATGTTTGCGTTCGCCGAGAAGGCCGAGGCTGTCCACGCTAAGCTGTATCAAATGGCGCTGGATGCCGTTGCCCAGGGCAAGGACCTGGCTGAAACCAGTTTCTATCTCTGCCCTGTCTGCGGGCATATCGAGATGGGCCAACCCCCTGCAGCGTGCCCGATCTGTAACACGCCAGCCGCGCGATTCCAGAAGGTAACCGTCTGAAGCGCGGGAAAAGCAGCCACGAATGACACGGCGCGGCAAAGTCGCAACCAAAACCAAGGTTCACCGCAGAGCCGCTGCCAAAAGGAGCCTCGAAGAGGCGGCAGTGAATAGGCCCGGCCGTAAGGCCGGGATGAGCATGGCTCAGAATAGAGCGCCGAAGGTGCGGCACAAGACATCTGTGCCGGTCCTTCGGACCTCAATGTGATTTCTCCCTCAACCACGCCCTCACGGGCGTGGCTACTCACTGCCGGCGCTTCGCACCTACCTGCTCTGCGTTTCCTGGCAAAAAATCCTTGCCTTCCTGCAAAGGATTTGAGGGTAGGTAGTACTAACTTCTTACCCATTCGAGTCATTCGTGGCTGCTTTTAAAAACCCCTAAGTTTTCATACGCCTGGGTGCACGCCGGTGCAGGGAATCCGCGGTGAGGTTTTTGGGCTCCGGCTTTGCTGGGGGGGGCGCCTGTTAACGCTTGTTCTTAAGAAAAGCCGCCAGGATCCGGATCAGGGTTTTGATCCTGCCGGATTGGGCATACCAATCATTGACTGCCGCAAAGATGTCGTGCTTCCCTGCCGAATATGGGAACCACCACAGTTTCGACTTGGAGAGCCTCTGGCGTTCACAGCTGACCACTTTGATATTCGTCAACTCCCGCAGTCCGTGCTGTGAAAACATCCTTCCCCATCCGCTTTGCCTGCTGCCGCCCCACGGAAATTGAGGCAGGCCTACGCTGCTGTCGTTGATCCATACCATCCCCGCATGAATCTTTTGCGCCATGGCGCGAGCGCGCGTCAGGTTTCGGCTCCAGAGTGATGCTCCCAGGCCAAAACCGGCCTGGTTTGCCTCGTACAAGGCCTGTTCATCACCGCTCACTTCGCGGACCGCAAGCATCGGCCAGGGCAACTCCTCCTGCATAACCCGCATGTCAGGTGAAGATTTCAGAATGAGGAGGGGAGCGCGGGAGCACGCAGAATCCGGATCCCGGAGCTGTCCTTGTGCCGACCAGATTTCGGCCCCCTTGTTTTCGGCATCGCGCAGCAGTTCGGCGGCCGGGCCGGCCGCGCCCGGCGCGGAAAAGGCTCCCAACTCGGTCGCAGGATCCGCCGGATCGCCTACGCGAATTGCAGCCATCTCGGCCGACAATAGCCCGACAAATCGCCGTCCTATGCCGGCGTGAACATAGGCGCGCTTGGTCCCGACGCAGCTGCGTCCGTTGGCATAGAACGCGCTCCAGGCAATGCCCCGCGCAGCCAGCGCGAGGTCGGCATCCTCGCAGATGATGGCTGCGCTGCCGCCGCCAAGTTCGAGGATGCATGGCTTAAAGGCACGGCCGCAAGCTGCCGCAACCTTGCGGCCGGTGTCACAGCTTCCCGTGAAGACGACTTTCCGGACGTCGTCGCGCGCGATGAGCCGCTCCGCAACCTCAGGTCCGCCTGACACGACCTCGATGGCACCTGCCGGGAAACGCGCTTCCGCGAACAATTCGCCCGTCAGGGAAGCCGTACACGGACAACGCTCGGATGGCTTGAGAATTACGCAATTGCCGCAGACCAGCGCGGCGCATGCCTGCATGACGGGAAGGGAAAACGGAAAGTTGGAGGGTCCGATGATCAGGATTGTGCCCAGCGGTTCAAAGTGAATGGTATTGGATTTAGTCCAGAAGCCCGGCCGCCAGTAGCGGAATCTTTCCCGCTGAAGCCAGCGCGGCCCCATCTTCGCACAATAGCGTAGCATTTCCAGTGCGGCGGTGACTTCCTGATTGATGACCTCCGTGACCGGCTTTCCGGTTTCCTGGGCGACAATTTGAACAATTTCCTTTTGCCGTTTCGCGATGATTGTGCCCAGACCCGCAATACGATCACAGCGCAGGCGCAAGGACAGCCCGGACCAGCACGAAGATGCGGAATCACGCTCTACCATCGCCTTGCCTCCCCACGGCATTCTCAGCTGACGGCATGGAAACATCCCTCGATACCATATCCTCAAACGATTCCCGCCTGCGCGCGAGCCTCGGCACGCCCTTCTCGATCATAACAAGCGCGGGCCGCGGCCCTGCAAAGTTGTTGCCAAGCGACGTGAAATAGGCGCCGACATCCATAACCGCAAGGACGTCACCTGCTTCGAGAACTGGAAGCTCCTGGTGCAATCCGATCAGATCCAGTGGCGCCGGCAGATTGCCCACGAGATCATATCGTGCCGTCGGCCCACCGTCTGCCTTGTTCGCGACCAGCACGGTGTGATGCTCGCTGAGCAGTTGCGGGGAAAGGCTCATGGCGCCGGCATCGCAGACAGCTACTTCAACGCCGCACGTTCTTCTCCTGACCGCGATCACTTTCAAAAGCAACGCATGCGACGACGAGACCAGCGCGCGCCCCGGTTCCACATAAATGTCAGGCATGGCGATCCTGCGTTCGCGCACGAATCCTCGCAGCGTTGAAGAACATGCTCGAGCAACCTCTTTCAGCAACACACCCTGCTCCCGCCCCGCCGGCTGACGAGGCGGCTTCCCCCACCCAAAAAAGCGGATCGCGTCCAGGAGGCTGAACTCCTTCAATGTCGGCGTGCTGAATCCACCGCCGATGTCCAGGATCGAAGGCGTAAATCCCTCCTCCAGAAGTTCCGACCACATCTTCAGCGCGGTTTCCAGCGCCAGCAGGTATGGACGGGCAGCCCTCACTCCGGTTCCGATGTGGAAATGCAGGCCCCTGAGCTTGAGCCGGGATTCATCATGCAGAATCCGAAGAGCTTCTTTCCAGTCCCTGCTTTGAGGCGCAAATCCAATGTGGCTTTTGCGCGATCCGGTCGTCAAGGTGAAATCGAAACGGCTTATCGCCAGGCAAGGATTGATGCGCAGCCCCACATTTACCGGCCTGTTCAGATCCACCGCGATCTTCTGCAGGCTGCGGATCTCGTCCACGCTTTCCACGTTAATTGCCGCTGCATCCCTTTTGACCGCACAGCGCAGCAGTTCCTTCGATTTTACCGATCCATTGACCACGATATTGCTGCCTGCGATTTCCATCCTCGTGGCCAGCCAGAATTCGAATTCCGAGATGATCTCCGCGCCACAGCCGAGCGCGGCAAGGTATCGCAAGATATCGGGAACGGGATTGGTTTTGTAGGAAAAGAAGATTTTTGCTTCCAGCCCCTCCGCCTGAAAGGCGCCCAGCAGGGCTTTGTGAGACTTTTCCAGGAGCGCCACATTGGCAACATACAGGGGCGTGCCGTATTGCCGCGCGAGTTCTGCCAGGTTGCAGCCATCCCAGCATAAATCACTACCGCGGCGTTCAAGATCCCAGATCGTGATATCTCGCATCGAGCTTCCCTCTAACCTGCCTGAACACTGCAAAAACGGCCAAGAACTCTTACCTGCCCGAAAGACCTCGCCATTGATGGTGCTACGCCGAGGTTTCGTGCTTTCTTAACACAATTCTTGACTCGGCACGATGACAGAGCCGCGCGCGTCAGCAAGCGGATATGTAACAGCTCCAAAACTCATTTGACTTTCAAACGTCCGCTTGCTGACGCGCGCGGCTCTGTTCTCTTTCATCTCGGCGTTATTTCTCCTTTGGTTGTGGCCCAGACCGCACGGTGTACTTTGTGGCCGCGTTTATCGCCAGACGGCAAAGATCACCATGAGTAAGATCGTAACTGCAATAAAGGGAACCGACCTGCGCGCTACCTGCCGGAAAGCCGCCTTCGCATCCGCGCCTCTCTGTGTCCATCGCGGATAGAAATAACCTGCCGCAATCCAGGAGCCCAGCGCCCAGATGGTCCCGATCACAACATCGGCCAGGATATGTTGCTTCACGAACAGTGTGGACACGGTGATGAGCAGAGCCACGAGAAACAGCGCGTACTCCACAATTCGCTTCAGTCCCTGTTTGAGGCATATCAAATAGACCAGCCATGCAAACGCCACATGCAGGCTGGGCAGATTATTGGCTCCTGGCTGAAAGTCCACAACATATTCGGCCCAGAGAACACGCGCCGAAATGCTGCCCGCGAGCTCCGGTTTGGGGAATGCAACCGGGAACGCCAAATACACAACAAAGGCAGTCAGGTTGGCAAACAAAACACTCAGAATGCCCCGGCAGACCCGATGCCAGTCTCGAACCACGAAGGCCAGCAAACACGGGAAGAAGTAGCAAAATAGGTAAGGCCAAATGAAACTCGGTATCAACGGAATCCCGCGATCGAGAGAGACAGTGAGATCATGCGCCGGCAGCATCGCGGCATAGCGTCCCACGGCTTCGAAAGCGATGATCCACGCCAAATAGAGAACCAGGCCCCACTTGATAAAAAACCCTCGCTCGCTGTTTGCCGTTTCACTGAGCTGTATCGTCAACCACGAAACAGGAGGAATCTCCTGCAGAAACATCTTTCGATTGTTTCGTGGTCCATTCCCTACCATGTGCCCACTCGCTTCCAATGAAAACCTGCAGCGATAAAAATAATCCCGGCAATCATGAGTCCAATCGGGGCCAGAGTCATGGTTTCTCGGACCGCGATCAGCGACAAGGGATTCGGAGCGAACTGCGTGCCGCCCGGACGGACCAGGAACAGGAGGAGCCAGCCTGTCAGAAACATGGCGAGGCAAGCCGGATGCCCGATCGTAAAGATGCCGTGGACGTATCGTTCGCGGTCGCGGAAGAATTCGGTCAGGGCGCGTCCGATCGGATAGAGGAGAAATGCGGCCGCAGTGATCAACCCCGCCGGAATGCGCACATCGGCCATCAGGTTCAGCAGCGCGAACAGCAGAACGCCTTCCCAGAAAGAGTAGATCTGCGTGGGGTATCTCGGCAACCGGCAATCTCCCCGCTCCCGGATTACTTTGGCCGCGGGATTGACATACCGGATGCCCTGTTTGGCGGTCGTGATGCCATAGCAGCAGCCATAGGTGAGGCACCCCAACCTGCCCACGGCGTAGCCGGCGAACATGCCTCGCATCAGATCATCGGCAATTCCCAGAAGCGGAAAACCAAAAACAAAGGCAAATGACACAGTGAATACGATCAAACCAACGAGATTGCCCCAGCTCACGAATCCAACATTCCTCATCCCCAGCAAGGGCTGCCGGATCATCGAACGGAAGTGCCCCAACCACCAAAATGCATGTGAGAACACGAGTGTGGTCAGCGGCGCACCTATCAGGTAGATAACCACTTGATGTCTGGTCACGCCATGCTCGAGCAAGCAAGCGGCCGTGATCAGCATGAAAAGAATCGCGCCGGCGGCGATAAAGGCTCCATAACATACAAAGATGAAATTCCCATGTTGAAAGAGAATCGTTTGATGCGCGCCTGCATCCAACCATCTGAACAGCATGTCGCGCACAGGCTGCGTTGCGCGCATGCAGATTCGTATCAGCCCCTTTGGCAATAACATGGGTGTGGCGCCGCGATAATCACGATAGCGTGCGCCAAACCGCCCGATCAACGCGGGCTCTTCATAGAACAGGGCATAGCTCACCCAGCCGATCAGAAGCAGCGGCGTGCTGAATGCCAGCGACCAGAAGGATTGCAGAAGCAGGGCCGCGCCGGCAAATGCGGCGGTGTACCCAACATAGATTGGATGCCTCAAATATCTGTAGGTGCCGGTTGCCACAAATTGGCTTGGGGGCAGGTGCGATATCGGCAGCCCTTTGCCGCGCAACCACAAATGTGCCATGGTGAAAACCATGAACAGGAATCCGAGCAGTACCAGACCATAGCCCATGCCCGTAACGACGGGGCTTTTACCCAAGGGAACCGGGATGAGCATGTCGATGCGCAATCCCGTGGCGAAGAGAAACGCAGGCAGCAATACCCAGAACACGGTGACATAGGCCAGCACGATCAGAAAACTCCTCGCCACAAGCTGAGGAGCCGCTTTTCGCGCCGGCTGCGCGGCGCCAACGGCTTCTTGTTCCCCGTGGATTTCGCAGTCCGCTTGCGGGTGTCCTGTCACCGGTTTTCCTTCCAATGCCATGTGACGCGTTCATGAATGGCCCAGCCATGGAAACTGCGCTCACCAACGTACAACTCCGCGGCAGAGATCATTTTTTTCTCGGAAGGATTCCCTGAGGATCGCTTCAGAAAATTCCTCAGCAACCTGGACGGGATCTGCCCGCCGGAGGCGATCTCGCCCTGTGCGAGGATCTGTTTCTGCGTCAGATTCAATACAAAGTCCTTGTGGCGGAGCATGCATTTCTGATCGCCTGCGTCTGACTCAATGGTGAACGCCTGGGATTCGCATGGCGCCACATCGTCATCTGACTGCAACAAGAGATATTGAAGACAGGCGCCATCCCTCAGCTTCAGCCGGTCGTACACAACCGTATAAATGCCGCAGTGAGCCCGGCCCCAGATCAGTTCGGCAATCGGTACGCGCCAGGGTGGAAACGTCATTTCCACCATATCCTGATAACCCGTGCCGCGTACGCGCCACTCTTGCGTGTCCGTACGGATTACGCCTTCCACGTCAGCTGCAGGCAGGGGCACATTCCATGAAAGATAGGCGCCGTTCTTTTGCAGGAGCACGCCTCCATTTCCGGGAGTCCACGCGCCGGCCTTTGCACAGTAATGCAGATCGATGGCCAGCCGCGGGAATTCGAGGTGCGCGTGCGAACTGCCTGGTTTGTTGGCTAACAGATTCCGCGCGCACGCCGCACTTTGTTTCGAGTCAAGAAGCGTGACTCTGCGGTTCAAGACAGCACCAAGCGCATTTCCGTCCGCCAGCACGACATGGGCTGAAATATTTCCCCCAGGTATTCCGGCGCTGCGCGTCGCAATAAAATAGAGATACAGCACGATCCCGTCATCGCTAATCAGGTCGAGGTACCACTTCCTCAGGTAGAAAGGAAACATGAATCAGTACCCGGTCCGAAGCAGGGAGACCAGGAGATCGGACTTCCACGAACTCGACTTCATGAGATCTGCTCTCAGCTTTTCGAGTGAGGCGCTGTCCATGGTCTTGACCCCCTTGCCCATTTTTATGCTGCAATAACCTTCCATGAATACCTGCAAACGCTCGTCCGGATCATAGGGTTTCCCGACCCCGAGATGTTCGGGCCAATCCTTTGATTTGGCTATATGGGCGAGCGCTTCTTCATGCTTCCCCTTGCGGATACTCTCGCCCGCCAGCAGCAGGTGCGCCTTTTCATACAGCACCCGGCCTTCCGAGGCGCCCTCGTAAGGGAGCACGATCAGTCCATCCAGAACATCCAGCGCATCCTGGTACCTGGCCGTGTCGATCCATGCTTTGGCACATTCCATGCCCAGCACAAAGTTGCCCGGGAACTTTTGAAATCCTTTTTTTGCGATATCCAACGCTTCGTTGAATGAAGAGCTCCCCGAGTATTGGCGCGCCAGGGCAAGCCACGCACGCCACTCCTCGGGCGCAACCTCCAAAGCCTTTTTATAGTCTTCGCCCGCTGCTTTCGGCGCAGTCTTCCTGAGCAGCTCTGCGCGTGCCAGGTAAAAGGGTCCAAAGTCCGGGCGCGATGCGCATTCCTGCATCAAGCCGGCCGCCTCCTCGATGCGCCCCTTGCTCCAGTAGATGAGCGCCAGATAGTAGAGAGTTTTCCAATCCCGATTCTGAGTCAGGCTCCATTGAAAAACCGGAATGATCTCTTCACGGGATGGAAAAACCAAGCGGGGAGATGCCTGCGTCGCCCGCGCGAGGAGATCCTTGCTCTCAGCCGGCTTCTTGTCTCGCAGCCAATACGCGAGCCAATAATGCACCAAGGGGTGCGTGGGGGAAAACCGAAGTACCTGGACCGCTTCTTCCGTCATCCCCAGGCCGGCATAATAGAGGGCCAGTTCCAGGTAGGCCTCGTGCGGGAGTTCGGACCTGATGAGGGATGTGAGCGGGAGCCAGCTGTGCCGGGAGGCGTTCAGAAAGCAAGCCTCCGCAGCCGCAAAATGGTTGAGCGGATCGATAGTTACGATCTCGCTCAGAGCCCGGGAAGCCTCTTCGCGCCGGTTCAATTTCCGCTGGGCCGCAGCCATCACGCTCAACGCGGGTATGTTGCTACGGTTGAAATCCAGGGCCCGTCGGGCGTACTCCACCGCTTCTTCGAAATGCGTCTCCATGAAGTGGATTTCGGCAATCAGGCTGTACGCCGCCGACCGGTATTCGGGGGACCGTGCGGCCCAGCCCAGCGCCTCACGGGCGGCAGCAGGGCTTCCGGATTTTTTGAGGATGGCGCCGCACACAAAATTCGCGCCGGCGTGATAGGTATCGATCGCAAGGGCCTTCTTCACCCAGGCCAGAGCCTGGTCATATTCCGCCCGTCGATAATAAAGTTCGGCCAGGCGCACCAACGCAGGCACATGGATCGGATCATGTTCGACACAGTCGCGATAATATTCGAGGGCTTTGCCATAATCCCGAAGCAGCTCCTGCTGCCGTCCCAGGAGAAAGGCCTTCTCGGCCGTGGCGGCGGCTTTTTCCGGCGGCGAAACCACGGGGCGCGGAAACTCGCTTTCCGGGCCTGAACCGGAACGCCAGAGCAATCGGTTCCCGAGCAAGACCCGGATATCCTGCTGGGCGGCAGGAATTGCGATTTCGCGATCGATCACCTGCATCGGCATCAGTGTCAGCGGTTCATTCAGAATGGTTTCGTTTCCTGAGACAACGGCCAATTCCGAACGGATCGGCTTGAGCGCGTTAAAGGCAATTCGGATGCGATCGCCTTTCCTCGATACATTCAGAACGCCGTCGGGATTAGCGGCGACGATGCCGCCGATCTGCTTGACCGGAAACCAGACTTCCTTCCAGGTGTCCGCGGCATAGGGGAGGAATGCCGCCTGGGTGAACGGGGAATCGCTGCCGCTGGATTGCGCGGCCTGCGAAAACTGCCGGCCCGCCTGAACCTCGACGTACTGCCCGTTGTGATCGGTCAGCAGATCCTCCCAGATTGCGCCCGAGCGCGAGAGGGACCAGATCCATATTTTGCGCCCCGGCATGTCGTCATACCGCGACCAGTGGCCGAAGCCGAAGTCGAGGTCATGCCAGTAGCCTCCGGAAAAATCGGAGTAGCTGCCGAGCACGTGCAGCGATTTGTGGCTGCCGAAATAATGGTTCTTATATAGCGAAAGATCGATACCATTCTCGTTGACCGGCCAGGGATGGGCGTCCCCTCCATGGCCGATGTAATATTTGCCCGGGTAATAGAACTGCAGGTCGTCGCGGGCATGCACCGCGGCGTTCATCCAATGATAATAGGGCTGCTGCAGGGGCGTGGGGTTATACCAGAAGCTCGTGGTCTCAAACTCCGCCGCATCTTTGGGCAGGCGGATCTCTACCCGCCACTGGGTCCTGCCCGGAAGGTCCATGCCGCCGACAATGCAGCTGACGCTGCCATCGGTGTTCTCTTTGAGCACATAATCGACGGGGGTGGCGGTAGCCGGTGTATGGCCGATCAATCCGAAATTTAATTCGATGCCGCCTGAGGTCCACGGGCCGCGCATGGCGACGTCGCGGAATTTCATCGTCTCGTTGAGATAGATGAAGTCCTTGTTGGTCGACTTTTCAATCGCACCCCAGATTTTCCCGCCGGCTTCGGGCAGGACGTACACCGTAATGAAATTGTTTTCCAGCCGCACCACCTTCCATTCCTGGTTTTGCCCCTCGCGAGCAAATCCATCAAAACGGAAATAGGGATAAATAGCGGCATTCCTGCGAGCCAGTATCGGCACCGGATCCGGATCGGTGAATGGATAGGTCTTGATGACGCGCTTCTCTTCCGTAATCGTCGCCCGCATCCCGGTCAGACCGCACGAGCTCGTAATCACGGCAAGAGCCAGAAGTACAAAAAGAACACGCATTCGTCTCATCCCCTTCCTCCAGTCAGACCCAGTCGGTGCCATAAGCCAGATACAAGAACGCGGTGAGGCATGGGCTCTGCACAAAATCGCAACGCAGTCTCCCATGCACCGGGGGTGCACCCAGGTGCATAAAAATGAAAGACTGGTGTGTGCCAATGTGCGGGCTAAAGCCCGCGGCCACAACACATAAAATCATGATGCAGTCTTTCGCAACCCGTCCTTCTTTATCCAGTGGCGGCGGGCTTCAGCCCGCCTTTCCAGGTTCTATTTTCGGAACAGAGCAGGGAAGCACGAAGCGCCGGCACTGAATAGCCCCGCCCGTAAGGGCTAGCCGTATCCCACACTTAAGACTGAGGGTCACAGACCAGCCCTATAAGCGTCAACCTAACGATTTCCCCCACGTGGACCT
>Ga0315284_10006664_pt1 | contig 16443 bp, 16 predicted proteins | sample YL17G09_16_MG_FD_203696 | JGI IMG/M metagenome (GOLD analysis project Ga0315284, IMG submission 203696) | Sediment microbial communities from Yellowstone Lake, YNP, Wyoming, USA - YL17G09_16 | ecosystem: Environmental > Aquatic > Freshwater > Lake > Sediment | place: USA: Wyoming | collected...
TCCCGTCGCGCTGAAAAACGGTATTTGCGCAATCGATGATCTCCGCAATGGGAAGGGCCTCTTCGGCAGGGTTCCCTCGCGTAAACAGGATCGGCTTCATACTTTCTTGATTCATAAACAGCTCCTTGACTTACTCGATCATAAGAACTGGACAGCTACCTGATCAGGCCTCTTCCCTTTCTGAAAGCCTCGAGATTGAGGTCCACCAATTTCTTTGGCACCCTCTTCTGGACAATACCCTCCCAAAGGGACTGGGAAGGCTCGAGAAGTTTTGAAAGCGCACCCATCACGACGATATTGAGGGTTCGAGCATTTCCAATATCGAGGGCGGTCTGTAACCCTGGGATCACGTGTACCTTCTTGGCTGCTTTTTTCAATTCGGTCACGATGGCATCCCTCTCCGGATAGTCGGATTGACCGGAGCTCACGGTGATTGGATCGAGTCGGCAGTCGTTCACGACGATGGTCCCTTTGGAGTGGACATAAGACAATCTTCGGAGGGTTTCTAGCCACTCGAATCCGACGAGAAAGTGTGCGGTCCCTTCCTCAATCATGGGTGCATGGACCTGTTCTCCCCAGCGGACATGGCTAACAACACTGCCACCCCTTACTGCCAACCCAAGGATATCCGACTTTTTGACGTCGTAGCCACTCTCGCTCCCGACATCGGAAAGGATGTCACTGGCAACGACCGTCCCCTGCCCTCCAATGCCTGCAATCAGAAAGTCAATATTTTTTTGTGACATAATTTCCCCACTCCATCTGATGTCTATGCTGCTTTCTTTTCCGGTTTCTTGATCGCACCTGTCGGACACACCTGCCTGCAGACATCGCAGCCAGTGCAGAGCACCGGATCGATCCCCGTCTTTCTCTTTCCCGTCTTCTCATGCAGGGCGTTCACCTTCACGATGGCAGGACACCCCATTCGGGAACAAATCCCGCAGGCTGTACAGAGGTCGAGATCCACCTCATAGGGAGGTTGCGGGTCTTTCGAGATGAACACACATTCTCCTTCGGCGATGAGAACAGCCGTCCCCTGATAAGAGGTGCATTCCTTCAGAGCCATCTCCATTGCTTTCACGTCAAAGGCGTTCACCTTCAATATTTTCTCAACACCGATGGCCTTCACCAGTTCATAGATGTCGACCTTCTTCACCTTCTCACCCATGAGCGTGAAACCGATCCCCGGATGGTCTTGATGGCCTGTCATGGCGGTCGTGCTGTTGTCCATGATGATAACGGTTCCAACGCCTTTGTTGTGAACCATGTTCAAAAGAGGTGGAATGCCGGCATGAAAGAAGGTGGAGTCTCCAATCGTGGCAACGCCTGGCTCAGGAAGTCCTGATTTTCCCATCCCGTGGAGAACTCCAATACTCGCCCCCATGGCTCCCATGGTGTGTTGGGCGCTAAAGGGAGGTAGAGTCCCGAGGTTGTAGCACCCGATGTCTCCAGCCACAGGCACCTTCATCTTGTTCAGAAGAAAGAAGCTTGTCCGATGGGGACATCCCGGGCAGAGGACCGGGCTCCGACCTGGCAGGTTTACAGGAGCCGATAGGTGAGGTCTTCCCTTTTCTCTCTTGGGCAGGAGCTTCGCTTCGATCGCCAATCTTCTCAACGTCTGTGGAAGGAGCTCATCGCAGACTGGGAAAATCTCCTTTCCGATACAGCGGATCCCCATGGCTTTGATCTGTTCTTCAATAAACGGATCCAGCTCCTCAATGACGATGAGTTTCTTCACGCCTTTTGAGAATTCCCGGATGAGGCCCTTGGGCAGGGGATAAGTCATCCCAAGTTTCAGAAACGAGGCACCCTTAAAAACCTCCTTGGCATACTCATAGACGACCGCGCTAGCAATGATGCCGATTTTTCGCTCTCCCCATTCAATCCGATTCCAGGGAAACGTGTCCGCGTATTCAGCCAGATTAAGCAGCCGCTGTTCCACAATGGGATGGCGCTGTTTGGCCCAAAGACACATGCAGTTATACTTCTCCATGTTCCTTGGAAAAGGCCCCACTTCTCCCCTAAGCGTCTGTCGATCTGCCAGGGTGACCAAGGATTTCGAGTGTGAGGTTCGCATGGTCGTTCGCATCACCACAGGGACATCGAACTGTTCACTCATCTCGATGCCTTTGATCACAAAGTCTTTGCATTCCTGGCTGTCACCCGGTTCAAGGAGGGGGAATTTTCCGAGTTTGGCGTAGTGGCGGTTGTCTTGTTCGTTCTGGGTACTGAAAAGCCCTGGATCGTCGGCCGTCACGACCACGAGTCCCGCTTCCAATCCTGTGTAGACCGCGTAGAACAATGAATCAGAAAGAACGTTCATTCCCACTTGCTTGGTCGTCACCATGGCCCTTCGACCCGAATAAGCAGCGCCTGCAGCCATATCCATGGCCACCTTTTCATTCACGGACCATTCCGAGTAGATGTCCTTGTACTGGACCATATTTTCAAGAATTTCAGAGCTCGGCGTACCGGGATATCCACCGACGACCTGAATCCCTGCCTCGTAGGCACCTCGTGCAATCGCTTCGTTTCCAGACAACAAAACCTTCTTCATTAAGCGCTCCTTTAAGAGAAATTAAGTGCTTCCGACTTCCATAACGACATCGATGACGCGGGCTCCCTCTTCCCCCGGAAGGACCATCAGGGGGTTGAGATCGAGGGAGATCAGAACCTCCTTCAGATCGACCGCCATACGGCCGACCTGGACAAGAACCCCGGCGAGGGAGGTCACATCGACACAGGGCCTGCCACGGAATCCTTCCAGTAGCTGCTTCCCCTTGAGCTCGGAGATCATTTCCAGGGCATCTTCTAAGCTGACGGGTGGGAGTCTCAGAGAAGTGTCTGCAAGCAGCTCGACCCAGATCCCACCCAGGCCCAGAACGACGACAGGACCAAAGGAAGGGTCTCTCGAGATGCCGACCAGTATCTCTGCTGCATCGGGAGAGACCATCTCCTGGATCAGGATCCCTTCAAGTTTGGCCCTCGGATCAAAGGCCTTTGCATTGTTGTGAATCTGTGCGTAAGCAGCGCTCAACTCCTCTCCATTCCGGACATTCAGGCGAACAAGACCCGCGTCGGTTTTGTGAGGGATATGAGGGGACAGACCCTTCAGTGCCACCGGGTGTCCAATTCTTTTGCCCGCCCTCAGGGCCTCGTCACCTGACTGAACGAGCACCTCTTTCACGATCTCAATCCCATAGGCTTGGAGAATTTTCTTTGCCTCATCATCCCCAAGGACCCGTCTCTTGCCCTTGAGGCTCTCGAGAATGTCTGGTAAGGTTTTGGGTGACTTTTCAGCAGGCGTTTCGACGGTTCTGTCCCGTTTTAGGAAACGGCTATATTCGGCCAGGTGATGAATGGCCAGGAGGCTTTCGCGAGTCCCTTGGAGAAACGGCACGTTCCCATCATCCAAAATCCTCTTGATCGTCTGGTCCAGGCCTCCTGAGACGTGGCTCATGGCCACGACAGGCTTTCCGACGGCGGCGGTCCTGACGGCGGCCCGTGCAACATCTGCATACTGCGTCACCTGCTTCTCCGCCATGCCAGGAGGGGAATCCTGGGAAACGATGATGAGATCGATCTCCCTCTCCTTGGCTAGAACCTCTAGACAGGCTGGATAAGTTTCCACGAGATCACCGCTTCCCCACCCGTCCAGGGGGTTTGAAACCGCCGTGAAAGGGGGCAGCCTCCTTCGAAGCTCATCGTACCCCTCTTTTGAAAGGGGAGGGAAGGAAATCGAAAGACCCTGCGAGAGATCTCCGATCAGGCCAATCTCGCCACCAGACACCGTGATCGCCCCTGCTCTTCCCCCTTCGGGAAGGTGCGTTCGGCAGCGCACCAGGGCTTCTGCGGTTTCGAGAAGTTGGTCCAGGTCGTCGACTCGGATCACCCCAAGCTTTTTGAAGAGAGCATCATGGACCTTGTCCGAACCGGTTAACGCCCCCGTGTGAGTGAGGGCCGCTTTCTGCGCAAGCCCAGAGCGACCAATTTTCACCACAATGACCGGTTTCTTAAGCTCCGCCGCGCGCTCGCAAACCCGGATGAAGGCTTCTGGCCTTCGAATCGTTTCCAGGAACGTGGCGATGACCTCTGTGTTCCTATCCTCGAGGAGATAGGAAATGTAGTCCGTCGTATCGAGGACAGCCTCATTTCCACTCGATACGAGCGTGCTGAATCCAACTCCCCGATTGCTGTTGGCAAGGACAAGAATCACCGACCCACTCTGCGCAACTACTGCGACCGCCCCCTTCCGCAGAGTTGGAGAGAGAGGGGCGCTGTACATTCCCACCTTGTCATGAAGGTTGGCGTAGCCCACACAGTTCGGTCCGCAGAAGAGAATGCCATGCTCAAGGCAGACCCGGCGGAGTTCGTTCTGCAGCCGAGCCCCTTCTTTCCCTGTTTCTGCAAAGCCACTGGCAAAGGCCCAGGCCCCGCGAATGCCTCGTTTCCCCGCTTCTTCCAGCACGGGAATCACTTGACCAACTCCGAGGACGATGGCCGCACAGTCGATCTCTATGTCTTTCGGAACGCCGAGAAGGGATGGGTAGGACGCGTAGCCCAACACGGACTCGTACCGGGGATTGATGGGAATGATTTTCCCCTCATAACCCAAGGTTTTCAGATTTTCGATCACCAGGGACCCGGCTCCGAATCGTTCCGAAGCGCCCACGACAGCGATCGATCTGGGACTAAGGAGAGCTTTCAGATCTTTCATTAATGGGGTCCTTCAACTAAAGGCCTACGATCCAGCTCCTTCTCTTTCGAAAGAGCTTTCTCAAGGCCCGCACCTGGCTTACAGTTTTAACATACGGACAATGTTCGGACTCGATGCTTCGGCCAGGTTTTCACAAAATTCCTTTTTGATACGCAGAACATGCCCCGTAATCGCTTTTTCAAGCTTCTTATAATCTCTGTCTTCAAGTGCCTTTACGATTCGGTGATGCTCTTCATCCACATTCTCTGACCATCTTCCTCTCTGCAAGACATGATGGAATCGGATCAGTTTGAAGTGAGGGCTCAAATGAGCGTAAGCCTCTATGAGCCCCTGATTCCTTGCACCCTGGATAATGGCCAGATGGAATTTGCTGTCAAGTTCCATCTGACGCAAGTAGTCACTGCTCTTTGTTAACCTCGACATTCCCTTTTGCAGAGTACGGAGTTTCCGGATCTCTCCCCCTGTCATCCTTTCAAAGCCCAGGTAGAGAGCCCCTCTCTCAAGGACCAGACGATAATCCATGAGGGCTGCGATTTCATCGTGGGAAATTTCAGTGACAAAGGTCCCCTTCTGGGGAAGGATCTTTACGAACCCTTCGCCTCGCAATCTCTGGATCGCCATCTTAATCGGGCTCAAGCTGAATCCCGTTTCATCCTTTAACTTGCCGACTTCGAGCTTCTGCCCCGGTGGGTACTCCAAAGAGATAATCCTGCTCTTGATCAACTGGTAGGCTTTCTCCACGAAGTTCTCAGTTCTGTCCAAAGAAGTTCCTCTCCGACACTGCCGCATCTGGTATTCTATACTAGTCTACCAGACTAGTATACCCGTGCAGTCTTGTCAAGAGGGTTTCTGAGACTCGATCTTCTTGACAAACTATTCCTTGCCTATTATAGTGAACGAAAATGGTGAAGCGCCTGATCATGCGTGTTTATGGTCATTGCCGCATGAAGGGGGTATGCTTTTTGGGATCGCCCGGTCGATCGTGCTCCGGCTCTCCCTCGGATGACTATTGATGCTGGGTGTGCGAGGCACTCTCTCACAACTCCTCTCGTTTTTTTTTAATTCTATCGCGCCTGCCCTGCCATTAGATGCGGGCAGGAAAAATCCAATACATAAAGGAGGTATCAGCAATGAGAAATCAAAGGATGGTCATGTGGGTATGGGTCCTCATGATGGCGCTGGGCCTGTTGGTCGGTAGCGCCGGAGACCCCGGTGCGGCCGCCGCGAGGACCATTACGGTGGGCGTCAACAGTGAGAATCCGCCCTGGGTTTTCGCCAAGGACGGGAAGATGACCGGTTTTGAGGTTGACCTGTTGGAAGAGTTTGCGAAACGGGCGGGTCACACAATCGAGTACAAGTCCGCGCCCTTTGCCACCGTGTTGACCGGGGTGCAGTCTGGGCAGTGGGAGGTCGCCATGTCCTCGATCTGGATCAAGAAGGAGCGCGCCGAGGTCATGGACTTCGCCGACCCGTACTACGATTCGGGCATCGGGTTGATGACTCGCAAGGGCGGGATCACCGATTTGAACCAGCTGAAGGGGAAGACCCTCGGCTCGGACACCGGATCCGCCAACGAAGCCTGGTTGGTCGACAATAAGGGCAAGTACGGTCCGTATACGATCAAGAGCTACGACTATTGGGTGGATGCCGCTCTGGACCTCGAAACCGGACGTATTGACGGCGTGGTTGTGGACGATCCCATCGCGCTGTACTACATCAAGGAACATCCGAACTCCGGCCTGGTGATGCCCATCTACATGCCGGGCTTCAAGGCCGGCCAGGCCCTGACCTTCAAGAAGGGCTCGCCGCTGCGCGACGAGTTCAACAAGATCCAGAACGAGATGAAGAAGGATGGAGCCCTGCTCAAGATCCACCAGAAATGGTTCGGCGCGGATCCTCCGAAAGACAGCTCTGTGATCAACATTGTACCGCCGTACATGCCGAACCAAAAACCGAAAATTTAAAACGACATCCAGCCCGTCAGGTCCCCCCCGGCAGGTATCCCGGGGGGAATCTGCCGGCTGACAAACGTCCCCGATGCCTCATCCCCCCGCCCCTCCACAGGTGGCTCAAAAGTTCATGCGCAAGCATCCAGCCTGGTTTATCTGGGTGCGGAGCCCGGGCTTCATCATGGGCGGATTTGCGGTATTGGCGGCCTATGCCGCATTCCTGCTACCCGATCCAACAGCTGCGCCACCCACCTGGATCTATGCTAGCATCACCCTCTTCATCGCACTGCTCTTGGCAACCAGCGCCAACATCATGGCCGACGGGAGTAAGCCGGAAACCTTGAAAATGGCGACTGCATTGCTATTGATCGGTGTCTTGGGGTGGCTATTCTACCGCTACTCCGGCGCGCAGTGGGAGAAGTTGACTGAGTTCTTCTTCAACTTCCCGAAGCTCAAGGGCAACTGGTGGATTCTGCGTAACGGACTAGGCGTAACCCTGATGTTGGCCGTGATCTCGGCAGCCGGTAGCATCCTGGTGGGTCTGGCAGCGGCCATCCTGAGGACCTACAACAGCCCCACACTGAACCTCTTCCTCAAGGCCTACATCGACATCCTTCGCTCGATCCCGATGATTGTCATTATGGTCCTGCTCTTTTTTGCCCTCCCCTTCACAGGCATTTCAATGGGATCGATCATGTCCACCGTGGTTGCGCTGTCCCTGGGTTATGGTGCTTACACGGCCGAGTCCTTTCGCGCGGGTATCGAATCCGTCCACTCCGGCCAGACCGAGGCAGCGCGCTCCCTAGGTTTATCGCGGTGGCAGACCCTTCGTCGGGTCATTCTGCCTCAGGCGATCCCGGTCGTCATTCCACCTTTGACGGGCAACCTGGTGTCCATGCTGAAGGATACGGCGGTGGCCTCCCTGGTGGCCGCTCCTGAACTGCTGAAGCGGGCCCGGGAGCTCTATACTGCTAAGACCAACCCGACGCCTCTGGTGGCAGCTGCTCTGATATACTTAGCCGTCTTGATCCCCTTGGTACGGGTCGTGAACATGCTTGAAAATCGACGAAAGAAACGAGCCCCATGAAAGAATCCTCTGCTGCTGACAAGATGATCGAGGTCGTCGACCTCCACAAACGGTTCAAGGACCTACACGTGCTCAAGGGCATCAGCACCGTGATCACACGATCCGAAGTCGTGGCGATCATGGGACCGTCCGGCGGCGGCAAAAGCACGTTCCTGCGCTGCCTGAACCGGCTGGAGGAACCCACTTCAGGTCACATCTACATCGAAGGGGTCGACATCATGACCCCTTATATCGACATCAACAAGGTGCGGACGGAAATCGGCATGGTATTTCAGAGCTTTAACCTTTTTCCGCACTTGACGGCCATTGAAAATATCAAATTGGCCCCCATGCACGTTCGTGGAATATCCGACAGAGAGGCCACCGAGCGCGGGATGGCCCTTCTGGAAAAAGTCGGCCTGACAGGAAAAGCCCTATCCTACCCGGAGCAGCTCTCTGGAGGTCAACAGCAGCGTGTGGCCATCGCCCGGGCGCTGGCGATGCAGCCCCAGATCATGTTCTTCGACGAGCCGACGTCGGCACTGGATCCTGAAATGATCGGAGAAGTCCTGGACGTCATGCGCACGATGGTCCACGAGGGGATGACCATGGTGCTCGTCAGTCACGAAATGGGGTTCATCCGTGAAGCTGCCGACCGGCTTCTTTTCCTGGCGGATGGCGTCATCGTCGAGGAGGGTCCTCCGGAACAGATCTTCAGGGATTCCCGGCACCCCCGCACGCAAGAATTTTTGCGAGCCATCCTGTGAACGATGGTTTGAATGCACAACTCCAAAACCGATGAACGAATCGATCCCATATCGAAAAAGAGCTGATTCCTGCCTGGAAGAGGTCAGGGCCAAGATCGGGCGGATCCCTGTGATTCGGCGGGATGTGTTTGTCTACGGGTTCTTTGCTCTCCTGGTTGCGTTCGGGGCGTTTCTGCTTCCTCCTCCCGGCCCTCCAAAGACATTTCCTCTGGTCATCATCGTTCTGTTTTATCTCCTGAGCATCACGTGGACCGCGGTGTTCTTCACTGATGAGCTCAAACCGGAAGCACTCAAGACGGTGGCGATCTTCACTCTCATGGTTGTTGCCGCCTGGCTTTATTATCGCTATTCCACGGGGCGTTGGGAGGAGATGACTGGTCTGTTTTTCAATTGGGGGACCATTGAAAAAGCCTGGCCAACATTGATCAGTGGACTCTGGACCACCATCCTGCTGGCCGTTTTCGCGGCAATCATGAGCACTGCCGTCGGGCTTCTCCTCGCAATCTTCCGTTCATTTAACAACCCTGTTCTCAACTTTTTCATTATCGCCTACGTCGATTTCTTCCGGGGCATGCCCATTATCGTGTTGATGATGCTGTTCTACTATGCATTCCCATTTTTGAACATCCGGCTGAGCGCAATCATGTCCGGGATTCTGGCTCTCGGGATTAACAGCTCAGCCTACGTCAGCGAGATCTTCCGGGCCGGTTTTCTTTCAATTAAAAAGGGCCAGATCGAGGCGGCTCACGCCCTCGGGCTCAATTCCGTGAAGACGATGCGCCTCGTGGTGCTGCCTCAAGCTTTTCGCGTCGTCATACCGCCGCTGGTCGGCAACTATGTGGCCAGCGCCAAAGACACCGCACTCGCCTCTGCTATTTCCATCACAGAACTCTTGAAGGCCGGACTGTCGCAGAAGGCTCTGCTAGCCAATCCGTCCCCGCTGATTTTTGTCGCCGTGGTCTACTTGATGCTGTTTATCCCGCTCACTCAGTTTGCCAGCTTTCTGGAGCGCAAGATGAAAAAGAGCCAGCGCCAGTTGCGCCTGTAGCTTGCACCCATTCGACTTGCTGAGAGGTTGTGGCCGGGGCAGCGCCTTGAGGAGGCTGAGGGTTATATTGGTTTGAAGCATGAGGATGTAACGTGTGTGATTCAGCCATTAATAGAACGGAAACCAGATAAGGAGGCTTTGACCATGACCAAAACATGGGAACGAGATGCAGTGACGCCGGATGAGTATCATGCGGTGGAATGTCAGCGAGGTCGGGAGTTTATCCTCCGCCTCACCACGGGTGCCGATGTTTTTCTGGCCATACAGAAATTTGCCATCGATCACAAAATCCAGTTCGCCAAGATCCATGCGGCCTTCATGGGAGGTTTGCAGCCAGCCAAATACCTGGTGTGGGTTCCGGACACCCAAAAGCCTCAAAACTGGCATAAGGAAGCTTGTGTCGTCATCGGCAATCTCAGCATGGTGCTGGCATTGGGCGGAATCATCCACCCGCGGCCGGGAAAAGACGGAAGGCCGGAGCCTTTTCCAGCCATTCATTTCGTGGCCGGCGGGGCATGGGACTGTCCCACCTTTGGGGGCCATCTGGAGCAGGGCACCGTCGTGAAAGGGGTCCTGGAATGCTTCATCACCGAGATCAAAGGGATCGAAACCCTGGCCCCGGTGGCAAGAGTTTACGAAGACGACGAGTACCCGGAGAACTGGTACAAACCGACGAAACCGTAAGGAGTCCCAGTCAGGCAGATGGTTGTTCACGGGCAAGTCGGCTGGATACCCCGCCTTCCTGCCGGTAGGCAGGGGCGGGGAGCTTCACCGTGTTCGGCGTGGAGGAGGCACCCATGGTCGTTTCATCCCAGATCACGTTTCTATACTTCAAAGATCTGGTCGAGCCCTCCAGGTTCTTTGAAGAAATTTTGAAATTCAAGAAGGTTGAGGACCAGGGCTTTGCCCGGATCTACCAAACCAGTGCCAAGGCTTTCCTGGGGATTGTGGACGAGAAGCACGGCCACTGCCGGGCGCCCGTCAGCGAGAAGAGCGTGTTGATCACTCTCGTCGTGGATGACGTGCGTGCGTGGTACGATTATTTGAAATCCTCTGGCGTCCGCATGGAGACGGAACCTGGGTTTCAGGCGAAAGCTAATGTGGAGTGCTTTTTTTTCCAAGGGCCCGGTGGGTATGTTTTCGAAATCCAGAAATTTCTGAACCCGGATGTGTCCGCCAGGTTTGCGTAGGCGAATGTCTTGGCTTCCAGACTGACTCCTTGGCTGCCCGGGGAGGATCACGGGCAAGTCGGCTGGCAGCCCCGCTGCGCCTTTCCCGTTTTAACGGGATGGGCGGGTAGCTTCACTTAAAGGCTTTTTCAGGAGGTGTGGAAAATAATCCGATCTTGCTGTGGGTGAATCTCAGGTCAACCATGGCGCCTGCTATTTTTGACGTATTGGGATCTTATTCGCCCAAGGATATCATCCCCTCAATCACTTTCACTGCTTGGCCTCCCACTTTCACCGTCTCAATATCATCGGCAGATCCCACCACTTCAATCGTCGCATAGCCAGGTCTCTTAATGAAATGCCCCTGCTCTGCACAAAGAACCCTTTTGCTTACTAGCCCATAACGGAAAACATAGGCTCCCATGGCACCAGAGGCAGACCCTGTGAAGGGATCTTCGGATGCACCTAAGGGGTTGAGAAGGCGTGCGTGGGTATCTGTCTCTGGGGCGAATCCTTCCAGGCAGAACATGAATGCTTCAGAAACGCCTGCCTCTCGGCAGAGACGGGAGAGAGCATCACGGTTCATTTGAACCTTCTCAAGGACATCTAAATCCCTTGCAGGGACGATTATGAAAGGCAGCCCTGTGCTCACTACCTGCGACAGGCAGTCAGAGCGAAGGTCTGAAGGAGTCAGGTTAAAACAGGGACTCACCTCCTCGTGAGAAAAAGTAACTCCGAAGGCAGGCTTCTTCTGGGTCATCACGATCCGCTTAACCTGCCCCTCCTGGACAAAGAGCTCGACAGGCAAAACACCTACCTTGAATTCCAACTGAATGATCGTCGACGGTTCTCGGAGAGGAATAAGACCTTCTTGAGCTAACAAATAGGTCGTCGCGATGGTTGGATGTCCTGCAAAAGGGATCTCCTCGCGCGGAGTGAAATAGCGAACTCTGAAATCGGCCTGCGTCGATGGAAAAACGAAAGACGTCTCCGAAAGGTTAGTCTCTCGAGCAATGGCCTGCATCTCCTCGTCAGTCAATCCCGAAGCCTTAGGCAAGATCGCACAGGGATTCCCTTTCAGGGGTTCCCGTGTGAAAGCATCGACATAAGCAATTCGGTAAGTCCTCATTTTTTGCTACGTGGAATCACCTGTTTCTGTTCTTAGGGTGTCATCCCTTTTCTGGAATTCGTTTAAGTTGGACCACTACAGGATTGTCGCCGTCCGGGCACGCCACATGAGCGACATCTGGATTCTGCTCCCAAGGTAACGATCCTCCAAACCGCAAGACGCGATAATTGGGATAGATGGCATAAAAAAGCCCCGTACATATTGTTTTGGGATCCCCCGACATGCCGACCTTGAAATCTCCACTGAGATCGAACTCTTGTCCCACCTGGTGCTTTGCCGCACAGGTCCCTTTTACGGAAATGATCTTCATTACCACTTTTGAAGGGTTCGCCATAGCTTCTCCTCCTTTCTTGGAATGGGATTCATGATATTCTACTCAGATTTGCGTCAAATGCAAAGCTTTTCTTGGGCGAAATCAAATCGAAACTTGAGAAAGAAAAGGTGAAAGCTTCTCCTCCCTCAGAGGAAAAGAAAAACGACTAAGACAGCATCAGTTATGTGTGGGAGGTATAGCTGAGGATCATAAAAATCTTTCCAAATCCTTATCGTTCTGTCCCCGATCGAAGAAGCGATCACCAGGGACTCAATGGGACTCACGTTGGGCTCAATCTCTAATGTCACGGGGCGGTCACTTGACTTCCTTGTACCAGTTTTCAGATCCCCGCATTTGGTCCTTGAATGGAGAAACTATCACATCTAAATCCAGGAGTTCCGTAATAAATACCTCGACCACGCCCTTGACGATGGACCCCTCCATGAGATGCCCACCGATCGTAGGAACATCCCAAGCTCCGCCGATGACGATGTGAGCCACGGCATAGGACTTCTCAATCTTTCCATCCGACCTGATGCTGATCATGCCGCTCATCGAAAGGATCATGCTGAGGTTATGAATGGTGGCTGGCATTTCCGTGTGCCAGTTGGCCGGATCCTGGGGATCGGGGGTCCATACCCTGAAGATCGCTGGTTGAAGCCCTCCCATAAAGGCTGCATGGACTTTTGCAAAACGTATGTTCCTGTCGATGCCGAACTGAGTCAGCGCCTTGATAATATCCGCCCCTGTCGTCAACCGAAGGAGAAATTCCCTGCCGCGCCTGGCCTCCACATCATGGTACTCGCACGGATTGCTGGCATCGAGTTGCCACTCCTGTTTGACTCCCAGTTTCACGTCGCTTCTCCTTTCCGGTCGTTAGATAACTGTCTCGTAGAAAGCCAGCTGAGGCGTGTCTTACCGTGCGGATCCCAATCGGGTTTTCATTCGCACCTCAAGACGGTTCGAAAGCCTTGTGAGCGGGATCAGGATCAGCAGGTAAATGACCGTGGCCGCTATCAGCGGCGTTGGGTTGGCCTTCCAGGCTTGGATTTGCAGGGCTGCCCTCAGCAATTCTACAATGGAGGCGACGGAGCACACCGCCGTGTCTTTGAGCAATCCAGTGAGCGTAGAAGTAAGGGGAGGAACAACCACCCGAAAAGCCTGAGGCAAGATGACTAACCTCATCGTCTTCATCGAACTCAGGCCCAGAGACCGGGACGCCTCGACCTGCCCCGCATGGATCGATTCGATACCAGATCGAAAAATTTCACTGGCGTACGCACTGCAGTTCAGCGTCAGTGCAAGGATACCGGATAGGACGGCGCTCAGGAGGATGCCCACGTAGGGTAGTGCGTAATAGACCACCACAACAAGCACTATCAAGGGGGTGGCCCTGATGACATCCACATAGGCGATGATGATCAGATTCAGCATCCAGTTGTTCAGGGAGCGAAGAACGGCAAGGATCAGACCCGTCAGGACGCCAAGAATGGCAGAGAGGATGGCGATTTCCAGAGTTACCCACAAGCCCTCCAAAAGGGGCACCCATTCGCCTTCCATGACGCCTTTGTTCAAGAATACGAAGACCAGCTTACTCCATTGCGCCCCTGAATAGCGGTAGAAGAGCCAGCCAAAGACGAACAGAAAAGCAACAGCCGCCACAGCCCCCATCCAGGTAGGTTTTTCATCGTCTGTGGTAAGCGACCCAACCCACGCCAATACCAATAGGAAAAAACCCGTGATCAGAGCCCACTGGGTTCTCGAGGGTTTCTGGGTGTTCGGCAACAGAAAGATTGCATACAGCACGAGCACCACCAGCATTGCCCCGAGGAACGCGTATCGGCGGAACCAGAGTCGGCGCTCGTAGTGTTCGTGAGCCGTCCGTCGCCCAGTTCTTTTGTCATCACAGGCAACTGGTATGATCATGGACCCCTCTTGCGGGACTCTCTCCAGACTCCGCGGCTTCCTGAGCGCTTTGCCGAGAAACCTCCAATCATTCACAGTTTCCTACAGAACCTTGCTCAGGAAGTTCTGAGTTCTCAGCTGGGTCGGATGTTCAAAAACCTGGACCGGCGCTCCTTCTTCGATGATGATTCCACCATCCATGATGAGGATGTGGTCGGCCACCTCACGTATGAAACCCATCTCATGGCTCACCACCAACATCGTCATGCCTTCCCGCGCCATGGACTTCATCACATCCAGCACCTCGCCGATCATTTCAGGATCTAACGCGGATGTCGGTTCATCGAAGAACATCACTTTGGGCTGCATCGCGAGGGCTCGGGCAATGGCAACGCGTTGCTGCTGTCCGCCCGAGAGTTGGTCTGGAAAGGCATTGGCCTTGTCCACCAGCCCAACCTTTTTTAGTAAAACCATCCCCCGTTCTGTCGCCTCCTTGTCGCTGGCCCCTCGCACATGAATCGGGGCGAGCTTGATGTTCTCGATCGCTGTAAGATGGGGGAAAAGGTTGAAGCTTTGAAAGACCATGCCGATCTCAGCACGCACTTTGTTGAGGTCGACGCGGGGATGGGTGACCTCGATTCCATCGACGATCACCTCTCCTGAGCTCGGTTCCTCCAAACGGTTCAGACAGCGCAAAAAAGTGCTCTTGCCAGAACCCGAAGGCCCGATGATCGCCACCACCTGGCCCCTCATGATTCTGGTGGAAATTCCCCTCAGGACATGGAGGTCCTTGAAGTACTTGTGTATCTCAACGGCTTCGACCATCACCTGGCCTTGCTCTTCACCCAACGCTTCATCCTCCTCTCCAGGACCATGCTCACTCGGATGAATGGTAACAGGATGATCAAGTACATCAGCGTCACCGCAATAAGCGGGGTGGGGCTCGATTTCCAGACCATGACCTCCTGCCCTCTCTTCAGCAATTCGGGCAGCGCAATGACCGAAGCCACGGCTGTCCCTTTCAAAAGGCCCGCCATATCACCCGTCACAGGTGGAATCACCACGCGGATCGCCTGCGGCAGGATCACCAGTCGCATCGTCTTGAACCTCGTCAGCCCCAAGGCCCGAGCCGCCTCCACCTGGCCTCGATGAATGGACTCAATCCCGGCCCGGAAGGCCTCTGCTTCAAAGCAGGAATAGACCAGGGAAAGAGACACCACCCCGGAAGCATACGGACCCAGCGCGATGCCGAGGAACGGCAGGGCATAATAAACGACCACCATGAGCACGATCAAAGGAATAGATCGGAAGAAGTCAATGTAAGCAATGATGAAGGTATTCAGTATCGGGTTCCGGAAGGAGCGGATCACAGCCAGAACGAGACCCGCCAAAATGGAGGCAATCGCAGAGTATGCTGCCAAGGTAAGCGTGTTCCCCAGACCTGAGAGGATCATAGGCCAAGCACCCTTCATGAGTTCGAGATTAAAGAAGGATTGCCCCATCGCCTCCCAACGGGCATTGGAGTACCGATAAAAGACCAGGCCGAGAGCGGCAATCGCACTGGTGGCCGCGGAGCCTGAAAACCATTTCGGCTTCTGGTGATCCGTAGCCGCAAAGGCCGCCCAGGTCAGAGTTGAGAATACGAAGAAAGCGATCAGGACCCATTGCCCGGGCGAAGGCCGCCCTCTCTCCGGGAGTAGAAAAACACCGAAGAGGATGATCAATCCAAGAACAGGGTACAGGAACTCGTAACGCCAGTACCATGATACTGGCGCACGACGAGCTTTCGCTCTTGTTGCCCCACCGTGGGTGTACATCCTATCGATCTCCCGGTGATTGCAAAGCGTTTTCCCCCGAGAGGAGAACTCTCGGGGGAACGCTCAATGGAGAGGGCTAATTCTCGGGGAGGTAGGGTTGGGTAAAAATCTTAACGGTTGGGCAGTCAGGCGGTGGATCCTGGCCAAACCATTTCTTGTACATCGCAAGCAGGGTCCCATCTTTTTTCATATCGTTCTGGACCTTGTTGAACTCCATGCAAAGTGGGTCGCCTTTTCGGAAAGCGACCGCCTGCATGGCCTTGGTGGGCGATCTGAAAGCAAGCACAAGATCGGGCTTGTTCCGGATGCGGTACAGGATGTTGGGAGAAGGTGAAGCCGCACCATCAAGACGCCCCGTCTGGACGTCCATGAGTGCGTCGTCAAGACGATCGTATGTCTTCACCGTGTAGGGGCCGTATTGCGCCATATTTTCTCTAAGCCATCTGTCGTTTGACGATCCCACCTCCGCCCCCCATGTCCGACCCTTCATATCGGCGAAGGACTTGATGGGAGAGTCCTTACGGGTCAAGAAACCCTGATCCGACTGAAAATAGGGGTCGGCA
>Ga0315284_10006665_pt1 | contig 16443 bp, 10 predicted proteins | sample YL17G09_16_MG_FD_203696 | JGI IMG/M metagenome (GOLD analysis project Ga0315284, IMG submission 203696) | Sediment microbial communities from Yellowstone Lake, YNP, Wyoming, USA - YL17G09_16 | ecosystem: Environmental > Aquatic > Freshwater > Lake > Sediment | place: USA: Wyoming | collected...
GATGGGAAACCGGCATCTACACACGGTGAATTACTAGAAAGGTGGAAATCAAGTTCTGTCTCCGCCGCAAATAATGGATCCACAGACATTGATCCATACCCGGGAGTGCAATTAAACCAGTCGCCAAATTCATTCAAATAACAATTATTACAATAATTTATTAAAAGACCCTCATGATATGATATCCCGAAACTATTATTTAAATAAATAATATTATCTGCCACATAACAATTTCCAAATGACACAATTCCGGAATCATTGACTACGCATGTGTTATTGGTAATTTGATGAATACCTTCTGAAGTACTGTAAATGAAGATAGAGTAATCCCAGTTTCCAATAATGAAATTTGTTATTGTCACATTATTCGATCCATATCCCAAACCGAAGCACGCCGCATATCCCCCAATTCCCGGACCAATAAGCAATGAGCCGTTTCCATACAGGGTAATTTTTTTATCAATATATATCTCTTCATTTTCATTATATATTCCCTGAGCTACAATAATGACATCACCATCATTTGCCCCGGCGACGGCATTTTTGATTGACTTATACGGATTTGATTCTGTTCCGTTTTCGATGGTTGATGTTGAGTTTATATCAACAAATATTTGTTTGGGTACAATATTTGTTTTGTTAAAATTAATTGTTTTTTTATATCGCAACCCATCCTGTTCGTTTTTTTCAATTTCTTTTTTGTGTATTAGTATTTGTTGTTCATCTGCCAATACTTTTGCGCCACAAAGGAATGAAGGTAAAAAAAATAGTATAGTCAGAAATTGAAATATCGATATTCGCATCAAAATATCCTCGGGTCATGTAACATATACTTTTATGTAAATAATTAATTTTTTTGCAGATGTCAAGAAAAAACGAGTGGCCGTACAACCACTCGTTTTTTATCAAAATTTTACATTGTACTTATTGAGGTTTTTTACACATCGTCCTCGCCGTACGGTATCTGAGCGAGGGACCGGTACATCTTCTGCCTCCGCAGAATGTCCCTCTCGGCGAGCTTCATGAGCTCCCTGGCGTGCCCGGGATCGATTTTTGTCAGCACACGGTAGCGGTTTTCGCCGTATGCATACTCCTCGAAGGATGTCGATGGTTCTTTCGAATCGATCTGGAGGGGATTTTTCCCCTGCTCAACGAGCCGGGGATCGTAACGGTACAGCAGCCAGTGACCGGAAGACACCGCTTTCTTCTGCTCGTTGAGTCCCTCGGTCATGTTGATGCCGTGGGCGATGCAGTGCGAATAGGCGATGATGAGCGAAGGCCCGTCGTACGAGGATGCTTCCGCGAAGGCTTTCACCGTCTGGTTCGGGTTTGCACCCATGGCAACCTGTGCGACATACACGGTGCCATAGATCATGGCCATCATGCCGAGGTCCTTTTTCCCCGAGGGTTTGCCGGAAGCGGCGAACTTTGCGGTTGCTCCGCGGGGTGTGGACTTCGACATCTGCCCGCCGGTGTTGGAGTATACCTCGGTGTCGAGGACGAGCACGTTGACATTCCGTCCGCACGCCATCACATGGTCAAGCCCACCATAACCTATGTCATACGCCCAGCCGTCACCGCCGAGAACCCAGACGTCCTTCTTGACCAAGTAGTCGGCGAGGCTCAGGAGTTGGTTAACGGCTACCTTGCCGTTTCCCTGTGGCTTGAGAGCCTTCCTGAGTTCCTCAACATTGGCGCGCTGCTGCTCGATGCCTTCCTGGGAAGTCTGGTCCTGTGTCAGAATTTTATCGGCGAGCGCTCTGTCCACAGCACCTTCTTCGGCGAGCGATGTCAGGCATTCACGCGCATACTCGTTGAACTTATCGAGTGTCAGCCTGAAGCCGAACCCAAACTCGGCGTTGTCCTCAAAGAGCGAGTTGGACCACGATGGTCCCCTGCCGTCGGAGCGCTTTGTGTATGGCGTAGTGGGAAGGTTGCCGCCGTAAATCGACGAACATCCCGTGGCGTTCGCTATGATTGCCCTGTCGCCGAAAAGCTGGCTCAGGAGCTTCACATAGGGTGTTTCACCGCATCCCGCGCACGCTCCGGAGTATTCGAAGAGCGGCTTTATGAGCTGGCTGCCCTTGACTGTATCGCGCTTGTAAATCGATGGGTCGGTTTCGGGAATATCGAGGAAGAACGCGTAGTTTTCGGCCTCACGGTTCCGGATTTCGAACTGGCTGACCATGTTGATCGCCTTGCGGTCGGTTTTGTTTCCCTCGGCATCCTTCTTGACACCGGGACAGTTCCATACGCACATCCCGCAGCCAGTGCAGTCCTCGGGCGCCACCTGGACGGTGAATTTCATGCCCTTGTACTGCGGACCCTTGGCGTCGACTGACAGAAATTCGGCAGGCGCCCTGTCCAGAACCGATGGATCATACGCTTTGACCCTGATCGTGGCGTGCGGGCAGACGAACGAACACTGGGCGCACTGGATGCAGACTTCAGGATCCCACTGGGGGATATGGACGGCTATGTTACGCTTTTCGTACTGGGTTGTCCCGGTCGGGAAAGTGCCGTCATCGGGCATCAGGCTGACCGGCAGATTGTCGCCGTTGCCTTTCAGGATTTCCGCGGTGACCTTCTGGACAAATTCCGGCGCGTCTTCGGGAACGATGGGCGGTTTGTGGATCATCGAGGTGACTTTTTTTGGATAGTTGACTTTCACGACATGCTTACGGGCAGTATCGACGGCGTTATAATTCATCTGCACCACTTTTTCGCCCTTTGATCCGTACGTTTTCTTGATGGCGTTCTTGATGAGATCAATCGCCTCCTCCTCGGGCAGAACCTTCGAGATGACGAAGAAAGCGGTCTGCATGATCATGTTGATGCGGGCGCCGAGTCCGAGTTCGAGCCCGAGCTTGATACCGTCAATCACATAGAAATTGAGCTTCTTGTCGATGATCTGTTCCTGTACTTCAACGGGAATTCTGTCCCATACCTCGTCGGCGACGTATGGGCTGTTGAGGAGGAATGTCCCGCCTTCGACGATCGAATCGAGCATGTCGTATTTCTCGAGGAATGAGAAGTTGTGGCACGCGACAAAATCAGCACGGTCGATCAGGTAGGGTTTCCGAATGAGCATCGGGCCGAACCGGACATGGGAAGTGGTGATAGCACCCGCTTTCTTTGAGTCATAGACAAAATAACCCTGCGCGAAGTTGTCAGTGTTTTCGCCGAGGATTTTGATGGTGTTCTTGTTCGCCCCCACAGTGCCGTCCGACCCGAGACCGTAGAACAATGCGTTGAAGCCTTTCGATTCGATATGGAACGATTTGTCGACATCGAGGCTCGTGTGGGTCACATCGTCGGTGATACCGACTGTGAAGTGGTTCTTCGGCCTGTCCAGTTTGAGGTTGTCGAACACCGCCTTGATCATGGGTGGATTGATATCTTTTGAACCGAGACCGTAACGGCCGCCTACGATGACCGGGTACTCCCTGAGAGGGCTGTTGCCCGAGCCCATGACCTCGCCGACCGCGGTGCGGATATCAATGTAGAGAGGTTCGCCGATTGCGCCCGGCTCCTTGGTGCGGTCGAGCACGGCAATTTTCTTGACAGTTGCGGGAAGAGCCGCGACGAACGCTTCGGAATCAAACGGGCGGTAGAGCCGGACCTTGACCACGCCGACCTTTTCGCCCTTGGATACGAGGTATTCGGCGGTTTCGTGGGCGGTTTCGCACGAGGATGCCATGGTGACGATAATCCGTTCGGCATCCGGCGCTCCGACGTAATCGAAGAGATGGTAGGATCTTCCGGTGAGTCTGGCGAATTTGTCCATACATTTCTGAACGATTGCTGGGGTCGCGTCGTAATATTTATTGACCGTCTCGCGGCACTGGAAGAACACATCGGGATTCTGTGCGGTGCCCTTGATCGTCGGTCTGTCGGGCGACAGGGCGCGCATACGGTGTTCCATCACGAACCTGTCGTCGATCATCGTGCGCATATCATCGAAAGTGAGTTCCTCGATCTTTGCCACCTCGTGGGTTGTCCGGAATCCGTCGAAGAAATGGAGAAACGGCACCCGTGATTCGAGCGATGCGGCCTGCGAGATGAGCGTTATATCGGCAGCTTCCTGGACGCTCGCCGATGCGATCATGGCGAAGCCGGTCTGACGGCAGGCCATCACGTCGGAATGGTCGTTGAAAATCGACAGTGCGTGACTCGCAAGCGTCCGTGCCGACACATGAAAAACTGTCGGGATAAGCTCGCCCGCAATTTTGTACATATTGGGTATCATTAACAGCAGTCCCTGGGAACAGGTGAACGTTGTGCTCAGGGCGCCGGTTGACAGCGCGCCGTGGACGGCACCTGCTGCCCCGCCCTCGGACTGCATTTCGACGACATACGGAATGGTGCCCCAGATGTTTTTTAACCCTATCGCTGTCCGTTCGTCCGCGGTTTCTCCCATACCGGAGGAGGGAGTGATGGGATAAATGGCGATGACCTCGTTAATGGCATGCGCGACGTTTGCCACCGCGGTATTCCCATCGATGGTGATCATTTTCCGGCTCATGATGTCTCCTTTATCTTTGGTAAAAGGTAGAGAGTAATATGTAAGCGGGATAAGAATTTGAAATGTAATACCGTTGTATCACCATGCGGATTCATATGAATGTCCCGGACAGTGATTTTATTTAATATAGTGTGTAAATTTACAAAATAATATTTCCGAAGTCAAGCCCGCATAAGTACGGATTTGCAATTCCGGATTTCGGATTTCGGAATATAGAAATGGGCGAATTGTACAGGATTTCAATAATGGTGCTGAACCTTAATGAATTTTTATGGTCTTTGAGGTAATCTGCTGAAGTAAAGATGAACACTGTTGAAACAACAAAGCGTTGTATAATGTGTCCTATTCTCAGGATTCCGGACTCCGGACACCGGACTCAATTCCCCCGCCCGTCGAAAAAAATCCCTTAATGACTCAAGGGAACATGCCGAAAACAAGAACAGGAAATGATTGTTTATACCTTCGTTGTATGTGCATTAGTTAGAGTAATCCGATGGGACTGATAGTTGTGATTGACAAAACCCGTCCCATGTATGATTTTGTAATTGTGGTCATGCGGGATTGAAACGAGACAAACGGGGGATTGTGTGCGGTCGGTCATCCGTGTTTGTGTATGTGTCGGTATCGGACTATTCCTGTCTTACGGCTCGGGAGTGAAACCACAAGACCAGGGGAATATCTATATTTCCGGTTCGTGGGTGAACGGTCATAACTTCTATTATACATTCGATGACCAGGGAGTCATGAAAGTTGTTAATCTCCTTTCACATCCGGCGTATTATAACACGTACCGCTATGAAATTGTCACGATGCGCGACAGAAATTTTATCCGGTATGGGAAGGACCTCGCGGACAGTGCCTCCACTGCGTATATGATGATCGGGGGAGTCGATGATTCGACTGCCGTTCTGGCGTACGGGAAGCCTTTTATAAGAGAAGGTGAAGGAAAGGGACTGTACGGTGTATGGAAATATGTGGATGATCTGAAGGTGATTCAATGGGATATCGAAGCCGATACAATCACATACCGTGAGGAGGAACTCGATTTCACCACCGGGGCGCTGGTAACCAGTGAAGAGCACATGGGCACCTATCAACACATAAAATACGGGGACGAAGCCGGGCGGTTCGTCATCGTATTCACTGACGGGAAAAAAACGGAGGTTCTGCCCATCGTCTATGAAGACATCATGTACATGTTCGACCTCAATCCCTCGTGGTCGCTGTTTTCTATCGCCGGGAACCCCCCGGCATTCACTGATTATAAGAACGTGCATCAGGAATGATCCGGAGCCTGTGAAACAGGTTCCGTCACACATCACGTCATGGTAAAAACAATGCACATACTACCGTTTCTGCTCGGTTTCCTCTTTTTCAGAAACTGTTCTTCCGCCGAAAATCCCGATGAGTACACACGGCTCAGGGAACACATGGTCGACCGTCAGATCCGGGCGCGTGGGGTGAGGGACAAGCTCGTTCTCGCCGCCATGCTCGCAGTTCCGCGCCACCTTTTCGTTCCCCCCGAACAACGGAGAATGGCGTACGAAGACATGCCCCTTCCCATCGGCGAAGGTCAGACAATCTCTCAGCCCTATATTGTCGGATTCATGACCGAGGCGCTCGAACTCGAGCCCGATGACAGGGTGCTCGAAATCGGGACCGGGTCAGGATACCAGGCCGCGGTACTTGCCGAGCTTGTGAAGGACGTCTACACCATCGAGATCATCCCCATCCTCGGCAACACTGCGGGCAGGCTCCTCGACGAGCTCGGATACACCGGCGTCCATGTGCGTATCGGCGACGGGTACGCGGGGTGGCCTGAGGAAGCCCCCTTCGATGCGGTGATTGTCACCTGCGCCCCGGATAACATCCCCCAGTCCCTTATCGACCAGCTTGCGGAGGGCGGACGTCTCATCGTTCCGGTCGGAAGCGAATACTCGGCCCAGTACCTCATCAGGGGGGTCAAGCGGAACGGCCGCCTCGAAACGGAAAAAATGCTGCCCGTACGGTTTGTCCCGATGGTCAGGGGAAAGAAGTGATTGTGGATTGGGGATTTCGGATTGAGTCAGGCGTAGGAGCAACCCTTGTGATTGCCCAAATATTATACAAAGAACAGAGATGCTTATGACCGATAAAAAGGAATTAAAGAAGCGCTACAAACAAACAGTGCCACCAATGGGCGTTTATCAGATAACGAATCTGGTTAACGGTAAAATCTTTGTCGGCAGCAGCAAAAACCTGCGAGGTAAATTCAACAGCTACAAATTTCAGCTTAAACAAGGCTCTCATATGAATAGAGAGTTGCAGAGAGATTACACTCTTTTGGGCGAGGAAAACTTTTCTTTTACAGTTGTGGATTACCTTGAGCCAAAAGAGGGTACGGAGTACGATTACACGAAGGATTTAGCCGTACTCGAAGACATGTGGCTGGAAAAACTTCAGCCCTATGGCGAAAAGGGATATAACAAAAAGAAATAATCGAATGGCGCTGCTGCCGGGGAAGGCGGGAATTGAGAACTGATTCATAGAATGAGACAGAATCGCCCCGGTTTCCTTTTAATCCTCAATCCGAAATCCGCAATCATAGATCCGCAATTCTCCCGCCGCGCCCGATCATGCGGTCGAGGGCGAGGAGGTTGAGCATGAGGTGACGGGGATGGTGAAAGTTCTCCACACGGCGCGTATGTTCCTCAAAAGTCACTTTACGGTCTGCTGAGATAATCCAGAGCGGGTAGCCGTACTGCGCGAGCGAATACTTGTCGCGGACATAGGCATAGTCCTTTTCGAACCAGCGCTTAGCCCATTCGGCCCCGGTGTGCTCGAGGGCGGACATGGTGCCGATGAGGATTTCCTCCTGGAGCCAGAGCACCTTGTCGACTTTCCAGATATTCCTGTCCACATGGTCGAGTGAGCGGAACGCCCCACCGTAGACATCGTCCCATGCAACCTCCACATGCCGCAAGAACCTTTCGGAGGCGGTGTCGAAGAGCTGACGGTCATGGAGGCGTACTGCCTCGTACATTACCATCCAGAGTGTCTCGATGGCGTGCCCTGTGTACACGAACTGGGCGTAGTCATCGCCGGGACGCGAGAGGTCATGGTTGAGTACCTCGTTGATGAGGCCGAAGTCGGGATTGAAATGATGGTTCATGACCGCATCCACGCACCGTGCCGCGATTCCTTCGACATACGGGTCGGAACGATTCTCGAGCATCTGGGTCGCGAGCCTGAGTAGAACCATCCAGTGACCGAGGACCCGCGGAGCCTGGACAGGTGTCGCGACCGGGGCATAAGTGACCGGATACTCATAACCGGGGCTGTCGTACCGGCGCATGCATCCTTCCAGAATCGACTTCGCCATATCCCAGTATTCCACGTTTTCCGGCGACTTCGAAAACTCCTGGAGCCCTTCGGCAATGAAGAGGTTGCTGTAAATATCAGTATCTGCGGTGAGCGCTTTTCCTTCGCGGGTGTACGCGCCCGGCCAGTACCCGCCGCCTTCGGGCCGGTGCCTGAGGATGAACTCGACTGATTGACGGGCGATGTCCAGGTAACGGCTGTCGGGCTCGACCTTGTTGTAGAGGAACGAGTACACCCATATGCCACGGCCCTCGTACCACGCTCTCTTGTCGGTGGTGAGGTTCGTGCCGTCACGGTCGGTTTCACACATGAATCCGCCGTACTCATGATCGACCACATGCCTGTCCATGAACGGGAGGAAATCGTCGAACAGGTCATACCGGTATTGTTCCCGGAGCTCGGCGAGGGTACGCCCGGCGAGTTCCGTACACACTGCTGTCGGCGCATCACCGGAACGCTCCTGTTCTCTACCCGGCGTGCTTAAGCCGGCTGACACGACCACCGTCGCCGCGGAAGTTTCAAGAAATGCTCTCCGTTTCATACCACGTTCCCCACTTTATACCATGACCTGATGCGGGCTTTCCAACACCGTTAAATACAGGTCAGAAAAACACATCCGACACATTCCCTTTGCGCCCGATCATCCGCTCAATGGCGAGGAGGTTGAGCATGAGATGACGGTGATGGTGGTAGTTACAGACACGGTCGGTGTGCTCCTCGAATGTAACCTTACGGTCTGCATATATTATCCAGATGGGATAACCGTATTGTTTGAGCGGGAATTTATCGAGAACATAGGTATAGGTTTTCGTGTACCAGTCTTTCGCCCACTGGGCACCGGTGTGCTCGACAGCGCACATGGTCCCGATGAGGACTTCCTCCTGGAGCCACAGGGATTTACCGATACTCCAGATGTTCTTGTCGATATGGTCGAGTCCGGCGAAAAATCCACCGTACACATCATCCCAGAATACCTCGGCGGAACGTTTCAGAATTTCCCCCGCACGGTCGAAGAGCGTCCGGTCTTTCCTGCGCAGGGCCTCGAACATCACAATCCACATCGTTTCGAGACCGTGCCCGGTCGCCACCTGACCGTAATCACTGTCGATGCGGGACATGTCATGGTTGAGATACTCGTTGACAAGACCGAACTCGGGATTGTAATGATAATTGATGATGGCGTCGATGCACCGTTCCACAACAGACTCGATGTCGGGGTCATCGTGTTTCTCCAGCATCTGTGTGCCGAGCCTGAGGAGCACGAACCAGTGGCCGACCTGACGTGGGCGGATAACCGCTGGTGCGTTAGCAGTCGCCGAGAGATTCGAATAATCGGGACGGTTATCGTAGATGTCGAGGCATTTGAACATGATCTCCCTCGCCTCGTCCCACCATTTGTCCTCGCCCGAGGCTTTTGAGTATTCCTGAATACCCTCTGCGACAAAAATATCGCTGTAGATATTGACATCGCCATCATCGAGGGCTTTTCCTTCTCTCGTCATACCGACCGGCCAGAATTTGTCACGGGGCGGTTTGTGTTTCATGATGAATTCGACCGACTTACGGGCCACTTCGAGGTACTTGGGGGCCGGATCGACATGGTTGTACATGTAGGAGTAAGCCCAGATGCCTCTGCCTTCGTACCAGGTCCGTTTGTTTGTGTTGATGTTAGTGCCGTCACGGTCGGTTGTGCACATGAATCCGCCGTATTCGTGGTCTATGACGTACTTGTCAAGGAACGGGAGATAATCATCGAACAGGTCGTACCGGTAACGGTCACGGAGCTCTTCGATCGTCCTGCCTCCGAGCATACCTTTCTCTGTTACAGCCTGTCCTTTCGGTAACCTCTCCGTCTTTTCAATCCTGCAGCCCCCCACTGCGGCGAGACCGGCTGCTGCACCTGCCGATGCCTGAAAAAACGACCGTCGTTTCACGAAGAACCTCCCTTCAGTACAATTCAGTGTTCCCCGGCAGCCCGTGCCGCCGGATGATATCCATTTCTCTTGATGATTGAGGGCGGTAAAAAAGTCTTTTTCACGCGCCCGATAATGAAATATGTTGTCTATGTGCTGTCAAGGACATGTAAATCTGTAGCGGCACGTTGCAACGTGCCCCTGCAGATGATTTTTTTTCACAAGGCTTTTAGCTCTCCCTCGCACCCTGAGACATAGTGACCGGTTCCCGCCAGTGCTCGCTCCGAATATAAATGTCAATATTATCCTGTCCGGAGTCCTTTCAGTCACCTATATTATAATTATACACTAGCAAACTCCAACACAAGATAAAAATATTCCATGAGCTCCTGAGGGAAGACGGCATAACGGTGAAACGAACGTTCCGTATCCTGTTCGCCGTGTCGGTGTGCACCGCGGCAATCAGTTTTCTCGGCACTGCTTATATATTTGTTGAAAGTTTCAGTGACCCCCGGTGGCGGGTATTCGGTTACACAAGCCGCCAGGCGACCGAGAACGACATCTATACTGTCGCCGACATCCCCGCGATAACGGCGGTGACACTCGCGGGAAAGCGCACCCTGCGACTGTTTTTCACCCCGTCCATCGATGTTCTTTCATGGACTGTCCGCGCACGGTCTGACAACCGTGTCATCCATCGTGGTCTGCATCCGGACATCCCTTTCCCCGACACGGCGTATACCGGCACGTTTCTTCTCGAACCGGAAGGTTTCCGGCCAGCACGGGAGATTGCAGTGACCATTTCCTTCTTTCCCGCCGAAGCTTACGCAGAAGCGGGGCTGACCTGGCCGGACAATTACTACTCGCCGTACGCGAGCGTCCCGTTCAACCTGAAGAAAACCCGGACGCTCGACGAATGGGCGGGGCTTCCCGGCGACGACCCGGAGGTGATAGAAGCCCGCCGTATCATGGGAGACATCGCAGATCCCGGCGTTCCTGTGCTCGAGCGGTCTGAGCGGGTGTTCCGCTTCATCATGGACAGGATAAAGGATGCCGGGGGAATCCCCACGGACGCGTTTCAACTTGCCACCCCCTTCGAAACGTACGAGGGGATGAGTTCGGGCGCAGAGACCGGCTGGTGCGAGAACCGCGCGCTCGTCTATTACCTGTTCGCCAACGCGGCCGGAGTGAAAACACGGCTCGTGGACCTGGCGGGGAAATTCGGCCCGCTCAAGCTCACCGGGCACTACGTCTGCGAAAGCTGGAGCCCCGAGTACTGCCGCTGGTTCTTTGTCGACCCTCAGTCGGGCACAGCGCGAATGACCACCGCGAAGGGGCTGCTCCTCACCACCCTCGACATCAAGCGGCTCGTCGATCTCGATTCTCTCGACGGCTGCACCGTGCTCGCCTACGACAGGCAAACGGGACAGCTCGAACCGCGCAGCGCAGAAAGTTTTCTCACAAGCGTCGGGGACTATTTCCGCGGCGAGATCGTCATCGCCTACAAGTCCGGCTACCCGCGGAACCGGTCGTATTCACGGCTCGAAGGATTCCTCAGGTACCCGACCCTGCTCTGGGCGCCGTTCGAACTGCCGAAACTCTACCGGGTGAAACAGGGGCTGCTCCTCGGGCTGGCGCTCGGTCTCTCTGCGGCGGCCGTTTCGGGAACCGTTCTCGTCGTCATCGCCGTAAAACGTCACGGAATATAAACCAATTTTTCATATATATCGAGGTGAGAGTGATGAAAATAACCGACATTACGGTCAACGGCCTGTTCGGCATTTTCGACCACCACATACCGCTCAATACTGTGGAGCGCATCACCATTCTCTTCGGGCCGAACGGGTTCGGCAAAACGTTCGTTCTCCGGCTCGTCAACGCCTTCCTCACCGCGGACTACCGTGAACTGCACACCATCCCGTTCGGTATCCTTGTACTCGGGTTCGACGATGGCGGGGTGTGCCGGCTGATCAAGAAACCCGATGCGGTCGGGGAGCGGCTCTCGGTCGAATACGAGAGATCGGGCGGAACGACGGAATCGTACACGCCCCCGGACCATGAACCCGCATGGCTCAGTGACATCCGCCGCGACAACCACGTCCGGTTCATCAACACCGAGCGGCTCATGGAGTACGGCGGCCGGGAAGGCGACAACCGCCCGGTCATCGTCAAATACGCCACCGAGCTCCGCGAGCTGATCGAGGAAAAGCTCGCCGCTTATGCCACTCTCTCCCAGTCGCTCGACCGGACATTCCCCGCGCGGCTTATCAGGGGGAAGGCGGGGCGCAGCCTCACCCTCGAAGGCCTGAAAAAGCGGCTCCGGAGTCTCGAACGCATCCGTGAGCGGCTCGCCGGGGCCGGGCTTCTCGACCGTGAGCCGGTAGAGGACAATGTCCTCGACAGCCTCACCGAAAGCTCTCTCAATGTCCTCTCGGTCTATGCCGGGGACGCAGCGAAGAAGCTCGGGGTGTTCGACGATGTCATCGACCGCATCGAGTTGTTCATCCGCCTCGTGAACCGCAAGTTCCTCCACAAGCGGATGGACATCAGCAGGGACAGCGGGTTCGTGTTCACCGCTTCCGACGGGAAGGTCCTCGATCCGGACAACCTCTCCTCCGGTGAACAGCACGCCGTGGTGCTCTACTATCTCCTCCTGTTCAGTGTCGAGCCTGGCTCTTTCATTCTCATCGACGAGCCCGAGCTGTCGCTTCACATTATCTGGCAGCAGCAGTTCATACGCGACATCATCGACATCGTGAGCCTGGATGGGTTCGAGGTGCTCATCGCCACGCACTCACCGCAGATCATCCACGACCGCTGGGACCTGGCGGTCGAGCTCAGGGACCCGCGCTCATGAAGGAGCACCTGACACCGCATGACATCGCCAACACCGCACGGATGATGCGCTCCCAGCGGCCCGGGACGTTCCTGATTGTCGAGGGAGACACTGACGCCCGCGTGTACGGCCGTTTCACCGACGGGGACCGCTGCACAGTCCTTGTGGCCCACGGCAAGGACAACGCCCTCATCACGCTCGATATGCTTGAGAAAAGCGCTTTCCCCGGAGCCCTCGCCATTGTGGACAGCGACTTCTGGCGCCTCGACGGTGTCACCCCAGGTTCTGTGAACGTTCTCGTCACCGACACGCACGACCTCGAAACCATGATCCTCTCCTCATCGGCGCTCGACGAGGTCCTCCTGGAGTTCGGCAGGAAGGACCGCCTCGACCGTCTCCCAAAACCGGTACGCGATATCATTCTCGATGCCTGCCTTCCCATCGGGTATTTCAGATGGCTCTCCACCTCGCCGCAGGAGAACCTGCTCCTCAACTTCAGCGACATCGCTTTCACCGCGGTGGTCTCGGTAAAAGACAGCGTCCTGTGGACCGACATCGACGCCCTCATCGGCGAAGTGCGTGCCGGCTCACACGGCACCATGCCGCCGAAACGCGACCTCCGCGCCCGTATCCTCCGGCTCCTCCGCGGGAACCGTCACGACCCCTGGCAGGTCTGTGTCGGCCACGACCTCGTCCACATCTTCGCGATAGGTCTCCGCGACCTCTTCGGCGGGAGGAGCGCCCGCTCGATCACATCCGAGGCGGTGGACCGTATCCTCCGGATTGCCTACACCATCGAGGAATTCAGTGAAACAGAGTTATACCGGGCGATCAGGGAATGGGAAAAGAAGAACGGGTATGGGGTGATGATGTAGGGAATAAGATTGTATAATATTTAATTTTCCCGAGCATTTTAAAACATTTTTCACAGGCGCCGCGATGAGAACCTAACGAAGGAAAGCCGGGGATTATAAGCATGGAAGTATTAAAGCGGTTTTTTTCTGAACTACGCAATTGCCTGGTATGTATACAATTAATTCACAAATGTGATGTGACGCACACCCGGAAATCCCCGGATATATAATATTATATCTTTACGGTAAAACGCGAAAGATATATCCATGATAACCGTGAAATTCTACTTGACATTACAGGGAAAAAGACGTTTGTTTCATTTCTATATATTGACACAAAACCATTTTGTATAAGGAGAAGAACGTATGAAAGTGAGCATGAAATTCTCCGTCCTGGTCGTATTGCTGATGGCACTGATGTTTCCGTCAGCGGCGGTCCAGGCGAAAGTCATGATGATGGCAACTGTGAATCCGCCTTTTTTTACGATTGCCCCGATAGCGACGTTCACTGTGGACGACTGGCTGTCCAATCCAACTGTCTGGACGGTGGCGATTTCCAATACCGGAGACGACAGGTCGGTGAACGAACTGATCATGAATATCAGAATCTGGTCAACTCAATACGACCCGATTTCGGAGGGTACACTTCTCGTGGTCGGTCCCGGTTCAAACTACTTTAAAGACAGGCTCGGTCCCGGCGAGACTTTCATGGTGACCAACACTATGGTACAGGAAGGGAAGAAACAGATGCGCCAGGGCGATTGGTCCAAGGAATTCACCGATGAAGTCACCCGTATCGGGTATCTTCCCGAAGGAACCTACTTTTTGAATTTCAGGATCGAGGGACGTTATAACGACGGTTCATCGTTCGATGTCGATAATGACCAGCCTTACGAAATCGATATCAAGAATCCCACCCCGCCGGAACTCATGAACCCCGATGATGCAGCCGAGGGTGTGGTCTCCATACCCCGCTTCTCCTGGCAGCGGCCGCAGGTATCAAATCTTTCCTCGGTCAACAATACCGTCATACAGATATTCTACACGTTGAAATTATGGAAAATGTTCGAGAATGACGGCACCACACTTTCCGAGGAAGATGCCATTCAGCGCGTGCCGATATGGGTTGTGGAGAATATCGACAGCAAGGTGATCGGCGAGGCGATCGATTTCGATTCCGGCACCTCGCGTGAAGAACTCATCAGCGGGCGTAAATACTGCTGGCAGATTCAGGCTTTCGACGGCCTGGGGCGGTTCATCAGCCCGACCAACGAGGGCAAGAGCGATGTATGGGGATTCACGATTCAGTTCACTCCCCCAACGCTCAACGAGCCGCAGCAGTTTTTCCCGCTCACAGTGACCTGGTCGCCGGCGCAAGTTGCCGGAGGGCAGGGTTTTTACCGTATCCGGGTTGACGACAGTCCCGATTTCTCCAGCCCCTATCTCGTGGAAGGGATTTCGCTGACATCGTTCACCTATCCCGATGATGCGCCCCCATTGCAGCTCGGAATCGTCTATTATTTCGAGGTCCAGACGACCGACGATCGAAACATCCCGCTGGGACTGCCAGACCAGATTTCATTCACATTGCCGCCAGCGACTGTGGAGCTCAGGTCGCCCCCGGACGGATCAGTGCTGCCATCGAAGGCCCCTACATTCGAATGGACCGGCACCGGCACCTTCTACAAGGTGACCGTGTTCAACGAGGCGAGCGACTGGACATTTCAGTCGGGCGCGATTGAGGCCACCCGCTGGGTATACGACGGTCAACAGTTGAATGCAGGAATCACCTATTCATGGAATGTAATCCCGGTGAACCGTTTCGGCGATCAGATCGGCGACTCCTCCGAGACCTGGCGTTTCTCCCTGCCACCCGAGAACCAAATATCCCTCATCTCACCGGTCAATATGAATCTCGACACGATTTTCCCGGTGTTCACCTGGGATGCGATTCCCGTGCCTCCGGGCACGCAGGTGAATTACAACCTTGTGGTGATGGATGCCTCGGATAATATCGTTCATTCCGTGGTGGTCACCTCCACAGAGTACCAGTATCCGCAGGATGCCACGATGCTCAAATACGCCGCGCGGTACACATGGTTCGTCAGCGCCGAAGCGGGCGGTGCGGAAATCGGCATTGCAAGTACACGTGCATGGATCATCACACCGTTTGTAACCGTTGCGGGAGAGACAGTCTCGATGGACGAAGTGAGCAACGCCCTGAAAGTTGTTATGAGCGATTTCCCGGAATTCCAGGCGTTCGAAGGAAAAGTCCTCACATCCATAAGCGATGAGACGGGGACAATCACCCCCGAACAGCTCATGGATATCGTCAGCAAATTCAAGATTCTGAAAGTATCGGCCAAGTGAGGTAACGATGAACGGAAAACGAGCGGGAATAACTCATAAATACGGGATGTGGAGTATGGAACGGAGAAAACAAATTCTGAAGATAGGTACGGTCTTTCTTGCGATTGCCGCGGTGGTTTGGACGACACAGGCATTCGCCCAGGCAGAAAATCCGGTCGCCACGGTGCTGAAAATCAACGGGAAGCTCCAGTACCGCCCGACCACTGACCAGGAATGGAAAGACGCCCAGGTCAAACAGATGCTGTACAACGGCAACCAGTTGAGGACCGAGACCGGCGACAAGGCGCTTATTATCTATATCGGCCAGGGATCACGTGTTCTCGTCAATGAGAACACGCAGATCGAAATCGCCGCCGAAGTCGAGACACCCGGCGCGAAGCCGAATGTCGAGCGTACAAAGCTCATTCTTGGCGAAATCTATTCACGGGTCAAGACGGGCAACAACTACGAGGTCGAGACCCCGTCATCGGTGGCGTCGGTCCGAGGCACCGAGTTTGACGCTTCATTTCTGGAAGACGAGGCGACCTTTCTCGGCATGCAGGGTATCATCACGGTCATGAACGATTTCGGTTCCGTGGTCCTCCA
>Ga0315284_10006666_pt1 | contig 16442 bp, 14 predicted proteins | sample YL17G09_16_MG_FD_203696 | JGI IMG/M metagenome (GOLD analysis project Ga0315284, IMG submission 203696) | Sediment microbial communities from Yellowstone Lake, YNP, Wyoming, USA - YL17G09_16 | ecosystem: Environmental > Aquatic > Freshwater > Lake > Sediment | place: USA: Wyoming | collected...
GACAAGGTGCTAGGGTAAAGACGATGAGATTTCTCGATGCTGTGCGACATTTGGAAGATATGGGACTGGTTGTGGAGGGCGCCGCGCAAAAGCGTCGCTCCGGCCGTCAACGACGCCGCAACCCTCATATGGTGGTGCCTGTCCGAATTGCCAAGAATGGGGTCTTGCCTGCAGAACTGTTGGAGATGATCCGCGAGAGCCGTGCCCAGATTCGTTCCTCTTCCAGACCGCGACGAACCCGCTAGACGACCCATTCTCGTTCCTCCGCTCGTCTGGGACGCATTGGATTCGTTTGAAAAGAACCTGCAATCTAAGGTCATCAAAGCACTGCGACTGATCAGCAGAGATTTGGGCCACCCGTCACTGCATATTGAGATCATCAAGAGTCATGACAGGGCTTTCTATCGAGCTCGTGTCGACCCTAAATACCGAATTCATTTCGAACTGAGTGGCCGCTGCTATGCAATCCTAGCAATCGGTCCACATCATCTTCAGGGGATAGGGTGAGTTTATTTGGAGCCTGTAATGGACCTCAAAACCGTCAGCATCGAAAAACCCGCCGAGATGAACTTCATCCTCGGCCAGTCGCACTTCATCAAGACCGTCGAAGACCTCTATGAGGCCATCGTGCAAACTGTGCCGAGCATGAAGTTCGGAATTGCGTTCTGTGAGTCGTCGGGACCGGCGCTCGTACGCTATGCGGGGAATGATCCGAAGCTCATCGAGCTCGCGCAGAAGAACGCCCTGGCCCTCTCCTGCGGCCACTCGTTCATCATCTTCATGGAGGGCGGATTTCCCATCAACATCCTGAACACCATCAAAAACGTCCCCGAGGTCTGCCAGATCTTCTGCGCCACGGCCAATCCCGCCGAAGTCATCATCGCCGAGAGCGACCAGGGCCGCGGCATCCTCGGCGTCATCGACGGCGTGAAGACTAAAGGCATCGAAACCGGCGCCGATATCAAATGGCGAAAGGAATTCCTGCGAAAGATTGGTTACAAGCTATAGCAGGAACGTGATGGTGCCACGTCTGTATAAGGGTGGTTCGCGAACCGCCCCTACATCTTCTTGTCACGAACAGTGGCCCCGAGTTCGCCGCGGGCGAGATGGATGGAAACATCGTCGCCGACCGCGACCTGGGCAGCGTCGCGGACGATGCGGCCTTGGGCGTCGCGGGTGATCGAGTAACCGCGATTGAGGATGGTGAGCGGGCTACGTTCTTTCAGGATTGACTCAACTTGCATCAGGCGGTTGCGGCGGTCCACCAGGAAGCGTCGGAACTCAGTTTCGAATTTCTTATCGCGCTCCGCCAGCGCCGCGCGCTTCAAGCTAAGCAAACGGCGGAAATCGTATCGAACAATCCCTGCCGAAACATGCAGCAGAGCCTCGCGACTGTCGCTTAACTTCTCGCGGATCAGGCGATTGAAATCAACGATACAGTCATCCACGCGCTGGGCGCGTTCGCCGAGCCGCGTTCGAATCGTTTGGAAGACGTGGTGCATGCGCAGCGTGGTGAACTGCTCCCGCGCCTCGGAGAGCTTGAGGCGCACGGCCTGGCTCATGTGTCGCGCGCGCTCGCGGAGTTCGTCCACAAAATCTTGCTTGCGATGGACAACGAGTTCGGCGGCGGCGGACGGAGTCGGCGCGCGCAAGTCGGCGACGAAATCCGCGATGGTGAAATCCGTTTCGTGCCCGACGGCGGAGATCACCGGAATCTTCGACGACGCGATGGCGCGTGCGACGGTCTCTTCGTTAAACGCCCACAGGTCTTCGAGTGACCCGCCGCCCCGCGCCACAATGAGCACATCCACAACGGGATGCTTGCTAAAGTATCCGATTCCCTTGGCGATCTCTTCCGCCGCGCCCTCGCCTTGCACCTTGACGGGATAGACCAGCACGTTCATATTCCGAAAGCGGCGCTTGAGGATGCGCAGGATGTCGCGAATCACCGCCCCTGTGGGTGAGGTCACTACGCCGATGGCACGCGGCAAAACCGGGAGTGGCTTCTTGCGCGCCGCGTCGAACAATCCTTCGGCGGCGAGCTTAGCTTTAAGTTGCTCGAACGCCAGTTGTAGCGCCCCGATTCCGGAGGGCTCCAGATAATCGACGTAGAGCTGATATTCGCCGCGAGCTTCATAAACGCTCAGATGGCCGCGCGCAATCACCGAAATCCCGTCCTGCGGTTTGAACTTGAGGTAGCGCGCCTGGTTGCGGAAACAGACGGCGCGAATCTGCGCGTTCGCATCCTTGAGTGTGAAATAGAGATGCCCGGAAGTGGCGCCGCGGAAGTTCGAAACCTCTCCCGCCACCCAGATATCGGGAAAGCGCTTCTCAAGCAGGCCCTTGATCTCGAGGCTGAGCTCGGAGACCGTGAAGATTTTGCGTTCGGTTGGAAAGGTTAGGAGACCTTGCGACATAGAAGTACTTGTTGGTTGTTTGTTGTGAGTTGTGGGCCGCCAACGACCCACAACCGACAACCCACGGTCTACCTCCGAGTGGTCAACGAAATCACCCAGACAAGCAGCGTCAGTCCACCGCTCAGGGCCAGACATGTGACGATGGGAAAGTAGAATGTCACATTCTTGCCTTTGTACGCGACGTCCCCGGGCAAACGGCCGAGTCCCCAGAACGAAAACTTGGCCCCTGCCATCAGCAGCAGGCCCGCGCCAACCAGCGCCACGCCCGCAATGACCAGAAACTTCCCGACGTGGAATGGATCGTTGGGCTCCACCGTCACACCTCACCCCACACCATGATACAACTTTTGCGGCTTGAGGCGCGCGCAGTGAAAGCGGGGGGATCAAGCCCGTTAGAGAGGAAAGCTTTTGGCTTTTAAAGTTTGCCCCACGGCATGCACGGAAGGTCTCGCTTGCTGAGAGCCAAGAGCCAATGGCTAACAGCTCTTGTCGCGCTACACGAGGTCAATGCCGGGGAAGAAGTATCCGATTTCGTAGGCGGCGGTTTCGGGAGCGTCCGAGCCGTGGACGGCGTTGCGCTCGATATTGGAGGCGTAAAGTTTGCGAATTGTTCCCGGCGCCGCATTGGCAGGATTGGTGGCGCCCATCACTTCGCGCAGGCGCGCGATGGCGTTCTCGCCTTCAAGGACCATCACCAGCGCACGCCCGGAGCTCATGAAAGTGGTTAAGCTTTCGAAGAAACCCTTGCCGCGGTGGACCGCATAAAAGCCTTCCGCCTCTTTCCTGGTAAGACTGGCGAGGCGGGCAGCGATGATTTTGAACTGGTTCGCCTCGACGATCTTGATGATGTCACCGACGTGACCGGCGGCCACAGCGTCAGGTTTGATAATCGTCAGTGTGCGTTCGATGGGCATGAGTCCTCTTGTAGGGGCGATACTCGCATCGCCCTGTTTGGGTGGGGCAGGCCCCGCCCCTACGATTTCAGCGCGCGGGCCATTGTTTCGCCAATGAGCGCCGGGCTTTCGGCCACGGTGACCCCTGCGGCCTGTAACGCGGCGACCTTATCCTTCGCCGTGCCCTTCCCGCCCGAGATGATCGCGCCAGCGTGGCCCATGCGACGGCCGGGCGGCGCGGTGCGGCCGGCGATGAAGCCGACGACGGGCTTCTTCACGTTCGCCTGGATGAAATCGGCCGCCTCTTCCTCGGCGGTGCCGCCGATTTCGCCGATCATCACGATGCCGTGTGTGTCGGGGTCCTCGTTGAAAAGCCGCAACGCATCGACGAAATTAGTGCCGACAATCGGATCGCCACCGATGCCGATGCAGGTAGACTGGCCGATGCCGAGCGCCGTCAGTTGCCCCACCGCTTCGTACGTGAGTGTCCCGCTTCTCGAAACAACACCCACGTGGCCGGGCTTGTGGATGCGGCCGGGCATGATTCCAATTTTGCACTTGCCAGGAGAGATGATGCCCGGGCAGTTCGGCCCGATGAGCCGCGTCGGCCTGCCACGCAGAAATTCCGTCACGCGGATCATGTCGATCGTCGGAATGCCTTCCGTAATCGCCACGACCAGAGGCATGCCCGCATCCGCGGCTTCCATGATGGCGTCGGCCGCGAACGCCGGGGGCACGAAAATCACGGAGGCATTGGCGCCGGTCTTTTCACACGCCTCGCGCACGGTGTTGAAGACTGGAATGCCGTCCACACTCGTGCCACCTTTGCCCGGCGTCACGCCCGCGACTACTTTCGTGCCGTAAGCCACGGCCTGCTGCGTGTGGAAAGTCCCTTCGCGTCCGGTAATGCCCTGGACAAGAAGGCGGGTGTTTTCGCTTACTAATATAGCCATAGCGTTCGTCCATCGGGTCATCGAGCCATCGGCTCATCGGTCCATCAGCCAGCGCAGTTCTTCGATGAATCGATGAACCGATGACTCAATGGCTCGATTCGTGCGTCAGCGCCACAACTTTTTCCGCCGCGTCCTTCATGCCGCCGGCGACGGTGAAGTTCAGGCCTGACTCGCGCAGAATCTGCTGGCCGAGTTCCACGTTCGTGCCTTCGAGGCGGACGACCACAGGAACTTTCACTCCCAGGCTGCGCGCGGCGGCGACGACACCATTCGCGACGATGTCGCAGCGCATAATGCCGCCGAAAATGTTCACAAGCACGGCGCGTACGTGCGGGTCGCTCAGGATGATCTCGAAGCCGCGGCGGACTTGTTCTTCATTCGCGCCGCCACCCACATCGAGGAAATTGGCGGGGCTGCCGCCGGCGTATTGAATCAGGTCCATCGTCGCCATGGCGAGCCCGGCGCCGTTCACCATGCAGCCGACGCAGCCGTCCAGACGAATGTAGCTCAAGTTATAGTTTGACGCCTTCACTTCCAGCGAGTCTTCTTCGTCGAGGTCGCGCAGCTCGCGGATATCCTTGTGGCGATACAGGGCGTTATCGTCAAAATTCATCTTGGCATCGAGCGCCAGGATTCGACCGTCGCGCGCGACCACGAGCGGATTGATTTCGGCAAGCGAGGCATCCGTAGCCTCGAAGGCGCGGTAGAGCGCCGCGAGAAATCGCGTGGCTTCGTTGACGAGGGCAGGATCGAGTCCCAGGCCAAAGGCCAGCTTGCGGGCCTGAAAGGCCTGAAATCCGACCGCGGGATCGATATATTCCTTCAGGATGTTTTCCGGATGCTCGGCGGCGACGACTTCGATTTCCACGCCGCCTTCGCTTGAGGCCACGACGACCGGCCGGGCCAGGGCACGATCGATGACCAGACCGAGATAGAGTTCGCGGGCAATGTCGAGTCCTTCCTCGATGAGCACGCGGCGAACCACGCGTCCCTCGGGCCCGGTCTGCGGCGTCACCAACTTCTTGCCCAGCATGTCGTGCGCGACGCTCTCGGCTTCCTTGGGATCGCGCGCGAGTTTCACGCCGCCGGCCTTGCCGCGGCCGCCGGCGTGAATCTGCGCCTTGACGACCACGGTGCCGCCCAATTTTTCGGCGATCCCGCGCGCCTCTTCCGCTGTGTAGGCGACGTCTCCGCGCGGAGTCGTCACCCCGAATTTGTTGAGAATCTGCTTGGCCTGGTATTCGTGGATCTTCATTGAAGAAACTGTCCGTTGCCAATAGTCAGTCGTCAGTTCGAACCACGGACAACCGGCGACGGACGAAGAGGTTTGCGCTACAATATGAAATTCATCACATCCCGAAACGGGGCAGTATAGGGAATCCCGGCCGAAAAAGCAATGAGCCCGGCTGGAGTGGATACGGAAGAATTATGTCGATTCGCGAAGCCATCATTCAGCTCGAAGAGCACCAGGACTTGACCCGTGCCGAGGCGCGCAGGGTGATGGAGGAGTTGCTCTCGGGTCATGTGCCGGACGAGGAGATCATGGCATTTCTTGTCGTGCTCCGCGACAAGGGCGAACAAGCCGCGGAACTGGTGGGCTTCGCCGAGGTGATGCGGGCGCGCGCCAGCGAGGGACTTCGTGAGGCCGGTGTGGACCTAGAGGGTCTGGCGCGGGGTGAGCCGCTACTCGATACTTGCGGCACGGGCGGAGATGGTCGGGGAACGTTCAACGTCTCGACGGCGACGGCACTGGTGGCGGCGGCGGCCGGCGTGCGCGTGGCCAAACACGGAAACCGCTCGATTTCCAGCCGCTGCGGCAGCGCTGACGTGCTGGAGGCGTTGGGCGTGCGAATTGATTTGCCGCTCGAGCGCATTCCCGAGTGCCTCGAACGCGTCGGCATGGTTTTTCTTTTCGCCCCGCGACTCCACCTGGCCATGAAGCACGTCATGAACGCTCGCCGCGCGCTCAAGACCAAGACCGTTTTCAACCTTCTCGGGCCGTTGACCAATCCCCTGCGAGCTTCGGTCCAACTCGTCGGCGTTTACGATCGCGCGCGAACCGAGATGATGGCTCAGGCGCTCGCCGCGGTCGGAACCCAGAGAGCCTTCGTGGTGGCGGGCCGCGACGGGATCGACGAGATTACGACGACGGGGCCGACGCAGGTCTCCGAGACTGACGGCGCCGCGGTCAGCACTCGCGAGGTTGTGCCCGAGGATTTCGGCCTTCCGCGCGCGACGGCCGAGGCGTTACGGGGCGGCGATCCCGAGACCAACGCTCGACTCTTGCGGCTGGTGCTCACCGGCGAGAGGGGGCCTCGGCGAGATCTGGTCCTGGCCAACACTTCTGCCGCTCTGGTGGTCGCTGGAAAGGCCGCCGATTTTCGTCAAGGCGTCGCGCGGGCCGCGGAAGTCCTCGACTCGGGCGCGGCGAACAGGACACTCGACGTGCTGGTCGCGTTCACGCGCGAATTTGCCAACTAGAGGAAACACCTTGAGACTCCGACGGATCCTGACCCCGAAATCGCTGTTACTTTGCGGCCTCCTCGTGCCTGTTTGGGCGTTACCGGCGGAGCCGCCGTCCAGCGCTCTGCTCGTTTGGCCCTTCGAGCAAGGCGTCACAAACCGCTGGGGCGGGCAATACAATTCTTACATGCGCGAACCCTCGTGGGCGCGGACCTATCTGGATCCCACCGTCGCACGGCCGCCATCGGGGCATTCGTTGCGCGTAACGGGGCACCGCGACGCGGAAGGGTTCTGCGGCCTCTGGATGGATTTCTATCCGGGCTCGGATACGCCCCGCCGATACCTGGATGCTACCGGGTACCGGTTCCTGAGCCTTTGGATCAAAGGCCAAAAGGGGGGAGAAGATTTCGACATTGAACTGACGGATGAGGCCACGCTGAACGACGAGGACGCCCGTCCCCGGCGACCTTTGCACGCGTATCTTCCACAGGGCGTCACGACCAAGTGGCAGGAGGTCCTGATCCCCCTCGCGGATTTCCGGGGGTTAAAGCGCGGCCGGCTCGCCCGCGTGACCTTGAATATCGCGAAGCCGGGCGACTATCGCTTTTATCTGGAAGACGTCGCGTTCAAACGCGAACCGACAGAGGTAGTTCGAGCGGCGAGTCCGGCCAGAAGCCATTCCACTGGAAACCTCCGTTGCGCGATGTGGGCGTGGAACACCAAACCCATCGTCGAACCGGGCGGGAGGGAGGAACTGGAGCGGCTTTTCACGTTCTGTTCCGAAAACCGCATCCAGGAGATTTACCTGGCGGTGGAATTCGATGGCGGGGCGAAATTCGCAATGTCACAGTTCCAAATCCGCACCCCCGACGGCTATCGTGAGTTCCTGACCCACGCGCATCACCAGGGCCTGAAGGTTGAAGCTTTGGCGGGCACGCCGGAGTGGGCGGTCCGGGAAAACCACGCTGCCGCCCTCGCCGCCGTAGATGCCATTCTGGCCTTCAACCGGGCCAGCCCCCCGGGCGCGCGGTTTGACGGCGTCCATTTCGACGTCGAGCCCTACGTGCTCATTGGCTATGCTGACCCACAGAATCGCACGGAGATCTTGACGGATTTTCTCGAGATGGTTTCCTTGTGCTCGGCGCGCGTGCAAACCGAAACCGGCATGCGCTTCAGTTGCGACGTCCCGGCGTGGTTCTACCCGAGCGGTGGCCTGGAGCGCGAACGACTGATCGTGACCTTCAAGGGTAAAGAGAAGACCGTCGGTGAGCATCTGACCGACCTGCTGGAAACCGTGACCATCATGGATTACATCAACCGCGCCGACGGAGCGGGCGGGATCATCGCGCGCGGGATCCCTGCCCTCGATTATGCCGCCGGCCAAAAGAAGAGAATTGTCGTTGGGCTGGAAACATTTCTCGAGAGTGATAACACCGTGTGGTTCGTCTGCGGACTGCCGGCGGCAGAGTTCCGGCAGCGCCTGGCTGCAAGCCGGCTTCGAAACCAGCTCTATTTTGAAGGCTTCCGTATGTCACTATTCTTTGACGAGGTTAACTTTCATATCGGGCTCATGGCCCCTCCCGCGATGACGGCCGAGCGGCGCACCGCGCTCGAGGGAGCCTTGTGGCGCCTCGCCCGGCAATTCGGCGCGGCGGCCGACCCCGAGCAGAATCCGGTTGGCCCCATTCTCGACGTGGCACGTGCCGGACTGGCCAATGATCCGGAATGGAAAGGATTTGAGACTTTTGAGATTACCGATCCTGAAAGCAAGCGCCCTGTCGCCGGCTTTCGGTCCGTGCATATCATGCTCCCCAGTATTACGTTCCACGGGCTGGGGCGGCAAACGTTTGAGGAAGAATTCCGGTCCACCGTGGAATGGCTCGGCACACAACCGGGCTTCGGAGGGATGGCCGTCCACTACTACGATAGCTTCCGCGTGCTTCTCGAAGGCAAATAGAAGAGCAAATCAAATATCCAAAGGCAAAAATCAAAAAAACGACGGGCGAGGGATCGCCAGCGTTCTCCCACCAGCCCGCACGTTCGCGCGAATCTGTTACCTAGAGTTTGAGGAAATTCGCCAGGAGTTGTTTCCCCGCGTCGGTGAGGACAGACTCCGGGTGGAACTGCACGCCTTCCACCCTCATGTCCTTGTGACGAAGTCCCATGATAAGGCCGTCCGCTGTGGTGGCGGAGATTTCCAGGCACGCGGGCAGGCTCGCGCGCTCCACAATCAGCGAGTGGTACCGGGTGGCGAGGAAGGGGTTGGGAAGCCCTGAGAAAACCGTCTTCCCGTCGTGATGAATCTCACTGGTCTTCCCGTGCATGATTTCCGGCGCGCGAATCACCCGTCCACCGAACGCTTGCCCGATCGCCTGGTGGCCGAGGCAGACACCCAGCAGGGGGATGTGCCCTGAGAATTTCTCAATGACCTTTAGGCAGATTCCGGCCTCGGTCGGCGTCTTGGGCCCCGGCGAAATGACGATGCGTTCCGGCGCCATGCGCCCGATCTCCTCCACCGTCGTCTGATCGTTGCGCCGCACTTCGGGTTTGGCGCCCAGTTCCCCCAGATATTGGACCAGGTTGTAGGTGAAGGAATCGTAGTTGTCGATGACCAGGATCATTAGCGAATTTCCCCGGCTATTCCGAAGCAGTCATTATATCCCCGAAGGGGCGAGATTGCGGAAGGACCCAGTACTTTCGAGCTAGCAGCAGAGCGTCAGCCGCGATGTGACAGGAATTGTCAAACTCGGCGGATTTTCCGTCCCCGCGCCACAGGAATTTAAGGTTGCCTGCCTATCCATCCTGATTTCAACTAGTTACGGCGATGCCGCGGCCTAGCCCTGACGGCGGGGTTTGGCACTTATCGTGCCTAATCCATGATCGGGTTCCATTGAAGGAGGAACTATGAGACGCACTGAATCGGGATTTTCAATCGTAGACTTTCTCATCATCATCGCGCTCCTGTTGATTGTGGTGGGGATGTTCGGCCCCTACATCGCCAAATCCCGTGGCAAGGCGAAGACGGCGGCGGTGGTCGCGTCCAGCGCTAGAGTCATCCCGGCGCGGTAATACTCTCCCCACGCCGCGCGGCCTCCAACCTGTTCACCTTCGCCGGCCTTCCCCCGCAACCGATTTTTGGACCGACCTGAACCCTCTCCGAGTGTATACTGCCGCCCGCAACGGTATGACGTGGAGCGCGATGCTGCGGGGCGTCTGGACTACGGGAAGGAGAGGGCAGCCATGAAGAAAACAGGACGACGATTTTTCCTCAAAACTGGAAGTGTGGCACTGGCGGGGCTCGCGAGCGCGGAAATACCTGGCTTGGCCTCGAAAGGCGTGGGGGCCAATTCCGATCTCGCTGCAGCGCCCGGCTTCAAGCTCGGCATCGTCACCTACGAGCTGGCAAAGAACTGGGACATCGAGACGATTATCAAAAACTGCGAGGTCACGGGCTTCGAGGCAGCCGAATTGCGCACCACGCACAGACACGGCGTCGAGATATCGCTCGGCAAGGACAAGCGCGCGGAGGTGCGGAAACGCTTCGAAGGTTCGCGTCTGCGCCTGCTCAGCCTCGGTTCCACGTGCGAATATCACTACGCCGATCACACCCTGGTCGAGAAAAATATCGAAGAGACCCGCCGTTGGTGCGAGCTGGCCCACGACCTGGGCTGCCTGGGCGTGAAGGTACGGCCCAACGGGTTCGTAAAGGGCGTCCCGCACGATACGACGCTGGAGCAGATCGGGAAGGCGCTCCAGCAGTGTGGCGACGCGGCGCGCGATCAAGGCGTCGAGATCTGGGTGGAAGTGCACGGCCAGGAGACCGAATTTCCTCCTAACATTCGCCGCATCATGGACGTCGCGAATCACCCCGCCGTGGGCATCTGCTGGAACTGCAACGATACGGACGTGGTGAACGGGTCCGTCAAAGAATACTTTGAGTTGCTCAAGCCCTGGCTGCGCAACTGCCACATCAACGAGTTGTGGCGCACGCCTTCCCCGTGGGCCGCGACCGCCGCCAACGTGCCAGCGAAAGCCCTGCCGGGATTTCCGAGCTATGCCCAGCCGTACCCTTATCGCGAACTGTTCGGCCTTTTCAGGGCTGCTGGGTACGGTCGCTACACCCTCGCCGAAGTGCCGGAGAGCGGCGACCCGATTCGCTTTATGCGCTATTACCGGACACTTTGGGAATCGCTAGCGGCGTGAGCTTTGGAGTGCGGCGGCTCTGCCGCCGCTTTCCGTCGACGGAGTTCTCGTTCGCTGAGACTCCGGGAGCAGAGCTCCCGAAAGGCAAAGCGGAAGCAGAGCTACCGCACTCCATACCAAACATGAACATTGAACCCGTCACGTTCGAGGGGAAGTCCATCCGCCTCGAGCCGCTCTCCATGGTGCATCACGCCGAGTTGTGTGATGCCGGCCTCGAGGAAGAGCTCTGGCGCTGGATTCCGCAAAACGTCCGGACACCTGAGGAGATGCGAAGTTACATCGAAGAAGCGCTGTGCGGGCAGGCGCAAGGGATCGCACTACCCTTCGCCACTATCGATCGGGCCGGCGGCCGCGCCATCGGCAGCACGCGATTCGGAAACATCGACCGCGTGAACCGTCACGTCGAAATCGGCTGGACGTGGCTGGGACTCGCGTGGCAGCGCACCGCGGCCAACACTGAGGCAAAGTATTTGATGCTGCGTCACGCCTTCGAAACCTGGAAATGCCTGCGCGTGGAGTTCAAGACTGATTCGCTCAATGAGCGTTCGCGCACCGCTCTGCTGCGCGTCGGCGCCAAAGAAGAAGGCATCTTCCGCAACCACGTCATCACCTGGACCGGCCGCATCCGTCACTCGGTCTACTACAGCATCATCGACTCCGAGTGGCTTGAAGTGAAAGCCCATCTGGAGCACAATCTCGCCGCACACTGAGCGGCAGCGGTATTCGCCAATTCCGCTTGACATCGTCTTTCAGGGCCGGATATGCCTGCCGAGGTCCAGGGAGGTTTGGGCGGTACTCTCGCCCGCCCTCCCGCGTCGTGTCATTTTTCCCTTTGATTCTTGAGCTTTGCCTTTTGATTCCGGTGTTCACAGACCCTTCTCGGCCAACTCGAAAGCTTTGAGCACGGCCTGGGCTTTGTTCATGCACTCTTGGTGTTCGAGGGAAGGGACGGAGTCCGCGACGATGCCGGCGCCGGCTTGCAGGTAAGCTTTGCGGTCTTTGATGAGGACGGTGCGGATGATGATGCAGGAGTTCAGATTGCCGGAGAAATCCAGATAGAGCACCGAGCCACCGTAGAGCCCGCGGCGCGTGGGCTCGAGCTCATCGATGATCTCCATGGCGCGAACTTTGGGCGCGCCGGTGAGCGTGCCTGCGGGAAAGCATGCGGCGAGCGCAGCGTAGCTGTCGGCGTCGGGCCGCAGCGTACCTTGAATCGAAGACACCAGGTGCATCACGTGCGAGTAGCGCTCGACGAACATCACTTCTTTGGGGCGCACGGTCGTGAACTCGCAGACGCGGCCGATGTCGTTGCGGCCCAAGTCCACCAGCATGATGTGTTCGGCGCGTTCCTTTGCGTCGGAGCACAACTCCTGCTCCAGCCGGCGGTCTTCCTCCTCGCTCTTGCCGCGCGGGCGGGTGCCGGCGATGGGCCGGTACTCCACTTGGCGTCCGGTAACTTTCACCAGCATCTCAGGCGAAGAACCGAGGATGGTCGCGTCGCCCAGCCGGAGGAAATACATGTAAGGTGAGGGATTGACGGCGCGCAGGGCGCGGTAAACCTCGAAGGGCGGAACGCGCACCGGCACTTCCAACCGCTGCGAAAGCACCCCCTGGAAAATGTCGCCGGCGCGAATGTATTCCTTGGTTCGCTCCACCATCGTCTCGTACTGATGCGGGCTCATGTTGGGCCGCACCCGCAGCGGGCCCTGCGGGCGGCGAAAGCGCGCCAGGCGCAGAGGGCCCTGCAACCGCCGCTCCAGGCGGGCGAGATGCGCTACGGCCGCGTCGTACTTGGCGCGCAGGCTTCCTGCGCCCTCTTCCGTCAGCACGTTGGCGATCAGGAAGATCCGGTGCTGGACGTGATCGAACGCGACGAGATTCGAGAAGTACATGAAAGCCGCGTCGTCCAGTTCGACGTCCGGCGCGACGCGTGCCGGGAGGCGCTCGAGCATGCGCACCGCTTCGTAGGAAAGATAACCCACCGCGCCGGCGGAAAAGGGCGGCAACCCCGGCAGCGAGACGGGATGGTATCGGGACCCGATCTGGCGCAGGTAATCGAAGATGTTCCCGGACTCTTCCACGCGCCGCGTGCCGCGCATCAAGGTGATGCGGTCGCCCCGGGAGGAGACAACCTGGAAGGGATCGGCACCGAAGAAAGTGTAGCGCCCCACGCGTTCTCCGCCCTCAACGCTTTCCAGCAAGAAGCTGTAGGGGGGACTCGCCCTACCACTCCTCTTCTGAGGGGCAACCCTGAGGAAGGCAGAGACAGGACTGAGCAGGTCCGCCACGACCGTGCGGAAGACGGGAACGACATTGCCGCGCCGGGCCAGGCGCTGGAATTGCGCAAAGTTGGGCGTGACGTCAGACATACCGAAAACCATAAGACAAAGCGCAAAAGGCAAATGTCAAAGCTGACAGAATATAGCGTGCACACGGAGCAGTGCACTTTTGCTTTTTGACTTTTGCCTTTTGACCGTTGCCCTGCTCTTCCCTATCCGGACGAATGGTTAAACGCCTGCCGGATCGCCTGCTCCATCAGGGCTCGCGGGGCGGCGAGGCCGGTCCAGTTTTCGAACTGCCGGGCGCCTTGCGCCACGAGCATCTCCAGGCCCGAAATGGTGGTCAAGCCGCGCCCGCGGGCTTCCGCCAATAAACGGGTCTCCAGAGGATAGTAAACCATGTCGAACACCACGCGCACTCTCAGGCGAGCAAGATCGATGGGCATGGCGTCGATGTGGGGAGGCATGCCGACCGGCGTGGCATTGATCACCGCGTCCACGTCCAGGCCTTCCGCACTGTCCCAGGGAATCACGCGCGCGGAGGCGCTGCGTGCCAGGCGCTGCGCGGATGCCTCGCGGCGCGCCGCGATGAATAATTCCGCATCTTCGGCGCGCAGGGCGTAAGCCGCGGCCCGTGCCGCGCCACCGGCGCCCAGAATCAGGATGCGACTGCCCGCCAACCGCAGGCGTTTGGTGAGAACTTCAACCACGGCCGCCGCGTCCGTGTTCCATCCCATCCATTTGCCATGCTGGATGGCAACAGTGTTGCACGCGCCAATCCGCGTGGCCAACGGGTCGAGCCAATCGAGGTGCCGGATGATGGCTCGCTTGTAAGGCATGGTCACGCTGAAGCCCAGGAAGCCCATCTTCCGCGCGAAAGTCAGGAAATCGCTCAATCGCGTGGTCTGGCAGGGCAGATAGGCGGCGTTAACGTGTTTGGCCTGAAACGCCGCATTCTGCATCGCGGGGGAAAGGGAAATCGCGGCATGCGTTCCGACCACTCCATAGAGTTGTGTGCGACGATCCCACCGGTCGACGCGATAGACCGCGCGCATGAGTTCAGCGGGAAGCTGGCCCGGCGCCACGCCAAGGTGGTTTCCCGCCGATCCGTAGGTGAACGGGCAACCCCATCGCAACGCCAGGAGGCGCGAGGGCAGACCCGAGGGCCCCAGACCCAGCGCTACCAGCTTCGGATTGCGCCGCCCGCGTGCCCTGATCAGACGGTGAATCCGTAGGTTATCCTGAAGTTCGCGGGCGAAACTGGCAATCTTCACCACCTGGACCGGCAATCGAGCCATGTGGCGATAGACCGGCCCCAGGGGTGGAGTCTTCCGGTAGTTGTGATAGGAGACAATGACCTTTGCTGACTGGAACTGCCGGAGGAGACTGCTCCGGGTGCGATCGACAGACTCGATTTCCAGGTCCACCCACTGGCAGCCGGCACGTACCGCTGCTTGGAGTAGAGCCACTTGCTGGTCAACCCCACCCTGGAATTGACCCCCCGCTTCGGCCCGACGGCAGGTGGCGATCGTCTGCGGAAAGTGGAACCCCAGCAGCATCTGGTGAAGCCGCGGCTCGAAGTCGGTCAGGTCCTGCAAGTAGTCCAAGCGCAATTCGAATCCGACAGGTGTGCCGCTCACTCGACTCGCCTGAGTTTCCATACCCTCAAGGTTGGGGGCGGCTAACGTAACGAATATGCTGGGTATGTGGGTTTTGGACACTGCCGGGTCACCGGGGAGCGGCACCAGCCGCCCTCAAACCTATTGAATATAAAGTTTTTGGCCACCTAATGGCAAGCGATTTGCACATATCCCAAAGAGTGAGAGCACCGACATTTCGACTACCGATACTCAAATTGCTTTTTTTCAATAAGTTACAATTGTTCAGAGGTCGAATCCCCAGGCTTGTGTCAGCATGACCATCAATCGGAAACTCGCGCGGACGTAATGACGTAAACTCAATCCAACCAACGTATTTTCAATAAGTTGTGGAATCTTAGGGTTGCGGAGCCTGGAAACGGAAAACTGGGATGGTTACCCATTTGGTCCCCAGGGTTTGTTCAACCCTTGTGCGCCTGTCGGCATTTGGTATAGTAACGCGGCCCTGGGCGCCTGAGGATTATGCATCTCTCAATCGCTCGTTGGCCTTGAGGCGGTCATGCAACTTAGTCCGGTTCTTGGGGTCGTGCTTTGGGTGGGATGCGCTGGTTCTCTGTCGGCGCAGACCACTGTTGACGAGCATCTCCGGGGCATCCCGTGGCAGCGCTACCAGGACGAGGCCGTGCAGTTGTTCCAGGAGTACCTTCGCATCGACACATCGAACCCGCCCGGCAACGAGCTTGCTGCCGCCGAGTTTTTCCATCGCGTTTTCGACCAGGCAGGAATTCCTAACAGCATTTACTCTTACGCTCCAGGGCGGGCGAACTTCTACGCCATTCTTAAAGGCGACGGTAGTCTCCCCCCGCTGGTGCTGTTGAATCACACCGATGTGGTCCAGGCCGACCCGAAGAAGTGGCGAGCGCCGCCGTTTTCCGGAGAAATCGTAGACGGCGAGATCTGGGGCCGTGGCGCGGTGGACATGAAGGATGAAGGCCTGATCCACGCCATGGTCATGCTGATCGCGGCCCGCGAGCGGCTGCCGCTCAAGCGAGACCTGATCTTTCTGGCCACGGCGGATGAAGAAATGGGCGGGACCGGCAGCGCGTGGATCATCAAGAATCATCCCGAGTTGGTGCATGGCGCCGAATACCTCATCACGGAAGGTGGATCGAACCTGACCTCTCCGGGCAAAGGCGCGCTTTATACCATTGACGTGGCGGAAAAGATTCCGTTTTGGATTCGCATGACGGCGCGAGGCCGCGGTGGGCACGGATCGATCCCCATGTCTGACTCGGCAACACATCGCCTGGCGCGGGCCATGCAGCGCGTGGTGGACTGGCAAATCCCACCACGCTTGCTGCCCGCCGTCGAGCAATACTTCCATCAAATCGCGCCTCTCCAACCGGAGCCCTGGGCTTCCCAACTGCTCAATATCCGCAAAGCGCTCCACGTCCCCGCGTCGGCAAGAGCTCTGATGCAAGATGAAAACTACAATTACCTGCTCCACACCACCATCGCGCTCACCGTCATGAGCGGAGGTCCGCAGACCAATGTCATCCCCGACACGGCCTATTGCGAGCTGGACGTGCTGCTACTGCCGTGTGAAGACCCGGACGAATTCCTCCGGAAACTGCGG
>Ga0315284_10006667_pt1 | contig 16441 bp, 14 predicted proteins | sample YL17G09_16_MG_FD_203696 | JGI IMG/M metagenome (GOLD analysis project Ga0315284, IMG submission 203696) | Sediment microbial communities from Yellowstone Lake, YNP, Wyoming, USA - YL17G09_16 | ecosystem: Environmental > Aquatic > Freshwater > Lake > Sediment | place: USA: Wyoming | collected...
AATTGATTATTTTACCAGAAAAATCTGTAAATTTATTCATAATAATATTAACCTGTTCTACTTCTTTTTCATATGTATCAACAATTAGTATGTTTATTTTATTATTTAGTATATTTTTATTAAAAATATTTGTAGAACTTTTTAAATCTAATATTTTCATATTATACATATTAAAATATTTTTTATAAATATTATATGAAAATTGTGAAATAAATACAACTTCATTTGCATTATAAAATAATTTTTTAATATCATTGTGTATATTTATATTGTTTCTTTTATAATTATAAAGATAATATTTAAATGAATTGTCATTATCATAAATTATTTTATTATTGAGCCAATAAAAATCTATAATTATGACGATAATATTATTATAATTTATTAATTTATCAACATTTTGTATATTATACAGATTATTTATTATTATTATATTATCTGATTCGATAGTTGGTATTTTATTTACATCTTGAATGTATTTATAATTTTCATATTTATTTTTAATAAAATGATTATAAAAATTAGAACATTCATAATAATCTAAAATATATGCATTTTTATATTTATAAAGTTGAATATCTTTATTATTTTCTACTATTTTATGTATTGTAATTATTTTATTAAAATTATCTATAAAGTTTTCTGTTTTAGAAGATGTATTACTCTCATCAATATTCGTTTTTACAAAATCACATAATAATATACAATTATTATTTATTTGAAAATTTTTAATAAAAGAAATATCTACACATTCTGTAAATGTTTTAAGGGTATCTATTATAGTATTATACATATCATAAGAAATATAATAAGCATATGCTCCCATTATGTTATTATGATAATAATAATTATCTAATAATAATTTAACTTCTTGTATTATTCCTCCAAAATAAATGATATCTGCTTTCGGTAATTTAATATTATCTATTATATTTTTAAAATTATCCATTAAGATAATATCATCTTCCATTATTATTATACCCTCATAATTTCTTTTTTTTGCTAATTCTATACATTTAATATGACTTAATAAACATCCATAATGACCATTTGATATAATATTTGAATTTTTTTTATATTTTAAATATTGTTGATTAATATTTTCATCATTTCCATTAAATCCTTCAATAAATTCAAAATTTATTATATTATGTTTTTTAAATTCCTTAATTATATTTTGTTTTCTTTCAACATCTTTTAATAAATTTATAACAAATATATTATTATATATAATATTTACATCTTCATTCTTTTCATTATAATTTATTTTTGATATACAAAACCATGAATTTATATTCATTAATGGAAAAATTTTAATATTATTATTTTCATTTAAATTTATACTAATAATATATTCTTTTGATGTATATTTAGTATTAATTATTTTATCTTCATAAATAATATTAATATTATCAATGTCATTAGATGTTAATTTAAATTGTAAATGAATATTTTTTGATGAAGATATTTCTAATAAATTATCATTTACTTTAATAGGTGTTATAATATAATCTCCATTTTTCTCAATTATATTTACATTATTTGAAGAAAATTTTAACATATTATTAATTATTATATTTTTATAATATTATATAATTATAAACATCAAAATGTTGCATATATTTTATAAATATATTTTCTAAAATATTATTATTATATTCAGTTAATTTATATAAATCACTATACACATAAATCATAATATTTTGATATTTATTTAAATTATTTTTATATTTCGGTATATCTAAAAATTTATTAAATCTAAATTCATTTAATAAATTATCTTTTATTATATATAAAATTTTTTGTATATCTATCATATCAGAATATATATTATTATAAAAATTTATAGCATATTCAATTATTTTAGTATCTATATGATAATATCTTTTGATTAATATACCAATATTTATACTTTTTTCCATACCATAATTATTTAATATTTGTAATATATCAAATACTGTTTTAATATAAAATATATTGTATTTATTCATTTCATATATAGTTAGTATTTCAACAATATTATTTATATCATCAATTATAGAATATTTATCATATATTATTAAAATATATAATTCAATCATATTTTTAGAATTATTATTCAAAAATAATTGACTATTATAATTTAAATCAAATAATATTTCATACCAATAATTATTTTTTTTTATTAATTCATTAAATTTTATATAATCGATTTCAAATAATTTTTTTGAAATTTCACTCTGTTTATTTTCTTTAAAGTTTATTTTAATAATATCTAAATTTTGTATAATTATATTTTCTAATTCATCATCTAATATATATTCATAACATAATAATTGAATAATATCCATAATAATTATTGTTTTATCTATAATTTTATTGTTATCATATAATTTTATTTTCTCATTTTGCATAGAATCATTAATATTTATTAAATTATCTAATAAAATAATTTCATTATATGGTTTTGAATAAAATGATGAAATAACTATTTTTTGTTTTATATTTTCATATTCTATTTTTAAATGAATTTTATTATCAATAAATATTATAGTAGAACAATATATATTATTATCATTTAATAATTGACAATATATATTTATTAAATTATCTTTTGTAAATATAACTATATTATCTTTTGTTAATATATGAACATCTAATATAGATATATAAATATCAAATTTATTAGAAAGATATAAAATTATGTTATTATTCATAATATATAATATATTATAATTTATTATGATAATTATTATCTTAGCGGCAGGAGAAGGAAAAAGAATGAATTCAAATATTCCTAAAATTTTACATATAATTAAAGAAAAACCAATGATTGTGCATGTTATTGAAAAAGCATTATTATTAAATCCTGAAAAAATTTTAGTTGTTGTTGGAAAACATTATGATTCTATTAAAAATAATATAGATAAATTTATTGATTCAGAAATTATAGATTATTGTCATCAAACTATACCAAATGGAACAGGTGGTGCTATATTATCAACACTTGATAAAATTAAAGATTATAAAGATGTAATTATTTTATCAGGAGATGTTCCATTAATTTCATATAAAACATTGTATGAATTAAATAAATTTGATAATTCATTACTTATAACTGAATTAAATAATCCATTTGGAAATGGTAGAATTATTTTTGGTAATAATAATGATATAACACAAATAATGGAAGAAAAAGATTGTAATGATGAGGAACGTAAAATACAATTTGTTAATTGTGGAATTTATAAATTTCAAATAAATGTTTTAATGCAATTAATACCACAAATTGATAATGTAAATAAAAACAATGAATATTATTTAACGGATATTGTAAAATTATGTTTTGAAAATAATATTTTATTAAATTATCATATTTTGGATAAATTAAATCAATTAGAAATTCATAATATTAACACTCAAGAAGATTTAAAATTTGTTATAGAACAAATTTCGGTTTAAATAAATAAAAATATTATTTTTTATAATTATGTCAGATACTCAAGGTAAATCAAAAATGAAAAATAAATATGCTGTTGAAGAAGAATTAACACAAGAATATAATAGATTAATGGAATATTTTGATGAACGTATTCTTCAAAACAAAACATCTATTCAAAAATTAAAAAAAATATATAAGAATCATAAAAAATTATCTAACTATAAAAACAAAAAAAATAAATCAAGTAATAAAAGTGAAACAGCAACTATTGGTGAAACTGCAACACTTCAAACAAATGTTTAATCAAGTAAATATTCTTCTATTTCCATACCACAATATTTAACTGGTGTTTTTGAATAATCTACTGCTCTATATATATTAATTTTAATGGATTGTTGTAATAAGAATTTAAAAATATCTTTAAAATCTTGACCATGCCCTATTTTTGGATTTAATACATGTGCCATTTCATGTATTAATACATACATTAATGTATTTTCATCATGTATTGTATCAAAAGTTTTACTTCTTATACAGAATATAATTGTTTTTTTATTAATTGTATAACTTGTTGTTTTATAATCATTTTTATCAGATGATGTTTCCATTATTTCAATATTATTTATTTTATCTATAGAATTTTTAATATTATCTTTAAATTCTGAAAATTGATCAACATTATCATTTAGATAATTTATTAATTTAATTATATTATATTTACATTTTGCAATAATATTTGCTGATTTTGATTTATCTCTTAAATCTCTAACTAAGTATAGATTATTATCGAATGTAGCCATTTCATATATCATATTATCAGTTGGATAGTATGACTGATTATAATAATATAAAAAAAATATTATTATTATTATAATTATTATCAATATCATATATAATAATAATAATATTTTTATATAATATATAATATATATATAAATGGGAAATTGGTTTAGCAGTAGTAATGATCAACAAGAACCAACTGGAGGATTTGCTGATGTTTCAACATTAAATTTAACTGATTCTGAAAAAATAATTTTTAATAATATTATGAATCAAAAAGGTGGTTCAACTAAATATGATGAGAATATACATCTTAAATATGATATTTTTAAAATATTAGCGGATATGGAAAATAGTGAAAATCCAGGTATGTCTGGAGGTGGAAACAATTCAGATACTGTTACGAATCATGAAGATCTTATTCTAAAAATTAAATCAAGTTTTAATAAAGCACAACATATGAAAGGTGGATCAAATGATAATTATTGTGGATGCAATGTTGAAGAACCAAAAACAAAACCATCTACTGTTGTAGGTGGTGCTGGTCTTGATGAAGTAGGAATTGTTAGAGATTTAGTTAAAAACGAAATAAATTCTACTAATCAAACTGGTGGTAAAAAGAATAAAAAAAATAAAAAAGATAAAAAATTTAAAAAATTAAGTTCATCAACTTCATCAGATAGTTTATCAAGTAGTTCATCCAGTTTATCTACAACATCAACATCATCTTCTGAAAGTGATTCAAAAACACCTCTTTCTACATCAGTTGGTGGAGATGGAAGTGATGGTATTAATATCTTTCCTTTTAATTCAACAACAAACACAAGTCTTAGTGAGAAAAATTTTAGATTATTACGTAGAAATTTATAAAAATATTATACTTCATCTTTTTTAATATCATATAATCTTAACCCATCATCAACATATACTCCATTTTTAATTGCTTCAATATCTTTTAATAATTGTTCAGATAATGATATATTTATTTTTTCATAAACATGGATTAATGACGCTATAAGATTTAATCCAATACCTAACCAAATGTATCTTGTTAATTTATAACTTGTTGCAATGGTTGTTGTAAATACACTCCCCGATTGAAATAAATAAAATAAATACATTAATAAAACATTAAATCTATTTAATTTTTGTCTTTTATTTATAAAATTTTTTAAATCATCAATTTTATTTTGATCAAAAACATTTTGAATTTCTTTAGATAAATCCATTATATATTATATTTCGAAAATAAATCCTTTTTGTGTATTCTCTTTTATTTCAATTACTATTTTAGATTTTCTAGGTGCCCTAGTTGTTTTTTTATTATTTTCTTCTTTTGGCAATAATGATACACAATTATCAATTGTAAATTTACTATTTATTTCTATATCTTCATTTGTTGAATTCGATGCATTATCAAAACATTCTAATATATTTGTTCTTTTCTTTCTTCTATTTACTTCCTTCTGTGAAAGATTTGTAAATATTTTATTCGCATTTTCAGCAATTAGTTCTAAAAATTGCATACTTGGTTTTTGTATTTGATTTGTTATATAATGTAAATAATCTATTTCCAAATCATTTTCTAATAAATATTTGGGATCTTCTATTTTATCTCCTTGTAATTTGCTTTTCGTTTTATTAATAAAATAGACATATGGAACACGATCATTCACGTTTGGTGCATTTCCTGGATCTCTTTCTTTAATCCTATCTGATAATACTGCATGTGCTATCCCTTTTCTATTTTTATAAGTTTCTTTTAATGTTTTTGAAACAATAAATTTATCTATTGGATATTCCCCTTTTAATAATTTCTTTAATGTTTCTTTTGTATAATCTAATGCTTTTTGATTATCTCTTTTGTTTAATATACAATCAACAATACCACCAACAACTATTTTAACAATTTTTGCATTGTCTCTTCGTTTTAATACAATACCCATTGATTTTTGTTCAAAGTGTGAATCATCATCTTCATACAAATTTCCAACATATTTTTTCTTTGCAATCAATATAAATGGAAATAATGTTTTCTCATATACTTGTTTTTCCGGTTCTGGTAAAGTTTTACAAATCGCTTCTCCTGCTAATTGTCCTAATTCTATACATAATTTCAATGTATCTTTTTTAATTTCTTTTGTTTTTTTATTATATATTTTTGGATCAAAGAATACTGAGTCAGTATTCTTTACAATCATACAACCTATACCCGCATGAAAATGTCCAACATCTGTTTCCAAATCATAGACGAAATCATTGATATAGCCTAAATCTGTTATTTTTTTTATTTTATCTTGATCTTTTCTAAATTTATTTTTAGAATATGTTAATCTAAATATTTCTTCTTTATCTTTTCTATTATTAATAGATACGTTATATCCAATGGATTTAACTAAATAATACATATTCATAGCACTAATTTGTCCTTTGATATCAAATCTATGACAACCACATTTATCAGTATCTGATCTACAACCATCTGCTGCATAATATCCATCTAAAAATGATATTTTTTCACTCAAACTACCATTTAAAATAATCATTGGTATTATTTTTAATTTATTCTTATCATAAAATATATCTCTATATTCTTCAACAAATTTTTTAATATTTCCACATGATGGAACCATTTTATATACACCAGATGATTCCATTGTATTTACTATTTTAAATTTATCTTCTGGATAAATATTTTCTAATTTTTCAATTAATTTTATGTTCAAATTCATATCTGCATTATTTAATGCCCAACTATATTTAACAGAACTACCAGAACCATATTTACCACAAGATCCATCTCCAAAAAAGAATCCATAAATATATGCTTTATCTAATAATATTTTATTTTCTTTTTCATTCATTATTTCTGGAAAAGAATGTAATAATTTAGTTCCTATTTTACATTCTTCTGGTTTAATTTGTTTTCCTTCATCCGTTAATAATGAATGATCTTCTGTAACTCGAACATAACCTGTATGTGTTAAAACACCAAATATTCTTTTATTTGTATTATGTCTAATCACTTTTTTAATGTTTGCCCAGCCTTTATCTGTCCAAACTTGATATTTGATATCATCATCCATTTCTTTATTGGCTAATCCTTCAATATCATTTTTAAATACTTCATATGATTTAAATGATTTACCAATATCATCAATTGTTTTAATATATATTTGATCATTTAATTTTAATAATATTGGTGTATCACCTACAACACTATCACCATATATTACTTCAGGCTTTATTCTTTCACCCTTTTCTATAACGGTTCTTACTTTATCATAAAAATATTTAATATATTCTTCTTTATTTTTATAATTACTCTTATCAACAAATCGATAATCTGGAAATTCTTCAAAGTATTTTGTTGAAAATTCACTAAATTCATCATACTTTCTCATCGATTTATTAATTAAATTCTTATAATCATTTTCAATAAAGTTTTTAGAATAATCTAACATCTGTCTACCAACTGCTGTTGTAGATGCTGCTAATTCTTTTAAATAGATTGCACTCGTTTTAGCACCTAATTGTCCATACAAACTATTTGCAGTAACTTTATAGGCTAATTGCAATCCATCATAAATTTTTTTCAAAAAATCATTATTTGTATTTTTCATCATTTTTTTAACTTCATCTCTTTTATTTAAGAGTTCTTTTAAAATATTAGGTACAATACCTTTTTCTCCTGTATTCTTTTCTGCATAAATACATACTTTTTCTCCCAAGTCTTCGCCAGATGTATCATGTTCCATATATCTAACTTCTCGATAAGTATAATTTTCTAAGTTTAAATATTGTTCATCTAATACTATACAACTATGACATATATTATAACAAATCATAGAATTTGGATATAGACTTGCATAATCTAAAACAACAATAGGATCATAGTATATTCCTGTTTTTGGTTCAAATACAATAGCTCCTTCATATCCAACAGCATCTTCATCTGTATCATCATATTTTTTAAGTTTTGTTATAAAATATCCACATCTTCTACATTCTTTTGATACCAAAGATAAAATTTTAACACTTTGACCTCTTAAAAATATATATGACAATGGTACATTACATACATTTGCCATTGCAATATTATTATTGATAACTTTTAATTTTTCCATAAGTTTTAAAACTAAAATACAATCCATAACACAGTATTTTGCAATTAATGCTCTATCATCATTTGTTCCCGTTATACATGAAAACAATTGTTTTAATGATATATCATCTTTTGCTAAACACCACCATACTTTCTTATATTCTAATATATCTGTTGGTATAATACCATTTACTGTAACCTTTTTACATTTCTTATCATTATAAATGGAATCTTCAATTGATAATATTTTATATTTTTCATCATGTTTATTATCTGTTAAACCATCAAAAAAGATAACAGTAATAAAATAATCCTCACTAATTCCATAAGAACTATCTGTTATTATTATTGTTTCATTATCTTTTTCAAATAAACATTTAATAATCTTTTCTTTAATATAAGTTGAAGATACATTATCTAATTTAAAATTATCTAATTTCAACTCTCTTTGTGCATATTTCATTAAATCGATAACTACTCTACCACTCATCTCAAAATAATACAATTTATTTTGACCCATTGCTTTTGATCCTAACTCTTTTTCAACAAACTTTGACTTTTCATTTTTGATTCTTCCAAGTTCTTGAAATTGTGTTATTATATTTAGTTTTACTGCACGATCATATATATATTTAAAATCAAATCCATTTATATTATATCCTGTAATAATATCTGGATCTGTTCTTAATATTAAATTTTTCCATGCTAATAATACTTCCTTTTCTGTATTATAACTTTCAACTTCAACATCTTCTAATCCTTTAAATTGTTTATTACAACCTTTTAATGTTATAATATGTTTTAAATATGGTTCTGGTTCTCCATATCTTTGAAATACAGTACCTATTTGTGTAATATAATCTTCATCGATTTGTGCAACTGGAAATTTACCTGATGCACTTGTACATTCTATATCATACGATGCAATTATAAATTGTTGTATCGTTTGATTTTCATAAAATTCTATATTATCCCAATTAGTTCTTATACTAATATCACAATATGAAATATATGCTTTCGAATACTTTTCTATTTTAATACAACCACAACTTAATAAATCTTTTTCATGTATAAATCTCATAAATGGTTTAATATTTGATTCATATATTTGAAACTTTGTAGGTTTATCAAATAAATCAATATAATTATCTTTTGTATCAATCACCTTTTCATATGCATAAAATGCTCTAATATTATTAAAAATTAATTTTAAAAACTTGAATTCTTTTTCATTTGTAAAACCATAAAATTCTTTTCCTAATATTATCTCATATTTAAATAAGTCTTCTTTTGCATTTTTATATACATCTTTTTTAATTTGAATTATACATTTTCTAACAGTTGCATCTATCCAATTATCTGGTATTTTAATGAAAAAATACGGTTTAAAATCTTCTATATTCACAAATACTGATTTATTATTTTGATCTCTTCCATAAATTCTTATTGTATATTTAATTGATTCTACATTTCTTTGAGTTTCCTCATCATAATCTAATATAATACTTTCATTATATTCATTCCAATCTATAATTTGAAATATAATTGGAGACATTTTAACTATTATTATATTATAAGATTTATATCAATTTTAGGTAATAATAAAATTATTAGGATATATATATATATATATATTTTAAGTATAAATTAAAAAAATAATATATATATATATATACATGTCTAGTAATTGGGTAGTTCAAAAAATTAATAACACGAATGAATGGAATAATGTTGCTTATGGAAATGGTTTATTTGTTGCGGTTGGATCAACTGGAAATGGAAATAGAGTTATGACAAGTCCAGATGGAAAAAATTGGACTTTAAGACAATCTGCGGCAGATAATTATTGGTATGATATTTGTTATGGAAATGGTTTATTTGTTGCACTTGCTATAAATTTTCGTCCTGATACAGAAAATACTAATTGTATTATGACAAGTCCAGATGGAATTAACTGGACTTCTCAGACAACTCCTGATGGTATTAGGTGTTTAAGTATTACTTTTGGAAATAATACATTTGTTGCTGTTGGTGGAAAAAGAGATGGTCCAACTGTACTTGGTAGTGATATTATGACAAGTTATGATGGTATAACTTGGACATCACGATTAACTCCTTCAAATCTTAGTTATTGGACTTCAGTTGATTATGGAAATGGAATTTTTGTTGCAGTTGCTTCATATCATGATACATTTAATGTAATGACAAGTCCAAATGGAATTGATTGGGTTCCCGGAAATGCGCCAAAAAATAGTTGGAATTATGTAACATACGGAAATGGACTATTTGTTGCTGTTTCATATTTATCCGAAACAACAACAAATGTTTTTATGAGAAGTACTGATGGTATTAATTGGCAAGGTATTGATGGTCCTAATTATGGATGGGATCAAATATATTTTGGTAATGGATATTTTTTATGTGTAAATGATACAGAATCATCAAACATGGTTGTTAAAACTGTAGATGGTATTAAATGGACTTTACAAACAGCACCTGAACAAAATGGATGGCAAGGATTAACATATGGAAATGGTTTATTTGTTGCTGTTGGATATTTAAATAATGGAAATGGTGTTATGACAAAACAAGCAGTAAACATAATCATTTTTAGTAAAAAATTATCAAATAAACAAATTAAATGTTATACTAAAAAATTAGTTAAAAAATATCATTTACAAGTTATTGGATTGTATCATAATAATAAAGTAAAAGGTATTGTTATAAAACCTATAACAGATGAAGTTAAAACAGAAATTTTAACAGAATATCATTGCGCAGTTCGTGCAATATTAAATGATTATCCAACTGTCTAAAAATATTTTTTTATAAATTCAATTTTCATTTTATCAAATGGATTAATATATAAATCATCCATTATATCTTGTTTATCTAAATACATACTATTATTTTCAATATTTATTTTATTTATAACTGTTTCATAATAGGGAGAAAATAAAACTGTGGAATCTGTTATTTTTTCAGTATATGTATAATGATTACTATAAATAATTATATTTTTTTCCATAAAACTATATTCTATATTTTTATATAATTTATATTTATGTTTTAATTTATATTTAGATATATTAATTATTTTACATATATTTTGTTCTTCAATATATTTTTTCCATAATGAAAAATTATTATAAAATATTACATTTAATCTTGCTCTTGTCATATCTTTAATAAAATTTTCATTTAGATTATTCATAGTAATAAATTCATATATTTTAGATTTTTTTATAAATATTACATCTTTAATTGTAAATATATCACTAAAAAATATACCATCATGAACTAGTACAATTTTCCATTCATTTAATATTTTATATTTGTCATCTTCCATATTCGCAAATATTAATTCAACACAACTAATATATTTTTGAATACATTCTTTATAAAATGTTGGTATATTATAAAAATAAAAAGATAAATTAATTGTTACATCATTAATATAATATTTTCGTTCTTGTATGTCTTCAAAATATCTTTCTAATACGTCTACTGCATTTTCTATTGATAGATTGATAAACATGTTTATTATTATATTTATATATTTATATCTTTATTTTACATAAAAAGTATATCGTCCATTAATTTTAACTTTAAAAACTTTTTGACCACTTGGAGTTTTTTCCTGTTGATATACTTTTAATTGATAAGGTACTTCTATTCTTTTAGGTTTATTATGTAAATATTTTTTTTCTAAATTATTAACTAAATTATCATCTTTTAAATAGGTAAATAAGTTAGAATATGCAACAAACATTATATTTTTATATAATAATTCAATTTGTTCTTTAGTTAAATCATTCATTTTATCATAAATATTTATATCACTTAAATACAATACTTCTGATTTCATATAATTTCCTACACCAACACAATATTTTTGATCTAATAAAAATGCACATATTGATTTTTTTTTAGTAAACATATTATTAAAATATTCTAATGTAAATCCTTTATCAAAAATACTGTATTTCCCCATTTTATCTAAAATTTTAATATGTTCATCATAATTATAAATATTTACCTCACTTAATCTACGTTGATCTTGTAAATAGATAGATTTCTCTATATTATCTTTACTTAATACAAATTCATATTTTAAATTTTTCTCTGGCTTTTCAAATTCAAAATAACCTGATATTTTTAGATGTATATGTACATAATATTTTTTATCACATTCAAACCATAATAATTTTCCAAAACAATCTATTTTTGTTATATCCCCTTTAAAATCTTTAGGATAATTAATATTTTTATATGTTTTAATTTCGATTAATCTATGATTTTTATATTTTTTTTGAAATAATGTTTTGAAATATAATATAACATCACCTTCTGGCATATAAATATATATTTTAATATTTTTATATAACAAAATATAATTATCAATATGACTTTATTTTTTTCATATTATTGCCATTTTCATATATGTATAAATCAAAACTTTTTTTATATTTATTAAAATAATTATTTGGAATATTATTATTTTTAAGATAATGTAAAATTTTATCATAAATAATATTGAGATCTTTATCATTTATTGTTCTAATAAAATGAATATTTTCATTATTTATATTATTTTCATTAAAATATATTATTATATCATCCATTAAATAATTTTCTATTATGTATTTTTTATAATACATATTATTTTTATATTTATAACAATCATTATCACAATCTTTAACTAAACATATTTTCTCATATATTTTTAATGTATTATTATTATCATTTTCATTATAATATGTATTTCCATAATCTATTATTTTTGCTATATATTGTGTTTTAAATTTAATTTCAGTATTGTCATTAAAAATATAATGTAATTCAATATATTTATTATCTACTATTTTTTCTAATAAGATATTATTATAATTTATATCATTATGAGAAAAAACATTATTTAACATTTTTAAAGGAAAATATATTTGGAATAAAACATTCATCAATTCATTATTGATAAAATCTATATCTTCTAATTTACTTTTTAAAGATATTGAATTATTAACATATTCTAATAATAAACCATAATATTTATTACAATTTATATTATTTATGTTTTTATCTTTTATTCTAATGAATGCTTTTTTTAACATATTACTATTTAACTCTACATTATTTCTAAAAATATTCCAAAATGTTTCATTTTTATATAAAAATAAATCAAAAGTTCTTATAAAACAAGGAAATTTATTTATTTTCTTGTTTATAAATAATCCAACTAAATATTCATAATATAAATTATCTTCATCATTTGTTCCTATATTTGATTTTAAAATATAATATTTGTTTTTTTTATATTCTATTTTATATATAAAACTATTATAACTATTATTATCGATTTTTTTAATATTGCTTTTAAGAATATCAAAATTTTCAATATGATTTGTTATTTTAAATAAAATAATAATAACAAATAAAATTATTAAAAAATTTGTTTTCATATATATAAATTACATAAAAATATTAAATACTATTTTTTGTTATATATAAAATTAAAAATATATATATATTTATGGAAAAATCTTTTAATATTAAATGTCCTCATTGTCAGGATACTATTATAATTGAAGAATTAAATTGTGCTATTTTTAGACATGCTGTTCTAATAGATACTTTACAACAAATAAATCCACATTCATCAAAAGAAATTTGTGATGATTTAATTAAAAATAAAAAAATATTTGGTTGTGGAAAACCATTTAAAATTATTATTAAAGATAATATTTATATAGCTGAAATTTGTGATTATATTTAGATAACTTCATCCGGTTCATAATATCTTTCAAAATCACATGGAAAAATAATTCCTTCTTCAGCTTGTTTTTCAGTTACTTCTTTCATTATTTGCCCTTTTCTGGTTAATGAATTTAATATTCTATTTTCTGTATTATCTTTAACAAAAGTTAAGTTGAGTAAAGAATTTGATTTCGTATCAATCCTTTGAAATCGATGTGATAGTTGATATAATTCAATCGTTTTATAATTTGGTGATACAAAACATACTCTTTCATGTGTTCCAAATTTATCATTTAAATCAATACCACAACAAATTACAGATGAATTTGCAATCAATAATCTATAATTATTATTATCTTGTTGAAAATTATTTATAATTTGTAATCTATTTTTCATAGATATAGATCCATTCATCATTAATGGATTATAATCACTTAATAATATCATTAAATCATTAATAGTTGCTGTATAATTAACACCCATAACTACTTTATGATTTGGATAATTATCTAATACTTCTCTAATGATTCTTGCAAATAAATTAATTTTAGATGTTTCAATCATTGTTAAAGCTCTTTGAATACCAATTAATGCTTCTGCACCATTATTACCAAAGTTAATTGTATTCGTATTATTATTAAATCCGGTTGATTTTTTTAATAATTCTATCCCTTTTTTTAATAATGCTAAATCAGTTTCATTTGTTATTCTATAAAATGAATTTAATTTATGGATTTTATATTTATCTAATTTACATGACATTGCATTACTTAAATTAGGTTTAATAACATTTTGAAATAATTTATAACAATAGTTTTCTTCATTAACATAAAAATTATTATGTTCTAAATAATTATAGGGTCTTAAATTATAAGGTGTTGATGTTCTATTTAATCTACCATATCGAATATGCATTATTTCATCTCTTGATTTAAATTTTAAACAATAATCTTCAATTTCTTGCATACCTCTCCACATTTTTTCATATGTTTGTGGATTCATTACTGATAATCTATCTTCTTTCATAATATTTAATGATTTAAATAATGTTACTACTTGATATTCTTTATCAATAGGACTTCCTGATAATAATAATAATCTTGAATTACCACCATTATTAAAATCTTCATCAATTGCTTTTATTAATGTTCTACAAGCATCACTTTGATTATTTACATTTTTAATATTTTGAATTTCATCAATTACTAATAATACACCTTCTTTTATAATATTCAAATATTCTGTTGTACAAGTATAATCACATTTTTCCATATCTCTTGTTTGATTATTATCTTGTATTATTTGTTTCATATAATCTCTCCTTTTTAATAAACCGTGTTTTGGTTGTTTAAATTTAACTCCAATAAGACTTCTAAAACTTGTATTTTGATATATTTTAATACCATATTCTTGTTCTATTTCCATCCATTTTGTTTGAACACTTTTAGGTGAAATAATAATAATATGTTTAATTTTATTATCTTTTAATAGTGTTTGATAAATATAACTTGTAGTATATGTTTTACCAGATCCTAACATAGATAAATCAATTGCATAAAAATTTCTTGAAAGATAATTTAATAATATATTTGCATGAACAACTTGATAATCAAATAATACAATATCTTTTTGTGTTGGTTCAACTACCGTTTTTTTAGTTCTTTTCTTAACTGGTTTTTTTTCATCCTTTTTTTCTTCACTTGTTAAATCTATTTCAACTACTGTTTTTTTAGTTCTTTTCTTAACTGGTTTTTTATTATTATCTTCTACTGCAGTTATTACTGCAGTTATAATATTCGTTTCAATTGGGTTGATGACCTCCATAATAAATAATATATATATAATTTTATGTCAAAAATTTACATAAAAAGTAATATAAATAAATAATTTTATAATCAATTATGAATTCAATTATATCTCAATTAAAAAAATTAGATACTGAAAATAATAATATTATTGATAATTTAAAACAGGATATTGATAACTTAAATGATGTTATAAATAAACAAAAAGAAGAATATGAAGATATTCATCAAAAATATGAAAAATTATTAATGGAAAGTAAAAAAATAACATCTAATGAAATGTGGAAACAATTAAATGAAAAGAATAAAGAAATTGAAATGTTAAAAAAAGATTTAGATTTTTATAGATCTACAAATACTAAAAAAGTAGAAGTTATTAAAGATGTTATTATAGAAGTTATTCCAGAAATAGACAATGAACAAGAAGAAAAGATAGAGAAGAAGAAAAAGAAAAAACATAAAGAGGAAGATATAGATGAAGATAATGAAAAAAAAGAAAAAAAGAAAAATAAAAAACATAGAGATAGAATAGAAGATTAAAATATAAAATTATATTTAAAAATTATATGAAATCAA
>Ga0315284_10006668_pt1 | contig 16440 bp, 10 predicted proteins | sample YL17G09_16_MG_FD_203696 | JGI IMG/M metagenome (GOLD analysis project Ga0315284, IMG submission 203696) | Sediment microbial communities from Yellowstone Lake, YNP, Wyoming, USA - YL17G09_16 | ecosystem: Environmental > Aquatic > Freshwater > Lake > Sediment | place: USA: Wyoming | collected...
GCTGGCGAGTCTTCTCGCAAGCTGCTCCCGGCGCGCGGACGAGCGGCCGCAGGCCCAGGCGCCGGCGGACACGCTCGCCAACGGCCTCCCGCGCGCCCTGACATCCCACCTCGCATCCTGGGCGCAAGTCTGGCGCAGCGCGATTCCCGGCTTCGAGGCAGACTCGCTCGCGTGGGAAGGATCCGTGCCGTTCCGGTTCGACTGCGCCTGGGCCGGCGCGGCCGGTGCGAGCGACGACATTCGGACCCGGGCGCGCGTCAGGGTGCTGTCCCCCGACTCGACACGCTCTCTCGACTTCGACATGTATCTCGACTTCGACCGGGACGACCGCGGAGCGATCCGGCTCCTGCGCGAGCCGGACTCGGCGCCGGTCCTCGCCGATTTCCGGAGCGACACGCTGTGGCGGGTGGCGTTCTGCGGCACGGTGTGCGCCTATGACGGCGCCTACTGGGTGGATGCCGAGCGCTTCGCCCTGACGGGGACGACCCAGTCGGGCCCGGCGGCGGACGGGCCGAGGCAGGGATTCCTGGACATCTACGACCTGCGCACGCGAATGAAGTCGAGGTGGGTGATCCGGCTCGCGGACGACCGGGAGTACGGCCGGTACGCCGCCGCCAGCGATTCCTCGCTGATCGCGCGCCTTGAAGGCGCTGGGTTCCCGGGCCGGCGCACATCTGTCGCCACCGCCGGGAATCGATTACAATGAGGGTGCGCCGCGACGCGGCGTCCGGCTCTCAACCCCTTGGAGGCCCCCCCGATGGGCCACGCATCCCGTGTCCGCGGTCCCCTGACCCTTGTCGCACTCCTCGGCCTCGGCGCTGCCGCCGCCATGCTCGCCCTGGCGGGAGCCCCGGGCCCGGCCGCGGCCCAGATCGTCATCAACGAGATCCTGCCTAACCCCTCCGGCGACGACGTCGGCACCGAGCGCATCGAGATCTACAACGCCGGCACCGCGGCCGTGGATCTGACCGGCTGGGCGATCGATGACGCCGCCACCATCGATGAAACCGCCGTGCGCTGCCGCATCCCCGAGGACTTCGACACCGCGCTGTGCCCGGGGAGCGCCATCATCGGCCCCGGGGAGTTCCGCGTGATCAAGGGGCAGAGCACCGCGGCGTTCCTCAACAACACCGGGGACGACGTCTATCTGGTCTCGGACCGGCTGCTCTCGGCCACGGTCGTCCACCTCGTCCACTACCCGAGCGCTTCGGCGCAGGTGGACAGCGTGTGGGCGGCGATTCCCAACGGTTCCTCGAACTTCGCCTGGCGCGGGAAGACCCTGTGCGGCTCGAACGGAAGCACCGGGGACGTGGTGGCGCCGGGCGCCGTGAGCGATCTGCTGGCCGCGCCGGGGGCTTTCCCCGGGGAGATCCGCCTCACCTGGACCGCGCCCGGAGATGACGGGGCGAGCGGCACGGCGAGCGGCTATGAGATCAAGGTCGCGCACGCGCCCATCACCGCCGGCGACTTCGCCGCCGTGGCCGATCTCGACCGCTGGATCGGCGAGCCGCTGCCGGCGGCCGGCGGCACTCCCGAGACCCTGTTCGTCTTCGGCCTCGACCCGGACTCCACCTATTACTTCGCTCTGCGGACGCAGGACGAGGTCCCGAACACGAGCGGCGTCTCGAACACCTCCGGCGTGGCCCCGCTTGCGGGTTCGCTGCTGGACCCGGATCTCGGCTACTCGGTCTACTTCGGGAACCTGCATTCGCACACGGGCTACTCCGACGGCGTGCAGACCCCGACGGCGGCCTACGATTTCGCCCGCTTCGCCGCGCCCACGCCCCTCGACTTCCTGGCCGTCACCGACCACAACCACCAGAGCGCCGGCATGTCCCTGCCGAACTACGCGCTGGGGCTGTCGGAGGCCGCGGCCGCGAACGCCGACGGGGACTTCGTCGCCATCTACGGCCAGGAGTGGGGGCTGTCCGCCAGCGGCCACCTCATCCTCCTCGAGTCGCCCGTGCTGCTCGGCTGGGACGCGGGCAACTACGACGTCTTCGTGGCCGAGGGCGACTACGCCAGCCTCTACAGCGCGGCGCTCGCGCATCCGCCGGCGGATTACCCGCCGATCGGGCTGTTCTGCCATCCGGCAGCCGGCGACTTCAACAGTCTCCAGGTCACGCCGGACGGCAAGGCGCTCATGCACCTCATGTGCCTGGTGAACGGGCCCGCGTTTTCCACTTCGACGACCGAGTCCGACGTCGGCAACACCGGCTTCGACGCGGTGTTCCAGGAGGCGCTGCGCAAGGGCTTCCGGGTGTCGCCGACCGCCGATCAGGACAACCACAACGCCACCTGGGGCGCCGCCGCCGAGAGCCGCACCGGAGTGCTGGTGACGAGCAAGACCAAGAGCGCCATCCTGTCGGCGCTCGCCGCGAGCCGCAACTACGCCAGCCAGGACCACAACGCGGTGGTCGAGTTCTCGGCCGACGGCCACGCCATGGGGCAGGCGTTCACCAGCCCCCAGGGCGTGCGCATCGCGGCCCGCGTGGCCGACCCCGATGCGGGCGACGCGGTGGCACAGATCGAGCTCTTCCGCGGCATCACCGGCGGTTCCTCGGCGACGCGCGTGGCGGTCAACACCGGCAGCCCGACGATCGCCTGGCGGGAGCTGCAGTCGTTGCCCGCCGGGACCGAGGCGCACTACTACCTGCGCATCCGCATGGCCGACAACCAGAACATCTGGACCGGCCCGGTGTACGTGACCTACGACCCGTCCCCGCCGGTGGCGGTGGGGAACGGCCCGGCCGCGGGTTCAGGTATCGCGCTCACCGCGAGCCCGAACCCCGCGCGCGGCAGCGTGACCGCCGACTTCACGCTGCCGAACCCCGAGGCGCGCGCCGCGCTCGTGGTGTACGACCTGGCGGGCCGGCGGGTGCGCACGCTGCTCGACCGGCCGCTGGCGGCCGGCGGGCACCGCGTCGTCTGGGATGGCTACGGAGAGAACGGCATCCAGGCCCGCGCCGGCGTCTTCTTCCTCAGGCTCGAGACCAGCCTCGGCGCGGTCTCCGAGAAGGTGCTGATCCTCAGGTAGGGCGAGCGGCTCCGCGGGAGCTGGATTCGCGTGGGACTCGGCGCCCCGGCGGAATCTCCGCCGGGGCGCTGTCGCTGCCGGCCGGGCGTGATGTACTCTCCCGCCGACCGCGCCGCCGAGCCCGGGCGCCCACCTCCGGAGGCCGTGATGCGAACCCTCGCCAGACTCGTTCTTGTTTCCGTGGTCTTCCTTGTGGCAGCCGCCTTCGTCTCGAGCTCGTGGGCCCAGGCCCAGGACGGCCCGCCCGCGTCGCCGGACGCGAGCGCCGGCACGCCGGCCGCCGGCGCGGCGAAAACCGCCGACGACTACGTGGCCGAGATCCGCGCCGCCTACACGCCGGAGAACCACGCCTACGTCGCCGAGCGCCGGCGGCTGGCCTTCGTCGATCCGCTGGTCTCGATCCTCGTCGCGCTCCTCCTGCTCGCCACCGGGCTGTCGGCCCGCTTCCGCGACCTGGCCGAGCGGGTGAGCCGGCGCCGCTACCTGCAGGTCCTCGTCTACCTCGCGCTGTTCAGCGTCGTCACCTGGGTGCTCGGCCTGCCGCTCGAGTGGTACCGCGACTACGCCCTCGAGCACCGCTTCGGCCTCTCCACCCAGAGCTTCGGCGCCTGGTTCGGGGACTCGGCGAAGGGCGTGGCGCTCGGCGTGCTCATGTTCGGCGTGCTGCCGGTGATGTGGCTCGTCTACAAGGCGCTCAAGTCCAGCCCGCGGCGCTGGTGGCTGCGGCTGGCCCTGGGCACCGTCCCGTTCATGATGCTCTTGATGCTGCTGCAGCCGCTCGTCATCGAGCCCGTGTTCAACAAGTTCAAGCCGCTCGCGAACGTCGAGCTGCGCAACCGCATCGTGGCGCTGGCCGAGCGCGCCGAGATCCCCGGGCGCAAGGTGCTGGAGGCCGACAAGAGCAAGCAGACGACCAAGTACAACGCCTACGTGAGCGGTTTCGGCGCCTCGCAGCGGATCGTGCTGTGGGACACGACGCTCAAGGGACTGCAGGAGGACGAGATCCTCTGCGTCATGGCGCACGAGATGGGCCACTACAAGCTCGGCCACATCTGGATGCTGATCGTCTTCACCGGGGTGCTGGGCTTCGGCGTGTTCTGGGTCGCGGCGCGCCTGGTGAACGGCCTGACGGCGCGCTACGGGCCGCGCTGGGGCTTCCGCGAGGTGGGGGACCTCGCCTCGTTGCCGCTGCTGCTGGCGGTCCTCAGCCTCGTCATGTTTGCGATCCAGCCGGCCACCAATTCCTTCTCGCGCTGGATGGAGCGCGACTCCGACACCTTCGGCCTGGAGGTGACGCAGGCCAACGACGCCGCGGCGCGCGCCTTCATCAAGCTTGGCTCGCAGAACAAGTCCGACCCGGAGCCGAGCGCCTTGATCGAGGCCTGGCTCTACACGCACCCGCCGCTCGCCGAGCGCGTGCGCTACGCGATCGAGTACCGGCCGTGGGAGAGCGGGCAGCCGAACCGGAAGTTCAAGCCGAAGCGGTAGGGGTGGGCGCCCCCCAAGGGAGCGCTCGGCGCGTTCTGGGCAGCGCGCAAGCGGAGGGCCCGGGAGGCGTCTGCCCCCGGGTGCTCATTCGAGCGCGCTCGAACCTGCCTCGGGACGGTCAGTGCTCCCGCGCCACGCTCTTGGCGGATACGGTGCGTCCTCCGCAACGGAGCCGCACGAGACACACCCGCCGGGATCGCCGCGCCCGCGAGCGGGAGGGCGTGCCGTCGCGCCCGTCGTCGCTGTCGCCCTGTGCGCCCTCTGGCCCGCCGTGCGTCATGCCTGCGCCGTGTGCGTCGCGGCCACGGAGCGCAACCGCGGAGGGTTCTTCGGCACCACCGTGCTGCTGTCGGTTCTGCCGCTCGGCATGATCGGCACCGACCTGTGGTGGCTGCACCGCCGCGGGCGGGGGTTCCTGGCGGGTGAGTTTGAGGAGAGAGACGTGCTGCCGGCGGGAGAAACGGCGCCCGAGTCGAAGTAGAGCCGCCGACCATTGGTCTCCGCGGCCGAACGAGATCACGTCACCCCACTACATGATGCAGCGCATACAAGTGCGGCAGAGCTCGCGCCGGATGCGCTGCGCCACCCAAGAACTTGCCTGCTTCGCCCGACTGCGGTCCCCGATATGGCGCATCTCGCTGCGATTCACCTTGCGACCCCAGAGGCACTTCGCTAGAAGTTCGACCTTGAGAGTCTCCCGGATCTGGTGATCCGGGGACCCGCGCGCGAACTGTGCGTCCCGTCGCGGCGTCCCGAGCCCGACCTGGGATGACTGGCACCGCACCTGCCGCCTAGGCGATTCGCCGAGGAATCGCCGCATGGAGCCGCCATGATACGCCCGCCTTCTCGCTTCGCTGCCCGTCGCGCACTCGTGCAGCAGGCGTTCTGCCTCGCCGCGGGGCTCGCACTCGCCTCGTCAGCGGTCTCGCAGGCGGGCGTGCCGGTGATCACCTCCTTCTCCCCGGCGGGAGGTCCCGGCGGCACGGCGGTGAGTCTGCGCGGGCTGTCCTTCACGGGGGCCACGGCCGTGCGCTTCAACGGCACGGACGCGAGCTTCACCGTGGGCTCCGACACGCTCGTCACCGCCTACGTTCCCGGACCGGCGACTGCGGGGCCGATCTCGGTGACCAACGAGTTCGGGACGGGGACGTCGGCGGCGAACTTCTTCGTCGGGAATCCACCGACTGTCTATGGCTTCGTCCCCTATGCCGGCCCGGTGGGCACATCGGTCCTGATTTCGGGGAACTACTTCGCGGGCACGACGCAGGTTGAGTTCAACGGCCGCCCGGCGGTGTTTCTGGTGAACTCCAATACCGTGATCCAGGCGACGGTCCCCAGCGGAGTCACATCCGGACCCGTGCGCGTGACGAACCCCGCGGGCAGCGCCACCAGCCCGGGCTACTTCTATCCTCCACCGGTCGTCACCAGCTTTGCGCCTTCGGGGGGGCCGGCGGGCACTGCCGTCACCATCTACGGTCTCAACCTGGGAATCGTGAACACGGTCTACTTCAACGAAGTGGCGGCGACGTCCTTCTCCGTCCAGACCAACGATCGCCTTGTGGCCTACGTTCCCGGCGGAGCGGCCAGCGGCCCGATCCGGCTAACGAGCCCGGCCGGCAGCGGTTACAGCACCAGTTCTTTCTATGTGGGCAGCGCCCCGGTCGTGACGGGCTTCAGCCCGGCGGGAGGCCCTCTGGGAACGGTCGTCACGATCGTCGGAACGGACCTGCTGGGCGCGACCGCGGTGACCTTCGGCGGCGTGTTCGGGGCCTACACCGTCGAGGCCGCCGATCGCATCAGCGCCATCGTGCCGGCGGCCGGAGTGAGCGGCCGGATCGAGGTGACGACTCCCGCCGGGACAGGGACGAGCCCGACCGACTTCTTTGTCGGCGATCGGCCGGTCATCGCGGGCTTCTTCCCGCCGAGCGCCTCGGTGGGTGACGACGTGGTCGTGACCGGTTCGGGGTTCGTCGGCACCTCCGAGGTCAGATTCGGATCGGCCGCGGCGAGCTTGTTCAGCGTGGACGCACCGACGCAGATCACAGCGGTCGTGCCCTTCGGGGCCAAGGCGGGCCCGATCACGGTCATCAATCCAGCGGGCATCGCGATCAGCGGAGACACCTTCTACCTGGCCCCGAGTATCTACCGGTTCTGGCCGGCGTGCGTTTCCTCCCGCAGCCTTGCTGGCACGCAGGTGCGCGTCGAGGGAGCCGATTTCACCGGGGCGTTGGGAGTGCAGTTCGGCACAACGTCGGTTCCCTTCGTCATCGAATCGGATACCAGCATCGTGGCCACGCTGACCGCCGAAGTGCGCAGCGGTCCGATCCTGGTATCGACCGCAGTGGGGACCGGAGCAAGCCCGGTGGACTTCGAAGTCGCCGTCTTTGACAAGCCGCCGCGCACCGGGTGGGCCGTGTGGCCGGCGGATCCAACGGCCAACGTGCCGGTTTCGACTTCGGGCGCGAGCGAGGTCAACCCGGCGGTGGCGTCAGACAGCGTCGGAGGCGCTTTCGTCGCTTGGCAGGATTCCCGCAGCGGCGGATGGGACCTGTACCTTCAGCGCGTCACGGCCTATGGGGAGATCGCGCCCGGATGGCCAGCCGGGGGCCTGCCAATCTGCGTCGCGGGCGGACACCAGATCGAACCGGTGGCCCTAGCCGACGGCAGCGGCGGGGTCATCGTGGTCTGGAAGGACTACCGCGCGGGCAACTGGGATCTGTATGCGCTACGCGTGAAGGCCGACGCGACGCCCGCGCCGGGGTGGACGCCGAATGGCGTTGCCGTGTGTGTCGCATCCGGGGAACAGGACTCGCCTCGACTCATCTCCGACGGTGGGTGTGGCGCCTACTTCACGTGGACGGATTTGCGCGACGGGAACTGGGACATCTACGCGCAGAGGCTCCTGCCCGACGGCACGCTTCCGGCCGGATGGTCGCCCAACGGGCAACCGGTCTGCAGGCAGGGCAACAATCAGTACTCGCCCGGCCTGGCCGAGGATGGATATGGCGGCGTCTTCATCGTCTGGCGAGACGAGCGCCAGTACGGGATGGCCTTCGCGCAGCGCCTGATGCCTAATGGGCTCGTGGCCCCGAGCTGGCCTCAAGACGGGATGGTGACGAACAACAACTACACCTACCAGTACTCCGCACGGGTCGTCGCCTCTGAGCCGGGGACGGCGATCGTCGGGTGGGAGCAGGGGGGCGAGGTCTTCGCGACGAAGATCACTTCCACCGGCAGCACGGCTGTCGGATGGGTGAGCAGCGGTCGCAACCTGAGCAACTCCGGCAGCTGTTCCGAGCTGTCTCTGGTGCCGGACGGAAAGGGCGGCGCCATCGCTCTGTTCCGCAGCAATCGCTCCGGCAACTACGGCCTGTTCGCCCAGCGAGTCACGAGCGTCGGGCAGCTCGCCGCCGGCTGGAACTTCTCGGGAATTGCGCTCAGGAATCTGCTCCAGGGCATGCAAGAAGTCTCGGTGACTCCCGACGGGCTCGGCGGGGCGATCGCCTGTTGGGCCGACTACCGAAGCGGGGTCTACGACATCTACGGACAGCGGGTATTTGGCTCGGGCAGCGTACCCACCGGCTGGCCGGAGAACGGAACGCTGGTTTGCGGAGCTGCCGGGCACCAGTACCGTCCGGCGATCACAGGCAACGGCAAGGGCGGGGCGGTGGTCTCCTGGTACGACGCTCGCAGCGGTTCGACGGAGGACGTCTACGCCCAGAACCTCGACTTCTCGGGCAGGCTCGGCAATCCCGAGCCGATCCTGACCAGCGTGCGCGACCTACCCGTCGATCAAGGCGGTCGCGTGCGCGTCGCCTGGTCAGGCAGCCCGCTGGACACGATTCCCACACTGGAGATCAGCGCCTACGGGATCTGGCGCCTGGTGACGGAGTCCTACGCCGCCGCTCTGGCTGCGCAGGGAAAGCCGATGCGTCTCGGCCCAGTGGCCGCCGAAGACGCCCAGCCCGGAGTGCTCCGCGCCTTACGAGTGGACGGCGTAACGACCTACTGGGAAGGCGTCGGTAGCGTGCTGGCGCGGGGGCTTGGCACCTACACGTTCGTGGCGGAGACGTTCGAGGACTCGACGGCCTACGGCAACCCGCCGACCCGGTTCATGGTCGATGCGCACGCCTCGTTCGGTCCGTTCTTCTGGGACTCGAATCCGGACAGTGGTTATTCGGTCGACAACCTCGCGCCGGCCATGCCCGCGAACCTGGTAGGCAGGTACGAGGCGGGCACCATGTACATCCATTGGAGCCCGAATAGCGAGCGCGACTTCTCGGCGTACCGCATCCACCGCGGGGCGGCGGCAGCGTTCGTCCCCGGTCCCGAGAACCTCGTCGCGACCCGCCCCGACACCGGCTATGCCGACCCGGCCGGGAGCCCGTTCTTCTACAAGCTCGCCGCGATGGACGAGCACGGCAACCTCGGTCCGTGGGCGACTCTCTTCCCGGATGGCACTGTGGACGCGGGAGAGGGGGTCGCTCCCAGCCACCTCTGGCTGGGGGCCCCGCGCCCGAATCCTGTCGTTGCTGGCCGGGCCGCAGTGCGGTTCGGGCTGCCGAGCAGCGGGCGAGTCCGGGTCACCCTGTATGACACCTCGGGACGCTCCCTGGGCACGCTGGTCGATGGCGACCTCGAGGCAGGCGAGCACGCGGTCGAGTGGAGCGGCCGCGATGGCGATGGCCGTCAGGTGCGCCCTGGGATCTACTTCCTCAGGCTGGAGGCCGGCGGGCGAGTTCTGCAGGAGAGGATTGCGGTCCTTCGGTGATCAGAAGCACTCCTGCGGTCGAGCGGTGACGGAGGGCGGCCGACAAGGATCGGCCGCCCTCTCCATCACACCGATTCCCCTCACTCCGCCGCCGCCACCCCGCTCACCTTCACCGCCTGCTCGTCGGCCAGCTTGAGGAAGAGGAACTGCGGTCGGCTGATCGCGTACGCCGCCAGCGACACCGGGAACGCGGTCTTGAAGCGCAGCCGCCGCTTGCCGCCCTGATCCTCGAGCGTGACCTCGACCTGGGTGCGCAGCCGGCGGCTGACCCCGTGCAGCGCGAACGTGCCCTCGACGTCGAACCACACGGGCTGGCCCGGCTCGAGCTTGGCTCCGGCGGGGCCGCCCACCGTGGCGCCGGTGAAGACCGCCTTGGGATACTTGGCCGTCTCGAGATGGTTCTCGCGCATGTGCTGGTTGCGCTTGCCGATGCCGGTGTCGAGGCTGGCGAGATCGACTTCGACCCGCACGGTGATGCTGTCGCCGACCGCCGTCGGATCGACGGCGATGCGCCCCTCCATCTGCGAGGTCTTGCCCGTGAAGGACTCGACCGTCGCCTTGGAGAGGAACCCCACCTGGCTGGCGCCGCCCGGGCGCACGACGAACTCCTCGGCGTGCGCGGCGGTGGCGAGTGCGAGCAGCACCGGCAACCAGACTGTCACTCGACCCGTCATTCGGTCCTCGCCCGCGGCCGGGTTCAGTACACCAGGTGCAGCTGCAGCACCGTCTCGTCGAAATCGTCGCCGCCGAGCGCCGGGCCGGCGTCCACGTTCGTCTTGCGGTAGGCGGCGTCGAGCGCCAGATACGGCCGCGGCATGACGTGCACCCCCAGACCCCAGCGCGACTTGGCCCCCGATTCGTAGTTCTTGTCCGGGTCGAAGAAGTCGTAGGTGGCGATCAGCTCCAGTCCCTGGCGGGCCAGCCAGCTCAGCTCGTGAGAGGTGACCAGCGAGGTCACGCGGCCGGCGTCCGCGGGTTCGCGGCGCGCGACGTCCACCTCGCCCATCCAGGTCAGACCGCGCCACGCCAGATAGCCGTAGGTGCCGCCCACCGCCAGGTCCGACTGCCGTCCGGATTGCAGGTAGCCCGCGGCTCCGAGGCCCACGCCGATCCCCTTCGCGCTCCAGCGGTAGACGGCGTTGGCCGACTGGGCCAGGCGAGTGTCGGTGTCGAGCGCGGAACCGCGGGCGCCGTTGACGAGCGCGAGCTGCACGTCGAGCGGCCCAGGCTGCAGGCCGATCTCGATGCCGACGTCGCTGTTGGCCGGCGGCGCCAGGCCGAGCGCGTCGCGCACGTACAGCGTGTGGTCGTCGAACTTCCAGCCGTAGGAGGGCACGAAGCGCCCGGCCTTGACGTACCCGGTGAGCGGCAGCAGGTAAGCGGTCCCGAACAGCTCGTAGCTGTCGGTCATGCTGCGGTCGCAATAGAGGGCGGTCTTGGTGTCGAGCTGGAAGGCGAGGTAGAGGTCGCCCTGCATCTGGAAGAAGTCCAGATTGTGCGCCGCGTCGCCGGACCCGACGTAAACCTCGCGAAAGTCGGCGCCGATGGCGAGACTGCGCGTGATCTGGGGGTCGGGCACCAGCGAGCTCTCGGCCGCGGCGCGCCGCCAGGCGATCTCCTCGGGGACGAGCTGCTGGCTGGCGTAGGTCGTCCGCATGCCGCCGCCGGAGGGGTTCACGTGGCACAGCCCGCAACGCTGACCGTAGCGGGCCGAATAGCGCGGCACTGCGCCGGCGCGGAAGACCGTCACCGCGCCCAGCAGCAACGCGACCGCGACGGCCACCGCGACTGTCCGACGGGGGTTGGTCATGTTCTCGCGCTCCTTGCGGCCGGTCCTGCCCTGCTCAGTTGTCCCGCGCTCCCTCGAGGATCCAGGCGCGGACTCGGTCGAGCTCGGCCTGCGGCAGGGCGGCACCCCCGAAGGGCATCCTGGCGCCGTATACGGCGGTCCCGAACACCTTGTGGAACAGCACCGAGCCGGCGGTGTCGACCGGCGCGACGCGCAGTGCCGGCGCGTAGCCGGTGCTCACGACGTTCACGAGATTCGCGTGGCTGGCGCCCGTGCTGAGATCCAGGTTCGCCGTCGGCACGGGCGGCCCGTGGCAACCGATGCAGCGGTTGGTGAAGATGGGCTGGATGTCGGCGGCGAAGGAGACCGTGACCGGCACGAAGCCGTCGGCCGAGAGCGCGACCTCGGAGCAGGCCAGGCCGGTGTGGACGGTGCACGCGGATGGCCCGCCGGAGGCCGGCGTGTATCGGATTGTCACCGTGAGCGTCTCGCCCGGGGCGATGGCCTGCGGCCCGCCGCCCGAGACGAAGGCGTAATCGGGGCAGCTCAGCGTCAGGTTCGCGCTCAACTCGACCGCGCCGCGATTCAGGATCCGGAACGCCTTCTCGCTCGACTGGCCGACCGCCACGCTGCCGAAATCGAGCGCCGGGGGCTCGATGGCGCAGGCCGCCCCGGCCGGCGGACCCGGGCCGAGCGGATCGCCCAGATCCGAGCAGCCGGCCAGGAGCCCGGCGCACGCCAGCGCCGTGCCGGAGGCCGCCGCGGCCACCCGCCATCCCCGAGACAGAGAGCGCATCCGGTGATGCATACCATTTCCGGGCCCGCCGGAGGAAGGCTAATCCGGGCCGGCCGGGCCCGGCACCGCGTCAACTCCCGCTCGTCACCGTGTGGGTCATGCTGTGCGCGTTGACCCAGCGGACATGACCGCCGGGCTTGATCGTCACCGACGAGGGGCTGAAGCCGGGCGACGAAGCGCTCACGATGCTCACCACCGCGGAGTCGGCGGACGCGGCCGCGTCGACCACCACCTTGTTGCCGGTCATCGCGGCGTGGATGGTGCAGTGATAGGCGAAGGTGCCCGCGTTGGCGAAGGCGTGCTGGTAGACCCCGCCGGGTGGGATGTTGCCCGAATTCAACTCGAGGCCGCCGGGCGGGGTGGTCGGCCCGGAGGAGGAGCCGCAGCCGGGAAGGCCGAAGATGAGTGCCACAGCGACGGCCAAAGGGTAGAGCGCGACAGCGCGCGAGCGCATGACGACCTCCTTGGACAGAGTGCCCCACGGGGGGATATTGTTTTCGACTGTAGAAGAGGCGCGGGGGTTCGCTCAAGGTCGGTTGCGGGTGGTCCTTGACGCGGACATGACGCCTTCGGGGGGGGCTCGCAAGGCGGAAGAAGCGGGGGACGTCGATGCGGGAATCCTGGCGCGGCGGGCGGCTCGGGGTCTTCTAGGCGGGGGAGCCCCGGTCAGCCTTGGCCTCCAACCGCTCCCCCCGTCCGTCCACCCAGCGCAGCAGCGTGAACGCGCCTCCTTCGAGCACCGCGTAGGTGTCGTTGCGGATCCAGTCGCCGAGCACCAGGAAGTCGCGCCCGCTGTCGCGCAGGTGCCGAGCGTGGTGGAAGTGCCCGACCAGCACGGCGTCGGCGCCGGCAGCGAAGCGCGGCACGGCCACCTGGTCGCGCAGCCATTCCACGTCGAACGCCGATTCGTCGCGCGTGTGGCGCGAGAGCTTCGACGACCAGCGCGCCAGCGGGATACCGACGTCGGGATGCAGCAGGCGGTAGCCGGCGATGGCCCAGCGATTGCGCAGCACGGCGCGCAGGAAGAGATAGCCCCGGTCGCCCTTGGCGAGCCCGTCGCCGTGCGCCAGGAAGATGCGGCGCCCCTGCTCGACGACCTCGAGCGGTCCGTAGGTCACGCGGCAGCCGATCTCCTCTTCCAGAAACGATTCGACCCAGAAGTCGTGATTGCCGCCGAAGAAGGTCACCGGGATGCCGGCGTGCACCAGGCGGGCCAGCGCGTTGAGCACGCGGAAGTGGCGGCGGGGCACGGCGTGCTTGTACTCGAACCAGAAGTCGAAGAGGTCGCCGAGCATGTAGACGGCGTCGGCGCGGGGTCCTTCGGCCTCCAGGAAGGCGACGACCTTGTCCTCGCGCGGGCGGTCCTCGGCCTCGGAGCCGGCGCCGAGGTGGCAGTCGGAGAAGAAGAGGACTCGGCCGGCCGCCGGGCGGGGAGGGGCCCCGCCCGGCCCCGGTCCGGCGTCCGGAACGGTGTTCACTGGGGCATTCACGGCCGCGAGCCTAACACAATCGCTACAACCACCCGGTGGGGGGTGCGGGGTAGAATGCACCCATAGTGGGGAAGCCGCTCCGGGAGCGCCGGCCGATCGATGGGCCGCGTCCGGGCGAAACCCGTCAAGGACTCGTCAGGAGGATCGGAAATGCGTGAGCCTACCTTGCTGCGCCCGCGTGCCTTCCTCGCCGCCGGGCTCGGCTTCCTGGTGATCGGCGTGGCGATCGGCCTGGCCCTCTCGGGGAGCCTGCAGCTCAACCCGACCACCGAGGCCCAGAGCCGTGCCACGATCGCGCCTGCCCCGGCCTCCGGCTCGCTCGAGAGCCCGTTCACAGCCGTCGTCGAGCGCGCCTTGCCCGCCGTGGTCCTCATCGAGGCCAGGAAGAAGACGAGCCGAAGCACCACGACCGACGAGCAGGACCCGTTCGAGATGTTCCGGCGGATGATGCCCAACACGCCGCACCCGCGCCTGCCGGACACCTACCCGTCCTCGGGCTCGGGCTTCGTCTTCGACCGCGCCGGCCGCATCCTCACCAACAATCACGTGGTGCGGGACGCCGAGGAGATCACGGTCACCCTCACCGACAAGCGCACCTTCAAGGCGACCATCGTCGGGCAGGACGCGGCCACCGACGTGGCCGTGATCCAGCTCACCTCGCGCGAGGACTTGCCGACGCTGCCGCTCGGCGATTCCGACGCCATCCGCGTGGGCGACTGGGCCATCGCCGTCGGCAACCCGCTGGGCGAGCTGCAGGGCACGGTCACGGCCGGCATCATCAGCGCCAAGGGGCGCTCGGCGCTCAACATCATGGGCGGCGGCCCCGACTACCAGGACTTCATCCAGACCGACGCGGCCATCAACTTCGGCAACTCCGGCGGCCCGCTGCTCAACATCCGCGGTGAGGTGGTGGGCATCAACACGGCGATCAACCAGTCGGGCCAGGGCATCGGCTTCGCCATCCCCATCAATCTGGCCAAGCACATCGCCGAGCAGCTGCTGGCCCACGGCAAGGTCGTGCGCGGCTACATGGGTGTGCTGCCCAGCGAGCTGACGCCCGATCTGGCGGAATCGTACGGGCTCAAGACCACCGAAGGCGTGGTGGTGAGCCAGGTGGTGAAGGACTCGCCCGCGGCCCGCGCCGGTCTCAAGGAAGGCGACATCGTGACCGCCTTCGACGGCCGGAAGATCAAGGACTTGACCGATTTCCGCCTCAAGGTGGCCGACGCGCCGGTGGACAAGAGCGTGCGCGTGGACCTGCTGCGCAACGGGCAGCCGCGCAGCCTCTACGTGACGCTCGCCAACCGCGACGTGTCGCTGGCCTCGCAGCAGGGTGGCCGCGCGCCGAGCGAAGACGACGGCGGGTCGGCGGGCGACACGCAGGCGGCGTCGAACCTCGGCCTCGACGTGCGGGCCATGACGCAGAGCGAGCGCGGCGAGATCGGCGAGGACGGCGTGGTGGTGCGCGACGTGGCCGAGGGCTCGGTGGCCGCCGACCAGGGCATCGAGCCCGGCGACCTCATCCTGCAGGTCAACGGCAGCGTGATCACCGACCGCGGCGCCTTCCAGGCGGAGATGCGCCGGGCGGCCAGCTCGAAGCGCCCCGCCCGGCTCCTGATGGGGCGCGTGCTCGACGACGGCAGCCTCACCACGCGATTCGTGGCGCTGCGCTTCGCGCCGCGGTAGTCTGAGGCGGGGCGGCGCGTCCGCGGCCGGGCTCGGCCCGGCCGCAGATTCGGCCCGCGGCGGCGGGCCGCCGATGACAGGGGAGGGAAGCCCGGCGGGACTCCCGGCGCGGAGACAGGAGGACCCGTGATGCGACGGCCAGGGACAAGGGAAGTGCGGGGACGGCGCCCGACCGGCGACAGCGGCGGGCGGGCGGGCGTCCCCGCGCGCGTTCGCGGGGGCTGGGGGAGAGGGGCGGCCGCGCTGCTGCTCGTGGCGCTGGCCGCCGCGCTCGCCGCGCCGGGGCCGGCCGCGGCGGCGACCAAGAAGAAGTCCACCAAATCGGCGGCCAGCCGCGCCCCGGTGCTCACCGGCATCCGCCACTGGACCGGCCCCGAGAACACCCGGCTGGTCCTCGATCTCAGCCGCGCGGTCCGCTTCACCACCGTCACCGACACCGTCGGCCTCACCGTCAAGCTGCTGCTCGCCGGGGCGGTCCCGTCGCCGTCGCTGACCCGGGAGCGCGAGGTCGAGGACGGTGCGGTGCGCGCCATCCGCGTCTCCGAGACCCCCCAGGGCATCGAGGTCGCCGTCGAGGTCGTCGAGATGCCGGCCGCCGAGCCCTTCTCGCTCGACGACGGCGGCGGCACCAGCCTGCGCCTGGTGTTCGACGTGCCGCGCCCGGGCCGCGCCGCGCGTCAGGAGGAGCAGCGGCGCGTGGTGCGCGAGCTGAGCGGCGCGCAGGTGCGCGTCGTGGTCATCGATCCGGGGCACGGCGGCGACCACCCCGGCGCCGTCGGCCCGCAGCGCACCCTGGAAAAGGAAGTCTGCCTGGCCATCGGACGCAAGCTGGCCGCACGGCTCAACCGCGAGCCCGGCGTGCGCGCCTTCCTGACGCGCGACGGCGACTACAACATCGCCCTGCGCGACCGCTACCACCGCGCCGAGCGCCTGCAGGCCGACGCTTTCGTTTCCATCCACGCCAACTCGGGGCGCAAGCGCACCGGGCGCGGCACCGAGGTCTACTTCCTCTCGTTGGCCAGCGCCAGCGACGAGCAGGCCAAGCACCTGGCCGAGCTGGAGAACGCGGCCGACATGGTGGGGGGCGTGCCGCCGGCGGAGGAGGACCTGGTCTCCATCCTCTTCGACCTCAAGCAGAACGAGGCCATCCGCCAGTCCTCGACGCTGGCCGAGACGGTGCTCGACGAGATCACCGGCGCCCGCCAGCTCGAGAACCGGGGCGTCAAGCAGGCGCCGTTCGCGGTCCTCAAATCGCCAACCGTGCCTTCCATCCTGGTGGAGACGGCGTTCATCAACCACCCGGAGGAGGCGCGGCTGCTGCGCGACCCGGACTTCCAGGACGACCTCGCCAACCAGATGGCGCGGGGCGTGCTGCGCTACCTG
>Ga0315284_10006669_pt1 | contig 16439 bp, 17 predicted proteins | sample YL17G09_16_MG_FD_203696 | JGI IMG/M metagenome (GOLD analysis project Ga0315284, IMG submission 203696) | Sediment microbial communities from Yellowstone Lake, YNP, Wyoming, USA - YL17G09_16 | ecosystem: Environmental > Aquatic > Freshwater > Lake > Sediment | place: USA: Wyoming | collected...
ACCCTCCGAGGAGAAGGGCGGAGGAGGTGAGGGCGGCAAAGCGGCCAAGGCGGCTGCACCAGCCGACGGCGTGAAGGGTCCGGTTTTCATGGGCATTATTGCGGGCATCATCGTGTTCAATCTGGTGGCAGCGGTTGTGCTTGTCAACGTGCTGATGCCCAGGAAGCCCAAGGCCGAGGCAACGGTCGAGAGTGCCGACACCACCGCCCACCATGGTGAGTCGGTCGAAGGCGCCGGTGAGAAGCCGGAAGCTTCGGCCGGCATGATCGTGACGGCCAAGCCCATCGACGCGGTCATCAACATTGCGGGAACCGACGGCAAGCGCTACCTCAAGGTGGGTGTGCAGCTCGAATTCAATTCGCTGAAGTACAAAGACAATCTCAAACTCATCGAAGAGGGCGAACTGAACCCCAAGCTCAAGAGTCTGCTGATCGATCAGGTTTCGCAGATGACCATGGACGAACTGCTGGAGCCCGATGCCAAAGAGAAGATATGCAAGGAGTACCTGCGTCGCATCAATAGCGCAATACCCGAGAAGTTCGTGCAGTTTGCCGAGGTGTTTCTCGTCGATTTTCTGGTGCAGTGACAGTTGTGCGCGCGCCTGCTTCGCGAGGCAAGGCCCTGCCGCAGAAGAAGGGACTGACACGTGAGTGACATACTTTCCCAGGAAGAAGTCGACGCCCTTCTGAGCGCTGTCTCGGCCGGTGGCGAATCCTCCGCCTTCGGGGGCGCGGGCTCATCCGACGGTGGGGGAGAAGGTGAGAGCACCGGGGAGGCTGCGGCCGAATCGGATAAGGCGCTTTCGCTGTACGACTTCCGGCGCCCCGACCGCGTGTCCAAAGACCAGATGCGCACGCTGCAGAACTTGCACGAGGGGTATGCGCGTCAGTTCTCCACATCCCTCACCAACTTCCTGCGAACCTTCGTCGAAATCGAACTGGTGAGCGTCGACCAATTGACATATTCAGAATTCATTATGTCAATTTCCAACCCCTCCTGCATCTACGTGTTCAAAATGGAGCCGCTGGAGGGCAATGCGATTATCGAAATCAACCCGTCGCTGGTATTCTTCATCATCGACCGGCTTTTTGGCGGGCAGGGGCGCCCCTCCGAGCAGAACCGCGAACTGACCCTGATTGAGGAGAGCGTGATCCGGCGCATTGTCGACCGGAGTCTGAACGACTTGCGGGAGGTGTGGGAGCACATTGGCGTGTTCAGTCCCCGCATCGAAGCCTACGAAACGAATCCGCAGTTCGTGCAGATTGCGCCCCCGGGCGAAACGGTGATTCTCATATCGCTTGAGGTACGCATGCAGAATGCCTCGGGGCTCATGAGCCTGTGCTTCCCGTACATGGTGCTCGAAAGTGTCATCAACAAGCTTTCCGGCGAATCGTGGATGTCGTCGCAGAGCACCAGCACTTCTGAGACGCGCCGGGTGGTTGAACACGAGATCGAATCGCTGGAGGTGCCGCTCACGGTGTCCATCGGGCAGACCGGCGTCACAATCCGCGACTATCTGCAGTTGCAGCGGGGTGACATATTGTGCCTCGACAAGAACGTCAACGGTGAGCTGACCATCAACGTGGGCAATAAGGCGAAGCTTGCGGGCCGTACCGGTGTAGTGGGCCGCAAGAGGGCTGTCAAAGTGACGCGGGTTCTGGAGAAGGAGGTACCTGGTAGCGATGAGTGACATACTATCACAAGACCAGGTTGATGCGCTCCTGGCCGGAGGCCTGGGTGGCGGACTCGACAGCCTTGACGGCGGCGAGGAACAGACTGTGTCTGCCGGGCTCGACTATCGGGCGCTGGGCATGAGCCTGGAGACGTTCGGGCAGAAGACCAGAAACGTTCTCTCCACCGTGCTCAACCGCGCCATCGGTTTTGCCATGGAGACCTGTCAGGCGCTTGACACGGGGGTAGCTGCACCAAAACTTCCGGGCGACCTGCTCGCTCTCAGCATTCCCCTGTCGGGTGGCGTGCAGGGCGACATGCACGTGGTCATCACCAAGAAAGACGTCGCCGCGCTCTCCGACCTCATGATGCTGGGCGATGGATCGGCCGCGTATGTCGACGATCACAAAGACGCCATTGCTGAACTGCTCAACCAGATCATGGGCGCCTATGCTTCGGCGTTGTCGTCACAGGTGGGCTCGTCGGTGTCGGTGGGTCAGATCGAGGTGAAGGAGTTCGGCTTCGGCCAGCCAACCATCGACATGAATGATCTTGAGATGGCCATCTTTCGCCTTAGAATCGATGGCGTGAGTGACTCGTCGGTGGCGGTCTTCGTGCAACGGCCACTGGGGGTCTCGCTTGCGAAGAGCCATCCGGCCTCCTCCGCGCGCGGGTCCGATTCCGGCGCTTCCGACGACGGGGTGGGACTCAGCGATGCCGAACTCAACGACCTGGCCGGCGTGACCGACAACTCCGGCGGCAACGAGTCGATAGGGGCGTTTCGCGAGACACCGCTGGCGCCGCGCAGCACCGCGCCCAAAGAGAACGTTGACATGCTGCTCGACGTGGAGCTGGACGTTGCCATTGAGCTGGGAAAGACCAATCTCTCGATCAAGAGAATACTCGAGCTGGCTCCGGGCTCTATTGTCGAGCTTGACAGAATGGCCGGAGAGCCGGTCGACCTAGTGGTGAACGGCAAAGTGGTAGCCAAAGGTGAGGTGGTTGTGGTGGACGAGAATTTCGGCATACGCATCGTGTCGCTGGTGTCGGCACAAGACCGGATCAGGAGCTTGCGATGATATGTGAGAGAAGCACGGACAGACGTGGTCGGGCATGGTCGCGCGCACTGGCGGCGGTCGTGATGGTGGTGGTGCTGGGCGCGGTAGGCGTGGCATTGGGGCAGCAGCCGGCCACCCCACATGGCGCCGATACCGCGAAGGCGATGACTGCGCCATCGGTCGACGGCGACTTTGACATGGGGGCGCTGCGTCGGGAACTCGGCGCGCCGGTTGGCGCCGGCGCCGCCGATTCCGTGGCCATGGCGGCTCAGGCGGCTGCCCCAAAGCCCGAGAACCTGATGGTGGTTGTGCTGCGTATCGCCGGCTACCTCGCGCTCATTCTCGGCACGATCGTGGTGGTGGGATGGCTGCTGAAGAAGGGTGGCATTGCAGGTGGATCGCGGCTTGGTGGTGGTTCCATGGATGTGCTCGAGGCCCTATCACTTGGTCCGAACCGCTCGATAGTGCTGGTGCGGGTGACCGACAGCGTTCTGCTGATCGCCCAGACTCCTACCAGCATCAGCGTGCTTGAGAAGTTTGACGGACAGAAAGCCGCCGAATTGGTTGCCTCCTCCAAAGGCATTGTGTCGATGACCAAGTTCAAAGATGCGCTGAGCATGTTCCTGGGGAAGCAGAGGAAACAGTGACCACTCACACACCTGCCTGCACCTCTCCGGTTAATTCATCGGCAGATTCTTCTCGTACCTTGAATGCCTCGACATTGCTGAGACGGTTTCTTCTGGCGACCGTGGGCGTTGTGCTTGCCGCCGGATCGGCCTGGGCGCAACTGCCCAAGCTCACGCTCTCGGTTGCCGACACGAGCAAGCCCGCCGACGTTGCCGTAACGTTGCAGATACTCTTCCTGGTCACCATTCTGGCCCTCGCGCCCTCAATCGTGATCATGATGACCTCGTTCACGCGCATCATCATCGTCTTCGGATTCCTGCGCCGAGCACTGGGCACGCAGAACCTTCCACCCGATCAGGTGATGGTGGGCCTGGCCATCTTCATGACGGTGTTCATCATGATGCCGGTATTTACCGAGATCAACGACAACGCGCTGCAGCCCTACATGGCCGAGAAGATCACCTGGACCGATGCACTTGACAAGGCTGCCAAGCCTCTGCGTACGTTCATGCTCCGGCAGGTTGACGAGAAGGATGTGGCGCTCTTCGTGCGACTGTCAAAGTCGCCCCCGCCCCGCACCGTTGACGATCTCTCGCTCACCGTCATCATACCGGCATTTGTGACAAGCGAACTCAAGACCGCATTTATCATCGGGTTCATTCTGTTCATTCCGTTCCTGGTGATCGACATGATTGTGTCCAGCGTGCTGCTGTCGATGGGCATGATGATGTTGCCGCCTATCATGATCTCGATGCCCTTCAAGATCATCTTGTTCGTGTTGATTGACGGGTGGCATCTCATCGTTCGGCAGTTGGTTGTTTCGTTTCACTGATGCGCGTGCGGAGGATTGCTGCAATGACAACAACATTTGCCATAGACATCGGACGCGATGCGCTCATCATGGTGCTGCTGGTGTCGGCGCCCATGCTCCTGTCGGGGCTTGTGGTGGGTCTGGTGATCGGCGTGTTTCAGGCGGTGACGCAGATCCACGAAATGACGCTCACGTTCATCCCCAAGATTCTGGTGATGGTGGCAGTGCTGTTGGCCACGCTGCCCTGGATGATGATCAAGATAATGGACTACACGATCAGGCTCCTGGAGATCATTCCCACGGTAACCGGTAAATAGTGCATGAACCTTCCATTCATAGACCAGATTCAGGAGTTTCTGCTCGTGTTTGCGCGGGTGATTACCATGCTATCGCTTATGCCGGTATTCGGATCGGCCAATGTGCCGCTGCAGATGAAGGTTGGTCTTGGCTTCATCGTGTCACTCATCCTGTTTCCGCTCATCCCGATCCATCCGCTGGTGCAGCCGATTGCGTGGCCCACACTGGTGTTTCTGCTGTTCAAAGAAGTGGCCGTGGGCCTGCTGATCGGCTACTGCGCGTCGCTGCTCTTTTCGGCTGTACAAGTGGCGGGCCGGCTCATCGACACGCTCATGGGATTTGCGTTCTCGGAAATGGTGGACCCGTTTACCGAGTTGGAAGTGACCACCATGGGTCAGTTGAAGATTCTGCTGTTTACCGTATTCTTCCTGCTTATCAACGGTCATTTCTTCCTGCTGATTACGATCCAGAAGAGCTTCGAGATGGTTCCACTCATGGGCATGCACTTTCCCAGTGGCAAGGTTGCATACTTCCTTACCAACATGGGCGCCAAGGTTTTTGTGTCGGGGCTGCAACTGTGCGCGCCGGTGTACGTGGCGCTCTTCATGACCTACGTGGCACTGGGCATCGTGGCACGAACCGTGCCCCAGATCAACGTTTTTTTCGTGGGCGTGCCGCTGCAGATTGCCGTTGGGCTTATCATGATGGTACTGTCTCTGCCAATCCTTATGCAGGTGTTTCGTCGAATGTTCGAGGGACTGATTCTTGACATATGGAAGTTGCTGTACCTGATGGCGTGAGTGACGGACCGCAGGAGTACCAATGGCAGACGATGGATTTCAGGAACGCAGTGAAGCCCCTACCGACAAGCGGCGTGGGGAGTCGCGCAGCAAGGGCAGCGTTCCCACCAGTGCCGAAGCCAACTCTGTGATCGTTCTGTTCGCGGCACTGATCTTTCTGAAGATATCCGGCCCGTGGATGATGGATGAGATGGGCCGGGTGATGGTGTACTATCTGAACGTGGTATCCGATCCGCCCCGCACACTGGGCGGGTTTATCGTGCTGATAACATACACGGTGAGCTGGACCATGAAGATCATGTTGCCCATGATGCTGGTGCTCATGGTCGCAGGGATATTCGCAAACTTCATCCAGGTCGGGTGGCTCTTCACGTTCAAGCCGATCATTCCCAATTTCGGCAAGATCAATCCCATTACCGGCATGGGCAGGCTCTTCTCGCTCAGGTCGATGGTTGAGGCTGTCAAGAGTATCCTCAAGATCATCATCATCGGCTGGGTTGCGTACGCGACCATCATGGGTGAGTTCAGTCATTTCTTTGAACTCTCCGACACATCGCCGGGCATGATGTGGTCCTTCGTGGGGCATCTCACCTACGAGGTCCTGTTGCGCGTCTGTCTTGTACTGCTTGTGCTGGCCATCCTGGACTTTGCCTACCAGAAATGGGATCATGAGAAGAACCTCAAAATGACCAAAGAAGAGGTGAAGGAAGAACGTAAGCAAATGGAAGGCGATCCGCAGATCAAGGGCCGAATTCGTACCGTCATGCGCGAGATGCATCGGAAGCGGATGATGGGTCAGGTTCCTCAGGCCACAGTGGTTGTCACCAACCCCACGCACCTGGCCATTGCCATTCGCTACGAACCGGCGGAGATGGATACCCCGAAGGTGCTTGCCAAAGGCAAACGTCTGGTGGCCGAGCGCATCAAGCAGATTGCCAAGGAGCACGGGATTCCCACGATCGAAGACAAGCCCCTGGCACGTGCCATGTACGATCGGGTGCAGCCGGGAGACGACATTCCGACCGAGTTCTTCTCTGCGGTGGCCGAGATCCTGGCATACGTGTACAAGCTGAAGAACAAGATGGCCGCCTGAGGGAGTGCGGAGGGCAGAGGACGGAGGGTGGAGGGCAGAGGGCGGAGGGCGGAGTTGGGGTTCCGAGAGACGGCAGCGAACACGTAGAGACGTAGCGCGCTACGTCTCGTCTCGATATGGCAACCCACGAGCCACCGAACGACCGAGGGCCGGACCATGAAGACCAGGAGCATCCGAGGGGCACTTGCGGCGGCGTTGGCGCTGCTGTGCACCTGCATCCATCAGCCGCCAACCCACGGCGACCAATTCCCCATCATGCTCAGTCTGGAGGAAGAGGGCCGCACCACCGCAATCTACCGCGGCGACCCGATCACCGTGCTTGTTGCCACCGACACTGCGCTACGCTTCGACGAGCTGGCCTGGACAATGGGCAATGCAGTCTTCGACAACGAGCCCTACGCCGGCGACGCGCAGAAGTACATGGCTATGGATGTGGGGCTGGCATGGTACCTGCCGGGGGCCTGTGTTGACTCATCGGGCGGACACTTCGACACCGTCATGGTCACTGTGGGCGGTGGTCTGATCCGCAGCAATGTCGTGACCATCTACGTCGAGAACATACCGCCGGTGCTTGCGTCAATCACAATCGATCGTATAGCGTATCCGGCCTCGGTATTGCCCATCTACCACGAGGTCGACACGGCCAGAATCTGTGCGTTAACGGTGAAGGCCACCGATCTTGACGATCACACCAGTTTCTCGGCCGATTGGGCGGTGTTTCGCTACCACACTCGTCTTCTGTCAACAACGGGCCTTACCACGTATTTCAATGCTCCCGATGGCGGCTTCCTCGACACGCTCTACGCTCACGTGTTCGACGGCAATGGCGGGCATGCACGCCAGAAGGTGGTACTGTTCAACTTTCATTCCAACAACAAGCCCGTCTTCGACAGCATTGTTGTCGATCGATCGGTCTACCGTGGCATGCTCACTCAGGTGTTCTCGTATCGCGACACCGTCCTCAGCACCCTGCAGATGGGCGCCTTCGCCCACGATCCCGACGGCGGGAATGTAACCTACACCTGGGCTCTTCGCCGCCCCGGGGGAACGCTTGTGGGGCTGGAGAGCACCGCACAGTACGCGGTTCCCGATTCGTTGCTGAACAGGAACGTGGTCGACACTCTGTACCGTGTGGATACCGTTGATATCACTGCGCGTGACGTTTTCAACGCCGCCACCGTGCGCAGCGTCGAGATCCTGCTGGGCAAGCCCAACACCGCGCCGATCATCGATAGTGTGCGTTTTCCCGACACCCTGCTCGACGCCCGCACACTCACCACTGCGGCACTGCAGCTCCAGCCGGCGGACCTGTTCACCTTCACCGGCTTTGCGCACGACCCCAATCCGTGGGATTCGGTCGCGCTGTACACGTGGACGAGAGGCTCGCGGCATGTCGGCGTGACACTTGCGCCAAACGGACGGTCGTGCGACTACAATACCAACTTCATGCTGTACGCCGACTCCCTCACCTACGTGGATACACTCACTCTCACCGTTGCCGACGAAGATGGCATCACCGATCGCCTTGTGACCGTGCTCACGGTTGCCAACCACCCGCCCACCATCGACACCATCCGCGTGGATGCGCTTGCAGGGGGCGACTCGGTCTACGCGCGGGCAGCAGCCTCGTATGCGTACCCGGCGACTGCGCGCGACTCGCTTGTCTTCCGCGGCAAGGCAGGAGACATCGACCGTGTCTTTGGCGACAGAACCTCGATCAGTTGGTGGAACAAGGGCGCACAGACAACCGCCGACAGTCTGCGATACAAGTGCGGCGCCGCTTCCTCGACAGACACCGTGCGTGCGGTGGTTCGCGATGTGAAGGGCGCGCAGCGATCGACGATGGTCATCATTCAGATACGGTAGCCGCATGAATATCTCCAACTCAGTCGGGCTGGCGCTCAATTCTTCGTGGATGCAGAAGATCCTGCAGCGCCGCGACATGATCATTGTCATCGGTGTGGTCTCCATCCTCGTGGTGATGGTGATCCCCATCCCCACGCAGTTGGTTGACATCCTCCTTTCGCTGCAACTGTGCCTCGCGCTCATCATCCTGCTGTCGTGCATGTACAACAAGGATGCGCTGGAGTTCTCGGCGTTTCCCTCCATGCTGCTGGTGATCACGCTCTTTCGCCTGTCACTGAACGTGGCCACCACGCGCTTGATCCTGGGCCAGGGAGACGCGGGACGTGTGATCGAGGTGTTCGGCACGTTTGTGACAAAAGGCAACATTGTTGTCGGTGTCATTATATTTATCATCATTGTGATCATCCAGTTTGTGGTCATCACCAAGGGCGCGGGCCGCATTGCCGAAGTTGCCGCGCGGTTCACGTTGGATGCCATGCCGGGCAAGCAGATGGCCATTGATGCAGACCTGAACGCAGGGCTCATCACCGAAGATGTGGCACGCAAGCGTCGCGAGAAGATCTCACGTGAGGCCGATTTTTACGGAGCCATGGACGGCGCCTCGAAGTTCGTGCGCGGCGATGCCGTTGCCGGCATCATGATCACCATTGTCAACATTCTGGGCGGTTTCATTCTTGGTGTGGCAATGCTCGGAATGGATTGGCAGGAGGCCATTCAGCGCTACACATTGTTGACCATTGGTGACGGCCTGGTGACACAGATTCCCGCGCTCATGATCTCCACCGGCTCGGGTCTGCTGGTGAGTCGCGCTGCATCTCAGACGAACCTGGGCGAGGAAATGAGCGCCCAGATGTTTGCCAATCCCAAGGTGCTGGCCATCGCGGGCAGCGTCATGCTGTTCTTCTTTGTCATACCCGGGTTTCCCAAGGCGCCGTTCCTTCTGCTGGCACTGGTGGCGCTGGGCGGCGCCTATGTGGTTTCGCTCAGGAAGAAGCAGGAGATCGCTGCCAAGGAGAGCGGCACAACAGTGGCCAAGACAACCGAGGAGCGGGTGGAGGACTTCCTGCATGTCGATCCTATGGAGCTGGAGATCGGCTATGGCCTGATTCCGCTTGTTGACAAAACGCAGGGCGGCGATCTGCTCGACCGCATCACCATGATCCGGCGGCAGCTTGCCTCTCAGATCGGCATCATCATCCCGCCCATTCGCATTCGCGACAACATTCAGCTCAAGCCCAACGAGTACCGCGTGAAGATCCGCACCATCATGGTGGGCAAGGGAGACCTGATGAGCGGGTCGTATCTGGCCATGGACCCCGGCACTGCCAACAAGAAAATTCGCGGCATCGAAACCGTGGAACCGGCATTCGGCCTGCCCGCCCTATGGATCACCGAGAGCCAGAAAGAGTCGGCCGAGCTTGCCGGCTACACGGTTGTCGAGCTTCCTGCCGTTCTTGCCACGCACCTCACCGAGATCATCAAGCGTCATGCGCACGAGCTTGTCACGCGGCAAGACGTGCAGGCGCTGGTCGACAACATCAAAGAGAAGCACCCGACCATTGTTTCGGAGCTGGTGCCCGGGATACTGTCGATTGGCGAGATCCACCGTGTGTTGCAGAATCTGCTGCGCGAGCGTGTGCCCATCCGCGATCTTCTTGTAGTGATGGAAACCCTGGCAAATGTTGCGCCCAAGAACAAGAACACCGAGATTCTCACCGAGTATGTGCGCAACGCTCTGTCGCAACAGATCTGCGATCTTTACCGCGACGAATCGGGAACCATTCCCGTGATCACACTTGACCCCGAGGTCGAGGCCAAGCTGGAATCGTCAATCCACGAGGCAGATGGGGGGATCCGGCTTGCACTCTCTCCCGGCGACGTAGGCAGAATCCTTGAGGCGGTGGGCGCCCAGGTTGAGCAGGCACGCAAGCGCAACGAGATTCCCGTGGTGATCTGTTCGCCAACAATTCGCGCCCAGCTCAAGCGGCTTACCGAGAGCAACTTCCGCGACTTGGTAGTGCTCTCGTACAACGAGATAGTGCCGGGTATAGAGATCCGGTCGTCGGGTATGATCATGCTGGAGAAGAAAGCGCCGCCCGCACCAGCGTCGGCGTGAGTGTGACAGCGTCCATTGCGCAACGAAAGAGCCATCGTGAAGATCAAGAAGTTCCGTGCAGCAAGCATGCGTGAGGCCCTGATGAGCATCCGGGCAGAGCTTGGCGAGGAGGCCGTGATCCTCAAGACCAACCGTGTTGGTGGCGCGCTCTTCTCCAAGGGGGAGGTGGAGGTGACTGCCGGAGTCGATGAAGACAAGGCCCCAGCGCCCAAGACCGCCCAGTTCAGCCCTATCCAGCTCGATCGCGTGGGTGTGTACTCACACCCCCAACACCGGAACAAACCCACACGCGCAGTGATTGAACCGGTCAAGCCCGACGCGTTGGTCGGCAGAGTTGCCGCTGCCCGCTCAGCCTCGGGGCAGCAGCCGTCCACCGACATCCTCGCGCTCAAGGAAGACATCAAGGAGCTCAAGGCTCTGGTCCGTGCAACCATGGCCTCGGCCCCGGCTCCCGTACAGCCCGCCGATGCCGGCTTCGACGGTGGTTGGGCCATTCTCTACCGCCGCTTGCTTGACGCTGAGGTGAAGCCTGAGGTCGCGCGCAGGTTGGTCTCCGACGTCCGCGCGAAGTACAATCCCGCCGATTCGGACTCTGCCATTGACGGGGCTGTGCTCGATGCGCTCAGTCGCTCGTTTCCTGCAGCGCCCGAGCCCGTGCTCAAGATGGACGGACCGCTGCTGGCCGTGTTCGTGGGCCCCACAGGCTCCGGCAAGACCACTACTCTGGCCAAGCTGGCTGCCCACCACGTTCTTGTCAAGCAACGCGCAGTTTCGATCATCACTGCCGACACCTACCGTATTGCCGCCATCGAGCAGATCCGCACCTTTGCCGACATCGTGGGAGTCGGGCTGCAGGTCGTCTTCTCGCCGGAGGAAGTGGCTGAGGCGCGTGAGGCGTGTGAGAACGACGACATCGTGTTTGTTGACACTGCCGGTCGCAGTCAGCGCAACGCCGAGCACATGGACGACCTCAAGCGTATTCTCGACGCACTGATGCCCGACGAAATCCATCTGGTGCTCAGCGCCACCACCAAAGACTCGGATCTGCACGACCAGGTTGCCCGCTATCGCACCATGGGGGTGAACCGGCTGATCTTCACCAAACTTGACGAAACAGTGCGGCTCGGCAACATCCTGAACGTGGTATCGTCGAGCGGAGTGCCGGTCTCCTACTTTACAACAGGGCAGAGCGTTCCCGACGACATCGAGCGGGCACTGGCCTCGCGCTTTTTGCAGCGGCTCTGGAAAGAGGGGGCATAGCTGTGACCGACCAGGCTGCCAGACTCCGCGAGATGGTGCGTGTGCGGCCACCGGCTGCCGTGGCGCGCGCCTCCGCCACCACAGACGCTGCGATGTCGGCGCCTCTTTCCCGTCGAGGGATCAAGGCAATTGCCGTAACCTCCGGCAAGGGAGGGGTCGGAAAGACCAACATCGCGCTCATGCTGAGCATTGCCCTGGCATCACTGCGCAAAAAGGTGCTGCTCTTTGACGCGGATCTCGGACTGGCAAACGTGCACATCCTGCTGGGCGTGGCGCCTCGCAGGAACCTGTCGCACGTTGCCAACGGAGAGTGCAGCATTGCCGACACCATCTGCACCGGGCCGTCGGGCGTGGCGATTGTTCCCGGCGCCTCGGGTGTGGAGGCAATGGCCAACCTCGACGCTGCTCGACTGAGTGTCTTGCGCGGGCAGTTGGCTGCGCTTGAGAGCGAATACGACTTCGTCGTAGTGGACACCGGTGCAGGCATCGGCGCCGGTGCTGTGGAGTTTGCGGCCCACGCCGACCTCTGTCTCTGCGTGATGACGCCGGAGCCGACCTCGCTGGCCGACGCCTATGCCATGGTCAAGGTGCTCTTTGACAAGGGCTGCGAGAACGTGCAGGTGCTGGTCAACATGGCGACCTCAGATGAAGATGGTGCACGAACATTTGAAACATTGAGCAGCTTAGTGGTAAAATTCCTTAAGAGGCAGGTCAAGCTCGCAGGCGTGCTGCCATCGGACCAGGAGATTCCCCGGCTTGTGCGGCAGCAGAAACTGATGCTGCTGGAGCACCCACAGAGCTCCTTCTCAACACGCCTGACTGCTGTTGCGCGACGGTTGTGCGGAATGCCGGCATCGAGACGGGGCGGGTTCTTTGCGAGAGTGTTCGGCAAGGAGCAATGAGGGAGGGCGGAGGGCGGAGGGCGGAGGGCGGAGGGCGGAGGGCGGAGGGCGGAGGGCGGAGGGCGGAGGGCGGAGGGCGGAGGGCGGAGGGCGGAGGGCGGGAATTTCTCGACTGACTCATCGAGGCGTTGCCGCGCAACGCCTCCACGAGTTCGTCGAATGGAGTCCACAACTCCGCCCTCCGCCTTCCGCCTTCCTCTTCGGCGGAGTGACGGACTATGCAGGGAGTACCCATGACACGCACAGTACGAACAGGCGCCGGCATTCTGAGTTGGCTGGCCTTTTTTACTATATTCTTCCTGCGACTTGACTATGACAACATCTTCGACCCGGCGATCGGCGCGCTTGCACTTCTGTTTGCCGGGGGCGTGGCCGCCTTACTGTGGCTGGCCGCCTACATCCTTGGCGACATCCTGGTGAAGGGCGTGGTTGAGGATATTGACGAAGAGAAGATTGATGTCCTTGAAGACGGGCTGCTGCAGCGGGTGCGCGAAGCGAAACTGCGCGCCCGCATGGATCCGGAGAACCCGGAGGTCGTGACGATTGTACCGGGACATCCGGGCAAGGTTCAGCCCGAGACGAAGTGACCTCGTGCCCCTGATCGGAAAGACAAGCGAAGATGGCCGTCTCCGATGACGGCTCAGCCGTCAGTATCACATAAGCGAGAACAACTATGGCGAATCTCGACGTCCTGTGGAAAGAGTTCAAAGAGGCCGGCTCCAAAGTAGCCAAGGACAAGCTGCTCGTCGAGTATGCCTATCTCGTCAAGTACATTGCCGGACGCATTGCCGTCAACCTTCCCGCGTCAGTCGATCGCAACGATCTCATCAGCTCGGGCATTCTCGGCCTCATCAAGTCTGTCGAAACCTTCGAGATAGAGCGCGGGTTCAAGTTCGAAACCTACGCCGGTCACAAGATCCGCGGCGCGATTCTTGACGAACTGCGCGCACTGGACTGGGTGCCGCGATCGGTGCGGCAGAAGTATCGCGACGTGCAGAAGGCCTTTGCGTCGCTTGAGCACGAACTGGGCCGCGCACCCTACGACGATGAGGTCTGCGAGAAGATGGGCGTGTCTGAGAAGGAGTACGAAGACATTCTCACCGAAATCACGCCCACAACCATCGTGTCGCTCGAAGAGGCAATGCCCAACCGCGACGCAGACTCCAAAGAAATCAGGCTGATTGATACCCTCGAAGATCCCGGCTCAGAAAATCCACTCAAAGCACTGGGCTTCGAGGAACTGAAGAATATTCTCAAAGACGCCATCGCCAACTTGCCCGAGAAGGAACGGCTGGTAGTCGCCCTGTATCACTACGAAGAACTCACACTCAAGGAAATCGGTGTTGTGCTTGATATATCAGAGTCACGGGTCAGCCAGATTCACTCGAAGGCCGTTCTCAAACTCCGCGGCCGGCTGTTGCAGAAGATGAATTCGTGAGAGAGTGACCGGTCTTCCGTGTGAGCGGGGTGTTGTTGTTCGGGGAACGCTGATCCTGCCTGCTGCGGGATCGCGGACGGAGACAACCCATGCGAGGCATAGACCTTCAGGCGTCGGTGAGCAATCTGACGCAGATGGACCGCGTGCAGAACGACGCGCAACGTATGCCGGCGGTCAACCAGGCCGCAACCTCCACCCGGCTTCGCGATGAGGGCGCCGAACGAGTGACACGTCCCGGGCAGCCCGATGCCGCAGAGAAGGGCGCTATCGACCCCGACGACAGCAGGCACGAATCTCCCGAGAAACAGCGCAAACGCAAGCAGCAGGCACAGACGCAGCACGGGCGACCGCGCAACACCCGGGAGACCGGGCATTTCGTGGATCTTGACGCATAGCGCAATCCTCCATGCAACAACCCTCTGCACCCAGCAAGGTTCCGGCTAAAGCGCAACAGATCAAGCGCATTGCCGAGAGCATCATTACACTCCCAACGCTGCCCACGGTCGTCTCCAAGATGATCGAACTCGTCGACAATCCCCGAACATCGGCAGCATCTCTGGCGCGGCTCATCTCCACCGATCAGTCACTCACCGCACGTGTGCTGAAACTTGCCAACTCAGCCTACTACGGATTCTCCCGTGAGATCTCCACTGTCAACATGGCAATAGTGGTGCTGGGGTTCAACACAGTCAAGGACATGGGCCTTTCCCTCTCCGTTCTCGACGTGTTCAAACAGGGTGGCGTGCCCGGCGCTTTCGACGTTGCCAAGTTCTGGGAACACTCCATCGGCTGTGGCGTTGCCTGTCGGATGCTTGCGCGTAAAGCATATGGACGCCTGGTGGGCGAGGCGTTTGTTGCCGGACTTCTGCACGACATCGGCAAGCTGGTTGTCAACCAGTATGCGCACCCCGATTTCGAGGAGATCATGGTGCTGGTGCACAAAGACGGCATAGGCCTTGATCAGGCCGAAGAACAGGTGATGGGCACATCGCACGCCCAGATTGGCGGATGGCTTGCCGAGAAGTGGAAGCTTCCCACGGTCATCTGCAGCAGCATCGAGTTCCACCACAAACCGTGGGACGCGCCACAGGAGAAGGACCCCGGCTTCGTCGGACTCGTGATGCTTGCCGATCTGCTCTGTCACAGCGCCGGCATCGGTCACTCGGGCCGTGCGTCGGCGCCACTGCCGGACGCACGGATGTGGGATCTGTTCGGCAGTGGGGGAGTGCAACTCACTGCCGCAATGATGGACGACCTCAAGAGCGACTTCCTGGTGGAGTTTGATCAGGCGGAGACGTTTGTGTCGTTCATGAAAGAGCAGTGAGGTTGCGCGGTTCCGCGTGCACGGCGTATCTTCGGAGTGATGAAGCCGCCGATTCTTCCCACAGTCGTTGCTGCGATCCTGCTGTGCACTGGCCTCGCGGCGGGTGCGTCCAAGCCGGCAATGGCGCTCCAATCGTCACCGTGCTTTGCTGAGCCGGCTGCCGATCAACTCCCCCTCCGCTATCTCGACAAGAAAGACACCTGTCGGATCGACAGCTTCTGGGTTGACACCACGGGTCGCGCGTGGTATCGCGTAAGTGCATCTGGACGCGACCTGGGCTGGACATACGCGCAGGGGCTGCGCCTCATTGCGCAGGCCGGCGTCGATGAGCTGGTCTCCGAAACCGGTGGCGCCACCGATGTTGACAAGAAGCGACGCTACGACCTGGTGCGGCAGAATCCCGGGTGGCCTCGCAGAGTCATCAAGGCCGTGCGCGCCGGGCAGATCTGTCTTGATATGACGGGCGCCCAACTCGCGGCATCGTGGGGTGAGCCGGTCCAGAAGAGCACGGCCTTCACCACCGGCATTGGCGAGCACGATATGTGGTTCTACAAGGGCAGCAGCGGGGAGATTCTCGCTGTGAGCCTGGAGGAGGACCGGGTGATCGGGTGGGTGAAGAAGAGGTAGGGCGTTGTCCCGACCTGCCGTCGCTTGCCGGCAATGAGGATGAGTTCGTCGTCGCCCAGACGATAGTACGGACGAAGAAGCACTCCCGCAAGCCGCAGGACCTGCGACTGGAGCGCACTCGGAGCCGCTCCTCCCGGGGTCATTGTCCGACCGAGAAGGCTGAGCAGCGTCAGTACCACAAACACGGTATCCCCTCCGCGGACGTATGACTTCTCGACCGCAAACCCGTGCCGGTCCAGCAACAGCCGCAGAGATTTCAGCGTGAAGTGGTGCAGATGCACCGGCACCTGATACCACCCCCACGACTCGCCCGCAAGGCGTCGGGTGGCTTCCGGGTGGGTTACTCTGCCGAATGCACGGGTGCGGGGTGTGAGGATGGTTCGCTCAGCCGAGGACCAAAGCCGCAACAGTCGAGCTGTCCAGATGGCCGCAGCGGAGCCTGTCAATAAGAATGGCACAGAATCTCGTTTTTATTTAGTCTAGCAGTTTAGTCCTGCTTTGCCTCCGTCTTTGGTTTGTTGATCCACACCGCCTTGGGTAGCTGTGGTA
>Ga0315284_10006670_pt1 | contig 16438 bp, 19 predicted proteins | sample YL17G09_16_MG_FD_203696 | JGI IMG/M metagenome (GOLD analysis project Ga0315284, IMG submission 203696) | Sediment microbial communities from Yellowstone Lake, YNP, Wyoming, USA - YL17G09_16 | ecosystem: Environmental > Aquatic > Freshwater > Lake > Sediment | place: USA: Wyoming | collected...
GCCGTCAACCCGAAAACAATGCCGGCGGTGCTGTGGCGGTGGCTGCCACCGGAAGGCCGATCGTTGAGGTATTTCAATGCCGCGCCCGCAGTAATACGGAAGACTTGGTCGTCCAGGCTGTAACTAGCAGTGAGGGGCGCGGCGCCAGCGGCGACCAAAACGGCGTTGGCATTCATCGCCGACTGCAATGCCGACGCTAAGGTGGCGCCATTGTAGAAGCCTGGCGGAATGACAATTCTCACATATGCGCCAGCGTCGAACCACAGGGAGTCGTTGAGATTTACAATAATCCCACGCCCTGTGAGTTTGGAAATGGCATAGTCCGCAGTGGAGCTGGGGAATTGCAGAGCAACCGACAGCACTTCCCAGCTGGGGGATGGATGCCAAATGGTGGCGTTGTTTGTGCCAGTAGCGGTAAGGATGCGGGACTCCATTTGAAGCCGCTCAGCCACCGGCCGGTATTTCTTATAGACCGAATCTGCGTAATAAAGGATAGGCATGTCAAGTCTCCTGCCCAGTAATTCGCAGATAAAGCTGTCGTGTCCTGCAATGACCAACCGCTATCAGATAGGGGCGGTCACTGGGGCGCTGGGATGGTCACTGGGCGGCGGGAGAGGCGAGGGCGGAGGTCCTTCAGCGCGTAGGCGCCGCTCGAAATCCGTCAAGACTTGTTCCAACGCTGGCAGCAACCAAAGCGGCCAATTGTGCGCCAGACAGTAATTACGGGCTAATTGCGCCAAGTCCATGAGTTGGCGACTCAAGGGGTGTAAATGCCATTAGCGTCGTCAACGTAATAGGTGCCGTTTTCGAAGGTGTGGTCTGGCCGCACTGTGTGGCGGGCCGCTCCTGGTTTTTGCGGCGGCTGCCACCGTTGCTGTCGCTGCTGAGTCTGGGCTGGCAATTGGCTGCGTTCGCGCGGCAATTCACGCACTAAGTCGGCAAACTCCGGATCCATCACTGGTTCAGCGTTATCAGCGAACTCAGCTTGACCAGCACGGCGCATCCCGACCCGCCGTTGGGCGCTGGTGGTTCGGGCATTGTGGCGCTCGACATACATATCCGAGACTCCGCTGCCGTCAATACCGAACGGTTCTACTGGCGGATCTCCGTCCCGCCCATCCAAACTGCCCACGGGTAGATAGGATTTAACCTCTTTGTCCGGTTGATTCAAGCTGTCAACAAACTCGTTGTAACCGACAAAGTTTAGCTGCCCATTCCGGCACAAGTCGCGCAAATGGCGGCTATCCAGAATACGCCGCGCCGGCACCACAGAGAGGTCGAAGACTTGATCCAGCATCAAGGTGCGCCCCAGATCCTGGATGTCGATGCGTCCTGCGACATCATTGCGCACATAGCAGGGGCGCCGCAGGTGCGGGAGCCGTTGAATTGCCTCTTCGTAGGCCAGCATCGATTGCCGTTCGTCAGGAGAGCCAGGCATCCCATTAAATGTGTAAGATGGCACTTGCTGCTCAACCCCTGGCAGCTGTTGCAATTCATGCATCATCTCATCGTAACTCATGATTGGAATGTCATAAGGCGACAAAGGCTGTTGCTGCGGCTGCTGTTGGTATTGCTGCGGTTGGTATTGCTGCGGCGGATATTGCTGCTGTTGGTATTGCTGCGGCGGTTGCTGAAATGAATGCCCCTTACGGCGACCAGGCTGTTGCATTGGCCGGGGAGAGCGGCCCTGTGGCGGCTGCTGCGGTGGATATTGCTGCGGTGGATATTGCTGCGGCGGATACTGTCCGTGCCGTTGAGCAACGGCGGTGCGCAGCTGAGCCATTTCTTGCCGGTTGGGAGGTTGCGGGCGTGGACCGGGAACGGGTTGATACAAAGCGGGGTGGGATTCCGGGTTAGTATAAGCGACCGCTCCAATAGCAGGCGACACTGGCGATTGAGGGAAGTCCAACCCGCCAGCCTCCGCAGGTTGACCAGGACCCGCCTGCGTTTCTTCATCCGTAAACAACGTCTGAACTGGGTCATTTTCCGCTAGATTCGGCGCCATTTCCTCCGCGACGGGCTGGCGCATAATAATACTGGTTTCCCCAACTGCATTAAGATCATTGAGCGTCACTGAATTGGCCGTCACAATCCGCATCACACCGGTGGCGACTCCCTCTTTGGTCGGACTGATGTAAATTTCGATCGGCTCTCCCGGCTCTACCAATTTCTCCAATTTCTTGGACAGCCGAATCTCGCAACGGATAACAGCATTCATAATTTTGCCCTCGACATAATCTGTTCAATCGATTCCGGATCCACCAAAGCATCGACACAACCATAGCACTGGCAGCAGATCGGGAAACAATCGTCCATGTGGAAACCAAATTTCGGGTCCAATTCTTGGCCACAACCGCGGCAAACCAGCCACGCATTGCCGACTGCCATTTGCTTAGGTCCGCTCATACCCGCTCCTCGTATTCAATGTTCACCAAACTCCGGTCGCACAAATCACGCAAATCATGGCTGTTGGACACTGCTTCCGGCGGCAATGCATTCAAATCAGACCGCTGCCCCATACGCAGAGTCAAACCCAAATCCGAGATGCGCAGGTAACCAAACTGATCGTTGCGCACCCAACATCGCCAGCCCGCTTGCAAGGCATCCAACAACTGGTCGAATCGCATGGCATATATCTTTCTATGCTCGGGGGTTGGTTCCCTGCTTGGTTCGGGGTTTTTTTCTGGGAGGTAATGGTCGCGTGACCCGCGAACGCGGCTTGGACTGTCCGTGACAAAGAAATTGCGTTGGATATGGAGTGGGTCTGGCCGATCTTTTGGCATAGGCGTGAATGCATTTTGTTTTTCAACCGACCGCTCCAATGCCACCTCATAGGCAGATTTGAGGCGCGTCATGGTGGCAAGATTATACAGAAGAGGTTGGCTGGAAGACTGAATTACTGGTCACCCAAATCGCTACGGGAATGCACTAACAGCGGAATGCCAGAATCCCAGCCGCGATAAGGACGGCTGGTGTCCACCACTTTAACCACTCGATGCTTGTGATACATCCGCATAATTTTGTTGCGAGCTGTTATCCACGAAGCGCTAGTCGCTTGAAAAATGACGCGGCTGGTGTCGCGATCAATATGTCCGCGCACGGCGCCGTGCTCGAGCAAAGTCTGGATTAGTCCATTGGGGGCAGAAGCCAACCGATGTTCGAAGACAAATGGGTTGATGCCCAACAGACTGCAGAACATGCCCTTGTTTTTTTTGGCGGCGGTATAGTGGTTATAGCCTCGCACAAGAATGCCGCCCGGCAACAGCCAAAAATTGCCATCAAGGTCTTTGGTGGATTGCGGCGCTCCGATGTGGTCGGCGGGCGGGTTGCTGCCAGTCAGCTGTTTCCAGATTTCCTTAACAGGTTTGAGCGCCAATTCAATTTCCACTCCACCCATATGCAAAGCCTGATGGCGGGATGGGAGGTCGGCAATGCGGTCTTTGGTGGCTTTGTCTAAGCGTGGATTGGAAGTCACCTGTAAACGGATAGCCTCCAACAAGGTGGCGAGATATTCGGGGGACGGGCCTCGCTCCTCTGGTTTCTTAAAGGGGCCATCGGCAATGCGAGTAATCTGCATGGTGATTAGTCACGATGTCGATCGGGATCCGGCTCTTCCGGTTCAATCGAAATGGTCTCTTCCACATGTCTATTGAAGTGCTTGTTCTGCCGAAGTTGAAGAATCACGGCCTTTTCCTCTTCGGGAGTCAACGGTCGTTCTGGGATGGTTACATCTTCGATGCTAAAATCTTCAATGTAATCGTGACCCTTGTCAAATCCGCGGGCGCCCCAGTATTCGTAGGCCCCGATGCCGTCATTGCCAATTGAAATATTGTCGATTTCAATTATGGCCTCAAATTCCTCGCCATCAATAGTCACTGGGTAATTGATCTCGTGACTGGCTTTGCGGCGGAGTTCGGATTGGGTTAATTGTAAAATGTGACGGTTGTTGGCAATGATATGTTTCATGGCAATGGTTATTTCTCCAGCCGCTATCCGCCTTCCTTGTGCCGTTTCAGACGTCGTAATCAAAATACCAGCGAAACAGGACGCACCCGGCTCCCACTTGCCCAGCCATCGCCCGCGCTGCCAAATAGACATAATTGGATTCGCTGATGACTCCGCCAGCACCTACTCGGGTATCGATTGCGACACTCGCGTCCGACCCCGTAGCGGTAAACGCCGTCGCCGGCACGGTCGCGCTATCGAAAGTGGGTTGCTGTGACATGTAAATATTGCTAGGCGGCAGATTGTCGCAAGTCACCAGCCCCAAGCGCACATTGGCAATTTCCTTCGCGCCATTGACTTTCAAACTGACGCATTGGGTGGTGCTGATCTGCCCTGGGGCCGCGGCCCCAAAATTTACCCCCAACACTCCCCCGACCAGGTTGCCGCTGGCATCATACCGTCTGGTTTCGATGCCCACTGAAGTTGTGGGGTCTGGATTCGAGCTGGCGCCTCCGTTGGTTGCCAACCCGGCGCTGGCTCCCACAGCGGCGATGGTCATGCCACAAAGGCTGAATCGTTGCTTTTTGGCAGCGGTGGTGGGGACGCCCGCCGTAAAACGATAGAATTGAGTGCGGCCATTTTCAGGTAAACCAGCCAAGATACTGAACTCCTGCGCTTCGAGAACTCCCGCCAATCCAGTCACTTCCTTGGGCAACCGCCGTGCAAACACGCTGCTCAATTGCGCTGACCGATACAGCCGATTCAGATTCCATCGGACAATCTCACCATTGATATTGCCGGTCAGAAACACAGCAGTTAATGGATTGCTGACAGTCGCATCCTCGACGGCGATGCCGTTACGCAGCGATTGTGAAGTGGGGGCATATCGCACCATCCCGTCAGTGGTGTCCACGAAATAGAAACCGCTAGCGCCCGCTAGAACCAACAACTGTGCGTTGCGCGGCCATTGTGCCAACCCATAGAGGGTTTGTTGGATTCCCAGATTGTAGCTCACGATCAAACGCCCATCGGGCCAATAGATGCGCAAAAATGATTCGCCCGCGATGCGCTGCAACACCGCAATTTGCGTCTCCGAACTATCAACGCGAAAGGCTGGATATTTTACCGTCATTCCCGCTACGCCGACCAGAGCATCTTCAACGCCTTGAGAGGCGTCGAAAAGCCGAGTGGCCAATTGAGTGGTCGAGTTGTAGCGGTAAACCCCACCTCGACTAGAGGCGATATAGACTTCAGCCATGTTGTGAGTTGATGCTTAGTCGCGCGGCCAGCCGGTGATTTTGCCGATGGCTTCCCACATCTGGCGCGTCATCCGCACTGCCAATTTGCCATTGGCGGTGCGTCGAAGCGCAGGGCTGGCTTTGGCCGTGGGCTGGGGCGCCTGCGCCGGGGCGGGCGCGCCCGGCACTGGGGTGCGCACGGCTGGCTGCACTTCGCCACCGGGTTCCCCGCCGGGTCCGCCGCGAAATTGGTTGAGCGTCGTGGACAAGATCTTGTAAAGCCGCGACAAAATGACTGCGATGAAAGCATTGCCTTCTCCGCCTGAACGGCTAAACAGATAGCGCGCTACCAACTGATGCGTTTCGGGGTCGACGATGCGTGGGGAGTAACTTTCCATGAAGTGCCGCAAATGCTGATTGGCCAATTCCTCAATGCGGTCCAACACGACCTGTCCTGCGGGCGACCGCAGGAATTGTCCGCGCTGCCCATTCGGCAGGTTGCCAATCGTCTGACGAATTTCCCGCATGCCGTCGGCGATCTGCGCGAGCTGGTCGCGTTTGCGTGTCAGGTTGGCGGCGGCGGCCCGATCGCTGGACAGATTCTGCTCCCAGTTGACGGGCATAGTGATGATATGCTGCTCAGGGATATCTTCCAATCCGACTTCGGGAACTTCACCTAGAATCTCCTGTTGGGCGATATCAAAGCCCGGGCGCGGACGGTAAGTCCCGACGAATTCACCGGCGCGGTCGAGCAGCCATTGGCGCAAGTTGGGGCCGGATGTGGCGGGCAACTCCACCCGATTGTTCTGCAAGTCATCAATGAGCATCTGGATGGCATTGTCGCCGGGGGCGGCTCGCTCGGTGTAGCGTTCTCGTAAATTCGTGAATAGATGGTCAGCCAAGGCCTCCTCAGCGACCCGTGTCAGATTGGCTTGCAGATTGGCGGAAGCCCCTCGCGGCATGGGGATGCGATTGCTGCGCAGGTCTGCCAACAAACGCTCATAACGGTAGGCGTAGCGCCACAAGACGGAATCGATAAAATCGACCTCCTCCAAGCCGCCGCCAGCAATGGCGTCGTCCACATGTTTTTCCCAGTTGAGGATTGACTGTGGAGTCGGGGTGCCGGCCGAACCTTGCTTGTTCTCAATGGCGGCGGTGAGTTCGTCCACTCGGCCGCGAACTTCGCCTTCCAAGGAATTCAACTGCAGCGGCAACACAGTTAAGTTGGTGGTTGCGGGCCCGATGTTGCGAATACGTTGGTTATAGGCGCGGACGACTTGGTTGTAAGTATCCATCGTCTCTTGGCGAATGCGATCTGAGTGCGCGCGCAAAACCGGTTCAACTTCGGTCCAAGTAAAGCGCTGTGGTTCGCCGGTATCCAAATTCAGGGTGCGCACCCGTCCCGGAAAGAAACCAGTCTCGGTGATGTTATCCTGATCTTCGGGTGGATAGTTGCGAAAGGAAGCCAGCGCCTTGTTGCGGCTGGCATACTGCCAAGTTGGCACATTTTCGGGCTTCTTCTTCCAGACATCCAAAATGACATGGCGTTGACCGTTAATGGTGCGGATGTCCCAAGGTCGCACCGGGCCAACCCCAGGCAAGGTGGGATCGAGGTTGGGATCGATGGCTCGCATCGGCTCCTTGCGGAGCCCCGGCACTTCTTTCCACTTCTCCGTGTGAAACGCCAAACCATCCTGTAACAACTGCCGTTCAATCTCCGGCGTGCGCGGCACCGGCATGGCGATTTTCGTCAGCGCGATACGCTGCAGTTGTTTTGAATTGAGATGCAGAATGCGTTTGGTCATAAAATCACCTTGGTAGGTTATTCGCAGACCAAATTCGCGTCTCCTGCCGACTCCGGTCACAAATAAATTGTGAGCGGAGGGCAGGATCACGCCGTGGGCGTCAAGATCGACAAATCTTTGGACGCATGCTGTCCGGTGTCGACATGCCAATGCGCCAAATCCATAAATGGCGCCCATTCTGGCCGCATAATTTTCGCCAATTTGACGCTTACAAACGGCCGCCACCTCGGGCGTTTCGGCACCGACAGTAGTTTCATGCCGCATTGTTCCGGCCGTCGATTGGCTTTGCGGGTGTTGCACGGCACGCAGCTGCACACCATGTTTTCCCAAGTGCTTTCGCCGCCCGAGTCCTTCGGAATCACATGGTCGAGATTCAAGTGCTTCTCAACATGATGCTTGCCGAAGTGTGTGCCGCAATACTGGCAAGTGTGTTGGTCCCGCTCATAAATGCTGTGGCGGCTAAATTTCACCTCTTTGTGCGGCAACCGGTCGTAAAGTTGCAACAATAGCACCCGCGGCATCCGATAGGTCGCATGTGCGCTGTGAACCACGTCTTTGCCAGTGTAGTCTCGGCTAAATTCCTGCCACTCCTGCAAGTCGTAATGGGTGAAATCCGGCAGCACCACGCGCGCGTGAGGCACGATCCTAGGCTTGCCAGTCGCCTCGTCCACAGTCTCATCAGTTTTGCAAAGAAGACAAAACGCTCGTGCGCCGTCGCAAATATTGACAGCTTGCCAGCAGCGGTTCAGCACCAAGACGTTCTCATTGATAAGCAGTTTCATATGACTCATTATACTGAAGCCGCGCCTGAGACAAAGCCTTGGCGCGGTTCTTCATTGATAAAATATCCCAAAACAGGTGAATTGTCAAGTCTGAGGACAGGTTGGACTAAAAGGCTGGACTAAACTTGAGAGGCCATTTCAGCGTCTTCGGGAATCATGATATGCTCGCTGCCGCATTCGAAACAGACATAAGAGCGCTGACGGCCAGGGGCGAACTTCGGACAGCCGCAAGATTGACAGTGCTTTGGGGGCCCCGCGTGAGCCGCCGGATGCCGCACTGTGTAGACTCGCGCCTCTTTTACGACACTTTTCTTGGCGCTGGCAGTCAACTCCAGAAGTTGTTCAGCGATTTGAGCAGCTTCTGGCGAACCTTTGGGGACTTTTCGCCCGCGCTCAATGAGTTCGTCGATGCGGGTGTTCTGGTCCGTGGTCGACATGAAATCCATATGTGTAGGGGCAACCGCTTCAGGGCTGCCTTCCGCCTTCGGATAAAACGGTTCGGGGTCCGCCCCCATTGCGTCTAGCATCGCACTCAATTTTGCCGCGTAGATCTGCGCCTCCGCTTCCGTCACCTTACCCCGGTCGCGGTCGGACAATAGCCTGCGGATAGCGTTGCGGATTTGGTCTTCGCTCATCGGACCAACTTGCGAGGCATTGATAGGGCCGTTGGGCCCGAGAAGGACGATGTCTGTCATATTGTCGCCTGCGTCCTGCGGCAATAATTCTTGAGCCATCTCTGCGATTTCTGCGCCGGGAATCTGTAGTAACCGACCCCAATATTTCAACACCTTGTAGGTGTGCGACGGCGTAAAATCTTCCTTGATTGCCAGTTGCACGATCTGGGCGAGCAATTGTTTTTGCAAACCACCCGCGATCGCCTCCTGAACAAGGTCTCGCGTTTCGCGGGGATCAGGCGATTGTGCGGTCACCAACCGCAACCAGCGTTGGAATAAAGATTCCAGCTGGTCATCATTGGCAATGCGGCGTATCCAGCCGGTCACTTGCCCGATCCGCAACCAATCGGCGCGAGAGACAACCAATTCTCGGCGGCCATTGGCAGTGATGATGCGCATGGCATATGTTTCCGTAGTCACCGCCATCTACCCTCTTGACATCTACTCAGAAGATGCTATTATCTGAAGCTATGCGCATTATATCGGATTTCAAGGACTATTATGATTTTGTGCAGAAGGAGGGGCAAGACCTCACTTTGGTTTACCAACGCACTTCGCGCGAGGAAAAACTGCCGTGTTCTTTTCCTTTGCCAGTGCTTCGGACGCAAGGCAAACAGTTCCATTTGTATCCCTATGTGATCGGCTTTTGCGGTAAAGCCTACCCGATGCTGCATCTGAGCATCAGCGGTTATATTGGGGGCAAATGGGAAGGACATGAAAATTCCGAAGGACATGAAAATTCCCATCGGCGCTGCTACAATTTAACAGAGGCCAATCAATTCATCGAGGCGCACGCCACCAAAGTTTTTTTGGAGCGCTACTACAAAGACACGGCTCAAACCCGGTGCAAATATGGGCATCCGTTCTACGACGAACCGCGCCATTACTCTGTGAAAAAATGGTTCAACGAAGTGTCTGCTCCGTCCAATATTTTTGATACGCTGTTCCAATCCACAAGCAATTCGCCGGTGCCAATCTGGACCATCAAACAACAATTGCGCGAGCAGCATATCGTCAACTTCAATGCCAAGTTGAAGGACTTGGAGTTCTATCGCATTTTTGCAACCTACAACGCTTTTCAGGAAATCGCGATGTGGCTGGGCGGCTTGGCCGCACCGGGGCGCTATGTGCCGCCCGTCAGCGATGCCGACATGGCGGTCGCCAAAGGCTTCACCAAAGAATCGTTCCGCAAACCCAAAGGCACCAAGCGCAACAAGCCACGCTGGAGGTAGATGAAAAAAACAGAATTACTCAACAGGGCGAAGTCGATTCTAAATCGATACGCCTTGAACGAGACGCTTGGGGTGCTGGATTTTGACTTTATGATGGGCATTTTGGAATGTCATCCAGAGGCTGAAAAGAAAATCGGGTGCGGAGTCGCCTCCATCGTCGTGAGCCGTGAAGAGGTGTTTGGAACCCGTCATTTTGAAATCATCCGAACCGATGGCTCCCGGGAGGATTTTTCTTACATCAAAAGTCTGCAAAAGGACAACTTGCACCACAAGGATGTGATCAAGGCTTTTCGCTGGGCCGTGATTCCCCAAGTCAAAGCATTCAAAAACACTGCGTATGGCAACAAAGACTATGTTCGATGTGCAATTACAAATTTGAATGTTCGACAAAGTGACTGCCATATTGACCACCAGCCACCATCAACTTTTGATGCTTTGGTGTTTGGTTTTCTTTCCAGTCGAGGGCTATCCATCCGCAACATTGAAGTTGCAGAGACCGGGACCGTCGCTGGGTTGACATTAAAGGACCAGCCGTTGTTGCAGGAATGGCAGAACTACCATGCAATGAATGCTCGGCTGCGGGTGACCCTGAACAAAGCGAATCTTGGGCAGTCAAAGGTTTTTGTAGACTGGTCGAAACTGGAGAAAACTGGAGAAACGGTCTCGACAAAAAATGAGACTTGCAAATGACGACAACCATCAAGCCCGTCATGTCCGCGCCCACAGATAAAATCACCATTTGCGTCTTGTGCGGAGACGCCCGCATTGACCAAATGATGCACGCAGCCGATATGTTCGAACCATTCAAGGCGCTGGTCGCGGCTAGTGCGTCAGGGCAGGCATTGGTCGTCAAGGTAGACTTCGAGCGCCCCCGGTCCGAGCTGGCTGCTGACTCCTTGGCTTCGGTGTATGGCAGCGGCATGGACCTGGGGTTGGACAGCAACCCGGAAGACAATTACCGGAAATACGGCCGCCGCTTGGACGTCGTTTATCGCGCCCGCCTGCCTAAACTCAAAGGCTACCACCGGCTCGACACCAGTCGCACCATCAAGGAAATCGCCAAGGAAGTGCGCGAAGTCCTTTCCGATAAGCACGGGCTAGCTCGCTATTGATCTGTCCGCGCCGTAAACATATCCTGCCGACCTGTCCATTTCTTGCCTCTTTTTGGACGCATCCATATTCTCTTGACATTCGTCACAAGTGGGTATATTGTGACTAAACATGAAAACGGTAACACTACCCGCTGACATCGTTAAAAAACCCCACTTCGCCGCGCTAACCTTTTCGGCTATTCACATTCCAGGCGACGAACGCAGCCAGCAGCATCCTGGACACGGCTACCCAGCCGAGACCCGGGCCATCGTCGAATATCACGCATTTGACTGTCGTGAAGAAATGGAACGGTGGGCCCACTTCGAAGAAGCACTTCCGTCGCGTCGCCCATATCAACTCATCGAAGTGAAACCGCTAACCGTAACCGTCCAAACCAAGGTAGAAGTCGCATAGCCCAAGGTAGAAGTCGCATAGCCCAAGGTAGAAGTCGCATGAAGTCGCATAGCCCAAGGTCGCCAAATGTTGAAAATCCCAACGCTCTCGCCGCTATTTAATTCTGCCGCCGAAGTCCTGCACGAACAAGCGACTCAAGAGTTCTGGCGCGATTTGCGAAACAGTCCACACGAAGCCCAAGCCGAAAAATTGCTGCGTCGCTTCAGCGGCGATATCGACCCAAGTTTTCTCGGGTTTTTAGGACAATATTGGATGCTGGCACAATTGTTGCCGTTGGACCGCACCATCTACGACATTGGTTGTGGCTACGCTTTCCAATCCTGGTTTTTCCATGGACACAAATCTTACATTGGCATAGATTTGAATCCTGTAGACGACCGGATGACTTTCCCGCATACCATACACATCCAAGCTGACGCTTGCGAATGGCTGGCGCGCGACCCCAACCCAGGCATCGTTGATCCGCATTTTGCCATCTGTAGCTATGTTCCGCCGTGGGGCAAAGGCAATATTGAAGCGGTTGTGCGCGCGCATTTTCGGCATTGTTTTGTTTACTATCCATAGAATCGACACTTGACATTCGATTTGAGTAATGCTATGTTGGTGGTGTGAAAGAAAAAATCCAATGAACTGCCCACATTGTCAACGTGATATCTACGGGATGACAGGACTCCAAGAAGTGATGAAGTTCCAGCGGCACCTGTCCAAATGTCGCAAAAATCCAGTCAATATTGTCCGCACCAAGATGTCGGTAAATTTCGATCCAAACACTCAAACCATAAAGATGAAACCGGCCAAAACGACAGTGGCTCCACGGCGGCACCAAAATCTGATGGAAGCTATGGAGATCCGAGCGGAGAGCGGGCAATGAGCGAACTTACCTGTTGCAATCATTGTTCCTTTGCGCATATCAAACGCCTGCATAAAGGTGAAAAACTGGAGCAGCGCAAGGAGGATGGCGGAGTTGCTATTTATGCCAATGATAAATTTATCGCTTGGTTCATGGAACTGCCCGACCACTGTTGCTGTTAAAAATATGAAACGCAAAATGAAACGCAAACGAATTGAATTGGGGCTGCCAGTGTGAGCAAAAGTAGCGTCAATAAAGCAGTCATGCGACGATGGATGTTGGATTACGCAAAGGCGACTCGCGCCCATGGATTTACCTGTATTGCCGCGTCAGTTTTCAACGAAGCTGATGCCGCCAACAAACGATGGATGAAAAGCAAGATCGACGGGCATCCATCGCGGGGTAAGACAATCAAATGACAAACAACCATGAGAACCAGGTCTGAGGGTTACTGTTGGCTTATCTGGAGGCGCCGACGGATCTCGCGTTGAACCGCTGACGGCAGGTCAGCAAATCCACGCACACGGCCATTCTCGATCTGTCTGCGCAATCTCGGTCCCACTAAGGACACGCCTTCGACGGCATCCCCCCACAGCCATCCAGAATAAGGGCTGCCATGCCAGCGCTGGGATGGGGTGTCCTTTGGTTGTGATGTGGGTGTCTGCCGAGGCCGCTTGGCCAGCAGTCTGCGCTCTTCGAGCATGCGTTTGACCACCCACTCTTCCAGTCCCAAATCCTCGGCAATCGACGATGGCCGCTTGCCGTGTCGATAGGCCGCCGATACAGCATTGCCTTGCTCGGTAGGCGATAAGGGTCCCGCTGGACACGGGAAGCGAGCCTCCCATTCATGCCAAGCTTGGTTGACCGCCCAAGGCGTGGTGCGCCAAGCCTCGGCGATCTCTCGAATTGTTAAATGTTGTTGAAAATACTTTTGCTGTTCCTGCAGTGGGGGCGGTTGCGCTTGGCGCGGGAGGCGCTGCCGGCGCAGCTGGCGACGCTGCTCGGTATAGGGCACTTCGAATTCGTCAGCGATCAAATAGACGACCGCCTGTGGAATCCGGTAGTTCTTGACAATGGTATCCACAGGAACCCCGTTGGAGTAGTCTTGGGCAATCTGCCTGCGCAATTTGTGTGGAATGGCCGCAAATTGCTCCTGTAGAGTCCTTCGGCGCAACTGCACCGGCAAATTAAATGCCTTAATGATCGCCGCAAGAGAGTCCTGCCTAATTCCATAACGGTCACAAATCGACTCAGGATCCACCCCGTTGAGCAATTCCTGAGAAATATCAGTCCACATTTCCGTTTCGGATTCGGCGAGGCCCGGGTCCACCGGTAGCGGCGACTCGGTTCCGCGTTCCTGAAATCCGTGGAATACGGCGGTGCGCAGCGGTAAGCGACACAACAGTTGCAGCGGTAAGCGACACAACAGTTGCTGAAGATTGAAGGTCTGTCGATTGAAGGTCCAGTTTGGCATGCATCCAATATTTCAGCGGGAAACATCGGCAACCCTCTGACGCCGCCCGGCGAGGCGAGGATACTTGACAACCGCGCCAAGCGGTGCTAGATTGTCGGCAGAATGAGTTACTATGGCTCGCTTCGCTAACGACATTAAAGCCAAAGCCCGTGAGGCAGCTATTCGCCTCTGGCGGACAAACAGCGGCTGGGACGCCCTGCCGAAAGGCTGGACCTTTGTGTCGCTTTGCAACGACCAGTCCGATAACGATCCTCTCTCCGAACTCAATCAACTGCTGCAGTCCAAGTTCATCACGGAGGAGCAATACATCGGCATCGACCGCGACCAGTTGCTGATCGAGGCCAATCGACGGGCGCATCCGCGCGCCACTTGGATCACGAACGACTTCGTTTGCGCGATCCAACAGTTGGCCTCTTCGGGAACCTGGAAACCAGGAATCGTGTTTTTTGACACCTATCACCGCTTTGACAACCCCTCTCTCGGCCAACAAACAGCGCAGACTTGTCAAGTGATGTCTAGTTGCCCGCCCAGCACCATGCTGGTGGTCAACGCGGTTGTTTCGGACCGCTACAAGACTGGCAATCACCTCCAAAATGAAGATGCTTTTTGGAAGGCGTTGAAAGCCACCTTGGGGGTGGAGGCCGGCAACTGGGAGCAGTCAACTGGTTGGGACTACACCTCGACGATGCGCACGATTATGCGCACCAGAGTTTTCTCGCGCGGCCCTATTTCCGCACCCAAAACCCTGTTTAGCGATCTGGAAATGAGACTGATCCCGGGGGTGCCCATCAAAAAAGGCAAGGAAGTATTCCGCGTGCCTTGGGACCATCAGATTCAGGCCTGTGAAGAATCACGCGGGCATCGGGCGTTCACGGTCAGCTTTCCGCCGCGGGGCGGAAAAACCCAAACCCAACAACTGATTGCCGCCGAGCAATTCATCGAATCGGGAACCAAGTCGTTAGTTCTGGCGCCCATGACGATGACGAGCCGTGGCTTCTGTAGTCAGAGGTTTCAGCACCAGTATCGCAAACACGGCTATCGCATCCATTGGCTGGTGAACTCCGCGGACAATCTAACCGCCGATGCGGACTGCCGGTCGGTCCGCAGCCGTTTGGAGGATTTCTTGCGTCGCCCATCGCTTCACCTCGACTTGAAAGGGCGCGTCGTGAATATGTCGGGGATGAATGCGGTCACAACCTACGCGGCATTTGCTTCCTTTTGGAAGTATAAAAAGAATGACGAATCCAAATCCAATCAGTTGGAGTTACGCTCCGAATCGGAACGCATCGACCTGTTGAACAGCCCGATGTTCAAAAACATCACGATTTGGTTCGACGAATTTCATCACATTCGCGGGATGAATATTGATGGCGATGATGAGTGGTGGAATATCATCGGTGAGTTCTGCAGTTTCGCGCTGAAATACAGCGATGCCAGCGTGCGCTTGGCCAATCTATCTGGCACGCCTTACAACTCCTCCTTTATTATGGATGCCGAAATTGCCAAGCAATACCACCAATGCACTCCACTCACTTTGCTGGAGTCCTTGCACAATACTGGGTGCGAAATTGAAGAGATCCGGACCGAGCGCATAGAATATGACCATCCACTTCAGGCGATTGCCGAAACCATCGGAGCCAATCCGGGCTATCACTTGGTGGTTCTTCCCCCCAAGGGACTTGAGTGGCGGAACACCGCCGTCGGAGAATTGGCGAATGACCAGGAAATGGTCAGTTCGTTGCGGGCACGGATCGCCCAATGCGCCACCTGGCCGGTGCGAATCTTAGACGCGACGCCGAATCGCGACAATGGCAAGGAAGACACGAAGAAAATCTTGATGGAGATGCAAGGTGGCGAATCCAAAACGAAGACCGATTACGATGTCGTGTTGGTCTGCCGCCTCGGCCGGGAATCGTTGGATTGGTTGCCGTGCGATCACTTGCATGTGAGTTATCTGCAATCGGAGATGTGGGAGTCGGTGCAAACATTCTGCCGCCCATTGAGCGCCTACCCGGGCAAAAAAATCGTCCGCAATTTTTATTATCTGCCCAAACTCATGGACCCCGACCAGTTGCTGTCCGTGCGCGCCAAGACTCTCGTGATGCAAATGCAACACGCCGAGGCCTTGGTGCCGCTACGCTTCCGTCGGGTGAGCAGCACCTCCGCGTCGGAAAAGAAAACGAAAACCAATGGCGAATCCGCTGTCAACGAAACCAACGAAACCGAAGAGATGATGCAGGAGATTTTGAGACTGATCGCCGCCGCAGTTCTACAGAGCGACGAGTCGGTGGAACCATTGGCGGTCACCGCCAAAGTCATTGACGAAGCCAAGCGTCTGCATCCCGAGTGGTCGGAGAAGATCATGGAGATTGCCAAGTCTCTCACATCGAAACCCGCTACTACGGGTCCAACCGCGCCGGCCCCTGCCATTCCGGAATCGGATCCGGGAATGGATGCGTGGAAGGACTACGGCGAAATGTTTGTGTATCCGCGCATTTTGCGACTGTTGCACCATAACTTCGGCATCTCCGCGGATTTCGTGAGGGACAATTTTGCGTTGTGTATGAAGGCGCCAATCGCCGCTTGCTGGCAGAATTACCTGGCGGGGCCGGAGGCGATCATCTTACGACGCCAGACACCCGACAAGCGGTTCCAAGAACTCTACAGTGGCGAGGTGATTCTCCCGCGCAAGGAACGCCAATCCCGACAGCGCGAATTGAGGCGGGTGCGCGGCCGCGTGGAGAATGGGCGAAAGGTCTCGGCACGGGACCTCCGCCTGTATCGACATTGCCCCAGCAATATCCGAGAAAATAATGGATGAAAATAATGGATGACGACTTGACAACTGGAAACAGAGGCAGTATATTGCTAATATGAAAACTACAACCACGACCGAAGTTCAGAAGAAACTAACCCCCGCCGAACGCATCCA
>Ga0315284_10006671_pt1 | contig 16438 bp, 12 predicted proteins | sample YL17G09_16_MG_FD_203696 | JGI IMG/M metagenome (GOLD analysis project Ga0315284, IMG submission 203696) | Sediment microbial communities from Yellowstone Lake, YNP, Wyoming, USA - YL17G09_16 | ecosystem: Environmental > Aquatic > Freshwater > Lake > Sediment | place: USA: Wyoming | collected...
TTTGTTGGTATCACAAGCACTCTTATAGGAGAGGCTTTCGTACTGATGTCCATCTCTTTCTTCACTGCTGCCCTATTCTTCATTTCATTAATGTTGACCCCGAGTATCTTCAGATAGGAGCAAATTTCTCTTCTGATGGAAGCGGAATTCTCGCCGATGCCCGCTGTAAAAACAATTGCATCAACATTGCCCAGAGCGACAGAATATGAACCGATGCATTTTGCCACCCTGTAACAGAAAACTTCGAGCGCTAGTCTGCAGCGCTCATTTCCTTTTTTTATCCCTGCTTGTATGGTTCTGACATCCTTGCTGACGCCCGAAAGGCCGAGAAGCCCGCTCTTGTTGTTCATTATATCAAACAGCTCATCGTAGCCAAATCCATACCTCTTCACTAGGTACTGCAACACGGAAGGATCGATATCGCCTGTCCTCGTTGACATCATCACTCCCTCCAAAGGTGTCATGCCCATGCTTGTGTCGATTGATTTGCCTCGCTTCACCGCTGCCAGACTGGAACCTGCGCCTAGGTGGCAGGTAATAAGGTTCGGCTTCTTCTTTCTCAGCATCACTGCAGCCTTCTGTGCCACATACTTGTGGGAGAGACCATGGAAGCCGTACCGTCGCACAGCGAACTTATCAAAGAACCGGTAAGGCAGTCCGTAAATGTATGCCTTTTTCGGCATCGTCTGGTGGAATTCGGTGTCAAATACCATGACTTGAGGCACGTTCGGCATTGCCTTCTTCGCTTCGATAATACCCGTAATATTGTGAGGGTTGTGCAAAGGAGCGAGCAGTTCAAACGATTTGAGATAACGTAACGCCGCCCCGGACACCAGCGCGCTCTTCGCCATCTGCCCGCCGTGAACTACCCTGTGGCCAGTCGCAGAAATATCAGTCAACCTTTTTATCGCGCCCCATTCCTTGTCCCGTAGCATTTTTAGCATGAGTTCTACTCCCTGTCTGTGATTTTTCACACCCACCTTCTTGTTTAGAGTCTTCTCTCCTTTAGCGTGGACGAGTCTTGTTCCCTTCTCGCCTATTTTCTCTATGAGGCCGTTAATCAGCATGCCAAAATTCTTGTCGAATAGCTTATACTTGATTGATGAGCTTCCGCAATTTAAGATAAGTATTTTATTCATATGCTCACCTTTTCCATCCCTTGGCCATTATTGCAACTATGGCAATCGCGCCAGAGACATCTTTCACTGTCGCGCCTCTTGAAAGGTCGCTCAACGGCTTGTCAAAACCTTGAAGGATTGGGCCGTAAGCATTCGCTTTAGCTAATATCTGCGTAAGCTTGTATGAAATGTTCCCTGCATCCAAATCTGGAAAGATGAGAATATTCGCCTTTCCTGCCACATCTCCAAGGTTCCCCTTAATTTTCCTCTGCGCAGTTGAAAGCACCAGCGCTGTGTCGGCTTGCAATTCACCGTCTATAGCAAATCCCCTCATTCCCTTCGCCTTTTTCCTTGCGATCTCTGTGGCTCTTATCACCTTGCAGACATCGGGGTGGGAGGCGCTCCCTTTAGTTGAAAATGAAAGAATGGCGATTCTCGGATCCCAGCCGAGAAGAGTTTTCGCACTATTTCCTGTAGTGATTGCAATGTCAGCAAGCTTGTCCGATGTAGGATTTGGATTTACGGATGCATCTGCATAAACAATTACGCCGTTCTCGCCGCCGCTGTAACCGGGAATTTCCATGATAAAAAAACTGGATGGCACTTTGACTCCTTTTTTCAGTCCAATGACGCCCTTACAGACTGAGACGAAATCCCCCGAGGTATAGACTATTCCCCCTACCATCCCGTCAGCATCGCCGCTCTTCAAAGCCAGAGCTGCATAAAATATCGGCTGCCTGACGATTTGCACTGCAGTGCGTTTAGGTATGCCCGAGATTTTCGAGTAAAGTGCTGCATACTGCTCGAGCTTATCACTTCTTGAAGGATCAATTATATCAAAATGATCGGCGCGTGCGCGTAATTTTTTAATAGCGTCCCTTATCTTGCGCTCATCTCCAACAAGAATCGGAAGTATGATCCCATCATTTCGGGCGACATCTGCTGCGGCTATTATTCTTTCATCTTCTCCTTCTGGAAAGATTATCCTTTTCTTCAGGCCCTTCGCCCTTTTCCAGATAACATCCATTAAATTCATTTCAACACCACTTGAACCATATTAACCTAATATAATCATACGTTGGGATACAGACAAATCAGCTTTTCTCTTTTTTAAATTTAATGTTTAAAATTTAATAAAAGTATAATTCGGATATAATGCAAACCTTCGATCCGCTTCTTAAGATTGGCGGGCTGATACTTTACATTTAAATATAAGAACACACAAAACAACTCATGAAAAGAGTTATTGCAATAGTTCATCCTCTCGATTATTACGTCAAACATGAGGAGAATAACGCAAGGCGTTTTGGAGAGAGGCGGGGGTGTAACGGGATAATACTTGAAGAAAAGTTAGATATTTTTAGAAAGTATAATCCAAATAACAAGATAATTATTTTACCTTCCGAAGAAAAAGATACCTCCAAGCCCTGTCTTTCTCTGATGACAGAAAGGATAAGCGTTGGAAACGGCGATTTGATAATTTCAGATATAAATCCTTATTCTCAATTGAAGAAATCCGTATACCCTGATTGGGACAGACTTGCTTTATTTTTCATAGAAAAGGGAAAGATAATTGCTGATGACAGCGTTATAGTTGGAGGATTCAGTATCGACGATTGTGTTAGAAAGTTTATTCTCTCCCTAGAACAAAGAGGTTTCAAACCCTTGGTTGATCCAAAAATAACGGACCTTTACTACAGTTGTCTTTATAGTACGATGATGAACCGTGATTCCGGTCTAAACATGAGGATTAAGAATCTAAAAGCGCTCGACCAAGAACGAGACAATCTTGCAGAAAATTGTGCTAAGAAATAACAATGATGTCAGTAAACCGCCAAATCAATTTAGGACTCGCAGCCAATATCACATCTTCTCAGGAACATCGATTCCTAACAGACCGATTGCTGACCTGAGAACTGCTAAAGATGCGACGACAATCGCAAGCCTTGTTTTCTTTTCTTCTTCTTTTTCAGCATTGATCACTGGGCTTGCCTCATAGAACTTATTGAACGCGTCTGCGACGTCCAGCGCGTATTCCGCCAGATAGTAAGTCTGGAGATCATACGCGGATTTCTCAACAGTTTCTGGAAACTGCTGCAGCTTCTTTATCAGCTGCTTTTCCGCGGCGTTGAAACTGTATCCTGCAGCAATGACTGCAGTGATTCCTGCTTCTTTCGCTTTTACAGATATTTTGTTTGCCCTGACGCATGCGTATTGAAGATAAGGCCCGCTGTCTCCCTCGAAACTGAGCGCTCGGTTCCAATCGAAAATCACCTGACGATTGTGAGAGACCCTGAGGAAAGAGAATTTTATCGCGCCGACCGCGATCTGCTTCGCAACCTTGTCCTTCTCACGGCCTTTAATGCCGCTCTTCTCAAGTCTTTTTTCAACTTCTGCAGACGCGCGCTTGACTCCTTCTTCAAGCAGCTCGTCCGCCGTATATCCAACCCACGTCCCAAGCCTTCCGCTGAATGATCCTTCCGGAAGCGCTACGCGCCCATAAGCAACATGAACATACTTCTCAGCCTGCGGATAGCCCATTTTGCCCAGAACATATTTTATCAAATGCTGCAAGTATGCCTGTTCCACACCGATGACATTGATCACGCGGTCCGCCTTGCTGAATTCCGTCTCTTTTCCTTTTGCAACTGTTGAAAGCAGCGCCACTCCATTCGGCTGCTTTGCAAATGTTTTACATTTGAATTTTTTCTCCAACAGCCCGAATTTCCACATTGCAAACACAACATCTTTTGCGGTGTATGTTGATGTTCCGTCAGAACGGATGATCACTTTTGCATCAGACTTCATTGATGGGAATTCTTTTTCATCAAGCTTCACAACAATGCATCCTTTCTGCTCCCCTTCGGTCTTCTTTTCAAAAATATCAGAAACTTTCAGCTTCTCGATTCCGGTGTTGAATAATTTTGATTCAATAATGTCACTTTCCCATATGAGAACGTCTTCATAAATCCCATAATCAAACGCAGTCTGCAGCTGCGCCTGAACGCAGCTTTCGCATATCTCTCTCGCTCTAACGGAAATGGTCGGATCTCTGTCTTCCATTTTTTTCAGCATTCTGCGCACTTCCTGCTCAATCTTTTCTGCCCTTTTCGACACTTCAACATACTGTTTTCCAAGCAGATGGTCGAACTTCTTCTCAGGCGGCTGCGGCTCTGGCAATGACATATAACCCCAGATGCTTTGCGCGACCTGGAGGCCCAGATCATTGATGTAATTCATTTTCTGGACTGTGAATCCTTTGAATTCCAGAATCTTTGACAATGAATTTCCAATAAGCGCATTCCTAAGGTGGCCGATATGCCATGGCTTGTTCGGATTGACTGAGGGGTATTCGATAAGAACTTTTTCAGCTTTCTCAGCTTTTTCAGGCTGCGGCGGCTGACCTTCCTGCTGCTGAACTTGTTCATCCCGCACCTGTGCTTGTATCTGCTCTTTGCCGCCTTTGCCAAAATTCTCTTTTTTGCTGTAAATCTCTTTCAAGAATCCTGCATATACTTTTTGACTATAGATAAAATTGATGTACGGCCCGGCCACGTCGCATTTTTCAACCTCTTTCGGCAGCTTGAGCTTGTCTTTGATTGCATTTGCGATTTCTGCTGGATTCTTCTTCTGCGATTTAGCGACCTGAAATGCGATCGTGCTTGTAACGTCTCCGAAACCTTCCTTTGCTTTGGCTATTGACTGAGTGATATCAGATTCGCTGACAGCATACTTCAGCTTTGTGCAGCTGGCCAGGATCGCTTTGGCTATAACTTCATGCATAGATGAAAAAGGACGAATGTGATTATAAAACTATTCCGGCCGTATATATTCGAGCCATAAACTGGAAGGGGTGGTAGTCTAGCTTGGTATGATGCGTGGTTCGGGACCACGAGGTCGTGAGTTCAAATCTCACCCACCCCACTAGAAACCTACGGCCCAATTTTCCTATGGAAAATGGGCGCATTTGCCAACGGCAAATCGCGTTCTAGAACTCCTAGAGATTATCTAGTTACGGTTTTAGGTTTAGTGCTTCTTTTTCTTCACTTTCTTCTTCCTAGGAAAAGCTTTCGTGTCGTCGTAGCCGTGCTTGTTCAGCCAGGAATAATAGATGCGCCTGCCTCTCTCTTTACCGTACTTCTTTTGCATGTTCCTTAAAATTTTTACAAAATCCGGATGCAGCGGCATATAAAAATAATGCACTTGTAATATTAACAACTGCTGCAGGGATGGCGGAGCTTGGTCAGAAACTTTTGAAAAAAGTTTCATCGAAAGTTTGCCAAAATCGCGTAGGGCTCAGAGCCCTTGTGAGAAACTCTATGCCTTAGTGGCTGCGTGGGTTCGAATCCCACTCCCTGCATTTTTGAGAATTTAAGGAACAGTCGCGCAGAATCCTGATCAGGGCCTGAGGTAGACGAACGCCCAATCCTCTCCCAATCCGAGATATGCAAACAGGACAAAGCTAAAAACTACGTCGGCAATCAAAAGCATGCCGAATAGTATGAACTGCCTTCCGGCGATCGTGCTCAGAGAATCGGTCAGATGCTGCAGCTCGGTTTTCATATTTTTGCCACCTGTTGACCTCACAAGCATCCGCAACTCATCTATCTCTCTGCTCCTCTGGACAATCATTGCGTAGTATCCGAAGAACAGGAAGATGATCCCAAGGAAGATTTCAATCGCATAAGGTGCCAGCGCGACTATCAGCTGCCGGTAGTAGCTCAAATCGCAGTGCGACGTCAGTGAGACCATGAACAACGGAAACGTTCCCCAAGAGACTTCAGGCGAACATCCGAAGAATTTCAAAACAACGTAATGGATAGACTCATGGATCATGGGAGCGAAAATGAAGAAGATAAACAAGTTAACGATATCCCTGCGGTTCAGATATGACTCAGACACCCTCTCACTCGCCCGTCGGATAAACCCCTGCGAACCTTTTATTTTCATAAAATAAACAACTCCTTTCAACCTTTCAAATCTTTTCAGCCTTTCAAATCATTTCAATCCTTTTTACTTTGTTCTCAACCCTTTTTACTCTGTGATTTTTTTCCGCGCTTATGTTTCTCCTTCTTCCTAAACAGGATAAATGTTATTGTGATCGCAGATACAATTACGATCGCGCTTATCATCGCTGTGAGCGGAGTTACGGCAACTGCTCCCGCGGCAGTGGGCGACAGGCCAGGTGTTTGGGACACAACGATCGGCAGATTTGCTTCAAAAGCCACAGTGTCGTACTCGATCCTGAATCTGCTTGAATATGTCCCAGCTGTTGTTTCAAAAGGTATTGTTACGTCAAAAGAATACACTGCGGAGGATCTGGCAGGAATTGTATCCAGTATCTCCCCAGGATCTGCGCTCCATCCGCTTGGGAGCATTGAAACTATCCTGACACCCATCGGAATAGCGCCTCGGTTCGAGAGCGTTAGATTGGTCTTTCCTCCTGTGATTGAGAAAAACTGCGAAGCCAGCAGCTGCTCGACCTTCACCACTCCTTCCTCCTTTAGCGAGATTATGTTTACCTGATCTATTTTCCAGTTAATATACGTCGAATACAAGTCGGTTAATTTATCTACGGCAAACTCATCAACCCTCGTGTCGCCTGCATTGAGCGGAAAAGTCCAAAAGACAACCCCGTCCGCAAACTCTTTCGGCTGTGTAGTGAAGCGTACCAAGGAATCTAACAGCAGCTGCGTTGGGATTCTGTCGTTGATCTCTATTACTTCGACGTTAGAGCGCCCCGTATTCTCTGTTGTCATCTTTATTTTTGTGGAGTTGGTGTCCGCGTCCCCAGTTATCTCTCGATAAATGAGGATCCCGCTGCTTCTTGGCTCAACGACCCTTACCAACGTCAGGATGCTTCTGCTCACGCCCTCGATATTTAGTTCTGTCATCAACTGGTATTCGGTTGGCTTGGTCCCCTCGGGGACTATGATCGGAAATGTCACATCTACGGATGAGAATGGATCGATTGTCACGCTTTTCTTTGAGTCTGTCAGCCATTCGGACGGCACACCTGAAACTGCGGCAGTTCCGGAAAGTGCAAGCGAAGACGGATTGTACAGCGTCAGTTTGTGCAGAATCATTTTCCCTGCTTTGCTTTCAGTAACAATCGGATACTGGAAAATTTTTAATGGCTGCTTCACTGCTGCTGCAATTACGAAATATGAGAGCCCGGGAGAAACTGCATCGTAATAATAAAACGAACTGTCGCTGCCTATCGGAGTTGTTGGCAGCTTGACCCACCTGCCATCCGAAAAGCGCAGGAACACTACGCTATCCTTATCGAACCGTCCACCCCCCCAGCTCCTGAAAACTTTGAAGAAAATGGACAATGATTTGATGTCTGCGTCATTAATATTTACCTTCTCAATCATAACCTGCTTGTACAGTGTTAGCGCAGGATCGAGCACGCTGCGCGCATCCGTGGGCAGTGCGTCCACTTGGTGAAAAATTAATTTTGATTCCCGGACTTCCTTGTTCGTAGCCATCGCCACGCCAGTGATTGCAGTCAGGTTGCTTGCCGCTGGAGTTGTGTAGAACTGCACTTGCTCATTTACCGGGAAAAAGGAAATGAAGACCTGCTCCCCGTTCAATTCCGGAGAAGTTGTAATCACGGACCTCTCAGGCACGATTACAGGCGGTTGGATCGGCGGAAGCGAAGGTGTGGAGGGCGTTGAAGGTACCGACGGCGGTGCAAGAACTGTAAGGTTTGTCTCAAGGCTATTCGTTGCGAAAGTGTCGTATGTTCCGTTTGCAATTAATCGGTAATTTCCCGGCGGGACATTGATTACAAATGTTTTTGTGATGTTTGCGGCTTCGCCATTTAGTATCAGGACAGGATTGAATGCGATTGATGCCGCAGTGCTGTTGCTCTGATTAACGACATAGAACGTAACTGTTACGTTCGTGCCTGTGTTTCCGCGGTTGTTCAGCGAAACAATTGCAGAGATAGGATTTCCGCTTACAACACTGCTCGGATCGATGCTGAAGGAAGCAATCTCAACGATGGGCTTGTTGATCACCACTGCTTCTATTGTTGCATTAGAAACCGCGAATCCGACATCCGCATGAGATACGGATAAAAATACGGATGTAAGTGAAAGAAAAAGAATCAAGAAATGGGATATGAGTGTATTTGCCGGTTTATGCAAGTTATACATTTTCATCTCGGATAAATCTCTTAGTATGTATATATAAAAACATACCTAACTGCATGAAATTCACTTGCCTTCTGCCTGCGATTAGCTTGCTGCTCCTTCCCTCGAAATCTACGATTCATTAGCCGTTACTTGAATGAGTTACTTGAATGGCAGTTGAGCTGAGTAGGTGGTTCCTACTTCTTCCTGAAGAACAAGAAATATGCTGCAGCACCAACAACGATCAAGCCAACAACTGCAAGGATAATACCTGTACTATTGCCCGGCTGCTGTTGGTTGGTTGCCATTGGCTGCTCTGAAAAAGTCTTTTGGATTACTGTTATTTTATAGTCAAAATCCCTTGCCTGGTTGAACAGAACTGTGCCAACTTCGCCGTACCATGCCGCCACCCCTCCGACACGCAAATTGTATGTCTTTCCAAGCTGGGCATCCTGGGGAACTTTGACGATAATGTCAACTGCTTTTGCCTGGAGATATCCTTTTCCGCTTGGGGACGAAAGGTAGTAAGTTCCAGCGTCATTCGTTGTCGGCTTTTCAGGCAAAACTGGCTTCGGTTCAACGTAAATGTTCTCCTCGATCGGCGTTACAATGCCACTGAGGTTGTAATCTGATGTGTGAGTCGGCGGATCAAAAGAAAGACCCCATCCATCGGGAACTTCTGTCTCTGTAAGCTTTATGTGGGCTATCCTGTTCCCGGATTCGTTATCAATGAATAAGTAGAGCTTCAATGTGATTGTGTCGCCGGGCGAAGCAGTGACCTGGCTCGCTCCTTGCGCGCTGCCGAAGGCGAGCTTAGGAGCTTCGCCGTTGCCATTCTGCGCAAATAGCAATCCAACAAAAAGAACCAGCAGCGTTATTCCGCTGATCGCTAGAGTGTATCTAGATCTCATGAAAATACCTTTAACTGTTTGATTTATATTTATATAGTCGGCGCCTGCCCGTCCTGGACGCTCTTGATCGTAACTGTTCCGCTGTAAACGCCTGCGGCCTGGCTGTTAGGAACGGTTAAGAAGAAATGAAAGTCCGCAGAATTCCCGACTGCAACGTTTTCATAGTAGCCATTGTTCGCTGAATTGCCGTTCAGATAATTTGCTGTCGCTTCAACCATAACAGTCTTGGTCCCGCTGCCGGTTTGCGCAACCTTCAGGTTTGCAACAGGGATTGAATTGCCGCCTGAGGTCAGATCTGTCGCCTGCAAATAAATGTCGATAGCTGTATTGCTGTTTACAGTATTTGTTATCTGGGTTGGGTTGGATGCCGCTGTATTGTTCTGCGACCCTGGGTCCAAGCTCCCGAAAGTAACCGTGGAGTTTGTTATCGATGTCTCTACAAATGCATTGACAGTTGCAGAGGCTGTTGCTGTCTGAGTTGAAAATAATGCGTTAAAAATGTCAAAAAAATTATTTGAAGGACTGGCTAATACTGCAGAGATAAGCCCGATGAAAATAATCGCGCTGCCCACGACTTTCGAAATTTTCGCCATCTGATCCCTAAATATATGTGACGTATGTTATTTAAATAGGTTATGCTGCCGTCCCGTCTTGGACTGTTTTGAAAGTGATTGTCCCCGTATAGCTTCCTGCAGTCTGGCCGCTGGGAATCGTCAGCCAGAAATAATAATTCTGGGTTCCCAATGGGGCCGTATTCTCATAGTATCCCTGATTTGGGCCTGCCCCACTCAGGAAATTCGGCGAACTGACTAATGCTGTCTTTGCCCCGCCAACTGTTTTTGAAACTTTGAGATTTGGGATACCTATCGTTCCGGCGCCGGTGAGCGCCGATGCCTGGAGATACGTGTCTACATTCACATTCGTGTTTCCGGTAACTGTGAGCACTATTGGATTCTCCGATGCTGCGCTGTCATTTGTTCCGGGGTCTTTCGACCCGAAACTGATCGTGCCCGGCGAAATCGACGTCTCCACGAAAGCATTTGGAATTATATCAAATGAAGGAGTTGCAGAGGTGGCAGCTGCGGCATTTGTTGATGTCGACCTGCACCTTATCTTGTACGTTCCTGGGGTCTTTCCAGTTACGTTCCAGATCTTTTCGCATGACGATCCGCTCGGGATATTGCCGCATGACTGCGGCTGCGCTGTCGAAGTGTTCAAAGCGGTTGTTGTGTTCATATCTGCGTATATGCTTCCGCCGTCACTTGAAAACTGTGAAAAAATGTCAACTGTATCGCATTGGCCGCCAGTGCACGACGCATTGCACGTCTGATTGAACGGAGTGAAAGGATCAGTTGTTGTTGATGCATTAGGTTTTACCAACGTAAGATTGATTGTCGGCTGGGCGGCAGATGTTATGGTGACGTTGGCAGTCGCGTTCCCCGACACGTTGGGATCTGTGAAATTCAGAAACACTAACTCGACAGCGGCCGGACGGCCTGTCGCGTTGAACCTGAACGTAACATCTGCAGAATTACCAGAGGCAAGATTTGTCGGACAAGCAGTGATATTAGTTGACCAAGTGACATTACTGGAACAGCCGATGTTCAGTACCTGATTGCCCGTATTGCTGACTGTGTAGTTCCTATCAGCATATGTACTATTGGCCACAGAGAAATTGTCAACTGCTGGAGAGACTGTGAAGTTATAGACTGACAGTGCCGTGATTGTCACATTAGCTGTCGCATTCTTGGAAACATTCTGATTTGTAAAATTCAGGAATACGAACTCATTTCCTGCCGATCTGCCAGTTGCATTGAAACGGAATGTGACATTCGCTGCAGATCCGGCAGCCAGATTGGTCGGGCATGCTGTAATATTGCTTGCCCAGCTGACGTTTGTGGAACAACTGATGTTCAGCTGCTGGTTGCCTGTGTTGCTCAGTGTGAAATTCCTGTCTATGTAAGTGTTGTTGACTACAGAGAAGTTGTCAACTGCCGGGGAGACTGTAAAATTATAGACCGATACCGCTATGACGCTGATTCCTGTGGCATTTGAAACCATATTCCCTCCCGTAGTGGAATTGACAAAACAGCGAATCTCGTAGCTGCCTGCGATATTCGCAATTACGGTCCAGTTGGTTGTGTTTGATCCGCCCGCAGGGATTGAAACTGTCGTATAGGGATTGGTCGATGTTGACGCATTAAGATACAGGCCGCCGCCCGCAGATGTGTTCATCAGCTTGAATGCTTCTCCTGAGGTCACATTTCTCCACTGGAGATTGAAATCTACACCTGTAACTGCAAAATCAGAATCAGCCGATGCAGAACACGAAACATTGAACGCAGTGCCGGTTAATGGAGATGAATTTGATGCTGGTGAAATAGTTGCAGCAGTGACATTGGGAAACCTTATTCTGTAAAGGATAAAGTTTTCACTCGTAAGGAATGGGACGGTAGATACATTCGTTGAAAGCTGGATTCGGATCGTGCTGCCGCTTATCGCAAGCGACGGATTTGACTCATCGCTGCATGTCAGGTTGACGTCGCTAGAACCTATAGTGGTTGTTGCGTTACAGCTCGCATTTGTGTATGCGCCGTTGTAATACCAGTACGGAGTGTAACCGGCGGCCGTTGAATTTGATTTCAATTTTATGAGCGCAGTCACATTCTTGAGCGTGTAATTTGCTGGAACTGCAACTGTTGCAGTCGAAATGTGCGTAACATTCAACTTATATGTAGTCGGACCCGTAAAATTAAGTTCGAAATCGTCCCAAAGCACACTGATGAATTTTGTACCACCTGCAGTTGTCTGCAAATGAGACCTTGCAGTAAACTGATAGGTGCCGCTTGAGTTTAATACTGCTGAAGGGACAGGTGCATTCCTGCAAGTCCAGGCCGTGGTGCCAGTGATTGACGTATTATCAAGCAGAGTGCCAAGGCCAGATCCGCCGGGAGATCGAAGATACACGGACAGGTTGCTGCTTGTTCCTCCAGACCATCGTGTGACGCTGTAGCACCATTTGATTGTTCCAGAGGATGGCTTAGATCCAGCTGTAACGTTTTGTATAATGTCATTATCATTGTTCTTATTTGCTCCCGTGAGCGTAACATTTTCAGACCCTCCAGTCTGGCCGCTGTTGTACCATGCTATTGTGGACGCTCCTCCAACAACCTTTGTCCAATTGCTGTCATTTGTCGAAAAGTTTGCATTCACAAGCATCTGCGTCGTAGTCCCCAGTATCGTTGCGGCCGTAATATTGTAGTAATTGATATCGTCAGCGTTCAGATTGCTTGGAGCAGTTGTATTGGTCCCGTTCGTAAGGATCGGGGCGCCATCCTGCGTGTACGTGATTGATGCTGAAAATGTTAGAGAAATAGCTAGAAGAAGCATTGCGACTATGAAAACTATAAAAACGCTTGGCCTTACTGGTTTCATCAGTTAAAGGACACGTCCGCAGTTTAAAAATATTCGGATACTGGCTTCGCGTTTTTCAATTTTCAAATTTTTTCAAATATTAAGTTCTTTTCAAATACTGAGTTTTTTAAAATATTGAATTTTTTCAAATGTTGTTTTCGAGGGTTATAATGTTTATAATACTTATTAACTAATTAATCACATATCAACTCCGTTTTAGCGGAGGATTTTCTGTGATTTTATGGAACTGCCTAACATTTACGAAGGTAATTATAGCCGTCTTGTTATTCTGCCTATCCTTCTGATTATTATCTCGCTTATTTTGCTTCCGCAAGTCCCATTTGGAATTGACTTGAAAGGGGGAGTACTTGTCACACTGCAGATGAGCGGCCAGGCGGATGAAAAAGCAATCGCAGACAGCGTAAGTTCAGTTGGAATAAGAAATGTCAACGTAAAAGTGTACCAAAACCCGCTTGGCGCAGTCGCTGAAGTGGAAATACCGACTGATGAAAGGTTCGAAGCTATAGATGAAAGCATCGCCAAACTTGAGACTATTGAAAAGGAAATCGGCGATATTGAGTCAACTCTTGCCCGCCTTAGGGCAGAGCAGACTTCAGGAAAGGATGTTTCTTCGCAGATCACGTCAAATGAGAATAAAATCAAAGAACAATTGGACGATGCAAGCGCAGTGCTTGCTGCCATCGTGCTTAAAGCGTCTGATATCAGTGGGAAGACAGAGCAGATAACCGCAACGGACATGAACAGCATAAAGAAAGCAGTGAATACGCTCGTACTAAACGCAAAAACGGCGTACCGCGAAAAGATTCTGTCCGTGCTGTCAGAAAAAGTTTCATATTCAAGCTATTCTTTTGAGGAGGTAAGCCCTACGCTCAGCAGGTATTTGATCAGCAAAGTAATCGGAGTCTCATGGATAGCGGCGCTTATTGCGATTGTCGGCATATTTCTTATCTTCCGCGTGCCTGCGCCATCGATCGCCGTACTAGTTGGGGCGATGAGCGACATTCTGATGGCTCTCGGCGCAATGGCGATATTCCAGATACCGCTTACGCTTGCATCATTCGCTACGCTAATGATGCTTGTCGGCCTGTCGCTGGACACAGATATGATGCTTACAATAAAAACAATCAAGCGTTCTGAAGACACGCCGCGTCACAGGGCGTACAGCGCGTTCAAAACAGGATTCGCGATGACGTCAACAGTAATTGTCGCGTTCGTTGTCCTGCTGATTCTTGGAATAATCGCAAGAATTCCCACTTATTACCAAATCGGCGCAGTTGCTGTCGCAGGCATGACAGCTGACTTGATCGCGACATGGATGTTGAACGCAGTTTTAGTGTTATGGCATTTAGAGGGTGTTTATGGCAAGTTCTTGGGCATGGTTAAAAGATAAACGCGTAATTGTAATCACAATAATTACGCTGCTGGCGCTAGCGATGATGTACGGTAGCGGCGTTAAGTTTGGAATTGAGTTCACTGGAGGAACGCGAATTCCAATCACGCTTGAAAAAGCAGTCTCAAAGACGACAATGGAAGAGATTGTCAACAACATGAAGATCAGGACGACTAAATTCGGCCTCACACAGGTTGTTGTAAGGTCAGTAGGGGACCAAAGGATTGATGTTGAAGTCAGCCAAGAAGATCCTGCATTCGTCGCTGAAATCCAGAAGATCCTCAAATCAGAAGGAAAGTTTGAAGCGATAATAGATGGGAGGGTTGCTGTCACTGGGAATGACATAGTCTCGAACAGCATCCGCGAAGAGCCAGAAATAACGGGCAGCAACATTCAATGGGCTGTCTCGTTTGTCATCACACAGGAAGGGGCAAAACGTTTCGGGGACACCGCATATGGAAAGGCAAATTATCCGGTCAATCTGTTTCTTGACCGCGCAGAGGATACTGTCATCCTGATCAGGGAAAGCGATCTCTTCTACAGCGAAAACTTCACAAAAGACGAGCAGACAGAGGCTGTGAAAACAATACTGGACTTCGGCAATAACACAGTTATCTTCATAGATGATAGGACAAATGAGACGATCCTCGCATCAAACAAGACAAAATTCATTTTGGACTCAAATGAAACTCAGCTCGTGGCATTCCTAACGCAAAAGAACTTCTCATTCATTCCGCAGTCAAAGCAAGACCTCGTTCCAAAGATCCAAAAGGTCAGTCAAAAGATAATTGTCGAGGAATGGAAAGCTATCGGCCTCCTTTCAGCGCCGACGCTGAGCCCGAATCTTGCTACCGGAACTGCAGGTCAGATGTACAAAATCGAAGGAACAGCAGTAGGGAATACTGATGACGAACGAAGGGAATACGCAGTTGCAGAGATGAAGAAACTGAAATCAATTCTCAGCGGCGGGGCGCTGCCAGTAAGAATTGAACTTGGAAGTGCAATAACCGTTCCGCCGTCGCTTGGAAAAGAGTTTCTCAATTACAGCATTGTTGGCATTGTAGCGGCCGCAATTGCTGTTGCATTCATTGTTCTGCTCAGGTACAGGACTCTTGCGCACCTGCTTCCGCTGATCTATGTTTCAATCACTCAGCTTGTCATACTGGTAAGCGTGCTTGGAGTGTTTGGAACGCTGGATCTTTCAACAATTGCGGGAATCTTCGGCGCATTAGGTTCATCTGTAGACACGCAGATGGTCGTCACTGATGAATTGCTAAGCAGAAAAGTTGAAAACAAAGAAGAAGCGAAGAGACGGCTTACGAAGTCGTTCTACATCAACTCGCGCTCCGCGATCGTGCTGTTCTTTGTGCTGCTGCCGTTGCTGTTCTCAAACATTGTTGAGATCATCGGTTTCGTGACAGCAACTGTGTTCGGAGCAATCCTTGGTGTGGTTATAACAAGATATGTGTACAGCGCAGTAATCGATTTGCAATAAGCATTAACGAATGTGTGTGTACACGGAAATATGCGGACACAAACAGAATATCAATTGGTATTTATAGGTTGGAAGAGTAAGTTATACGTGCCATGGGCCCGTAGCTCAGCCTGGATAGAGCGGCAAGGATCACGACGAGAAATAATCTGCTTTGATTCCCGCAGGCCTTCTAAGCTGAAGGTCGGGGGTTCAAATCCCCCCGGGCCCGCTCAAAACTTACTCAAACAAAATGTAAAACCAATGCATAACAACAAATCAAAAATCAAGAAAGGTGAGAACATGGAAGCTGATGAACGCGAAGAAAAGATACGGCAGATTATTTCTTTGATGGATCTTTTGATAGAGAACATGAGCGTGCCAAGAAACGTAAAGAAAGCAATCGAAGAAGGAAAGCGCAGGCTGCAGGAGAAAGGGGATTCCGTTGTCAGAGCCGGCAGCGCGATATACGGCCTCGAAGAAGTAAGCGAAGACATAAACCTGCCCCCGCATGCAAGAACGCAGATCTGGCAGATACTTAGCGCGCTTGAAATGATTAAGGAATAGCGCTGGATAAACTGCTAGATATGGTTCTAGGAAGTCCTAGAAACCATAGGTTTCTAGTGGGGGGAAATCGTAACTGGATTTGATGGTGGATAAGCTGCATTGAGTGGGAGAAATGGAGACAATAGAAGTTATCAAACTTTTCAGAAACAAAGGGCTTCTGGTCAAGCCAGGAGTGCTGGATGATTTAAAGAAAAAGAAGGACGAAGAGATAGTAGACATAGTTGAAAAGATCGGCAAAAATGCTGAAGAAGGGACCGTTGTAAGCGAAACAGCAGTCAAAGAGATCACGCAAGAAATAAAGATTCCTAGTTTTGTCGAAGTCAAGCGGTCAAGCGGCTTCAAGCCCCTTGCGAAAGAGTACGGCCATGAATACAAGATCATAAAAGAGCTTGACGTCACCGGCAAAT
>Ga0315284_10006674_pt1 | contig 16436 bp, 17 predicted proteins | sample YL17G09_16_MG_FD_203696 | JGI IMG/M metagenome (GOLD analysis project Ga0315284, IMG submission 203696) | Sediment microbial communities from Yellowstone Lake, YNP, Wyoming, USA - YL17G09_16 | ecosystem: Environmental > Aquatic > Freshwater > Lake > Sediment | place: USA: Wyoming | collected...
TCCACTCCCATCCTTCAGCCATAGTAATCGCCCCATGCGCATTCTTCAACATGATGCGATTATTACTATCATAAACGTTGTAATTGAATTCAGAATCAGATATGCGAACGTCGGTGGTCATTGTTGTCGTTGTTTGTTGTTGTTGCTTGCTTGTTGCATGCTAGAATAAAATTAATATATCAAATTTTCAATTTTTTTATAAACATGATTATAAAAAAATAAAAATAAATAATTGATTTTACAAGTTCGATATAAACTAATATTCCTTTTTACTTTTTACTAATCCATTTCAAGTATCCGTTGCTTTTCATCAAATTGAATGACGAACCCAAATGACTTTTTGCAATTCGATGCGCAGACTGTTCAAATGGCGTGAGTTGTTTGATATAGTCTTCAGTGGTGTCCTTGTTATCTTCTTGCTTCTGGTCCATCGGCTTTTACTTTATGTTTAATATTATTTTTAAACATAAAATAATCAATTTATTATAAATTTTTATTATTTTTACAAATTAACATATTAAATGTCATCTACATTGATTTCGACCTTGCACATTTTATTTGCGTTTGATTTTGATTCATCGGCGTAATACTTTTCTTCACCTTTACCTTCTTCCTCTTGGTCGCTATCTTCCTCTTGGTCGCTATCTTCCTCTTGGTCGCTATCTTCCTCTTGGTCTTCGCTTTCGTCATCTTCTTCTTCGCTTATGCTTTCATCGTCATCGTCACTAATGTCATTTACATCTCCATACATTGCCTGCGGATTTACCATGTTGTTTATTTGAGCCAGATTAACTCCCTTTTTCATTCTTATTGTCTCCATTGATGACGATGATGATGACGACACAATATTGTGATAACGCAGCGTGTCTGCATCGACAAACTCATACGAATCCTCCACATCCGCAGTTGACAGTTCGGACTCCTTCATAAAAATTCCGTGCGTTCGCTTCAATGCGTCCCTTTCACCTGAAGAATACACTTCCAACAAATCGCACATCTCCATTTCCTTCTTACCTTTGCTGTTACTTTTAATCGCATGTTCACCCGGTGCTTGTTGAAACTCGCGTATTCCTATAAGAACCCACTTGTCAACTTCAATGATATTATCGCGTTTTCCTCTGCCTTTGAATTTTCCGCGAATGAAACAGCGGCGCTCCTTATCATCAATGCACATTACGTCAAACGTGTTCCCGTTTAATCGTTTTACAACTCCATAAATTTCACTCTTATTCTGCGATATTCTTAACCCGCTTTTTGTTGACTTTACCGCATGCTTGTGCGCCACTTTTTTTCCATTGCAACCTCCTTTCATATTTTTTACCATTTTATTTTATCTTTTGTAATCTTGTTACTTTATTTAATGTCGTGTCTCGTGTGTGGGAACCGGTTATTAATTAATCCAATTATATATCTAAGTATATTATATATTTATTATATTTCGGGGGACGTATGACGTATGCCACCTATTATACAGAGGGGGTTAAAGGGGGGGGGCGCATGTCCCCCCTTGCTGTGACATTTGGGAAAACATGTCCTCGTTTCGCTTTGACTCTTTGACAGAATTCGACCTAAAGTCTTCAAAATCAAAATTATCAATCAAAAGTTCATAGTTTTCAATATCAACATCCTGGTAAAATATTGACTTGTACTTGTATCTTGTTGTCGCATAGTCACTTCTTCTAGACGGGTCCGGATGAATATTATCCATAAGTATTTCAGAAAATGAAATTAAAAATTTATTTGACGTGAAACCAGATGTTGATATGAATTTTATAACTTGTAAATATGAAATGCTCAGCGCGTAATTATCCCACGTGTTCCAATATTTTAAGCACTCGCCAATGACGTACTTGCGAGACTGATTTACAAACCGCTCCATTGTTGAATAACAAAGCTTTTTATACCTGTCAATAAACTCCGGTGATAAAATTGTAAATGCATCATTTGAATCCACGTACGTTTCAATTGTGCGTTGTAACGATTCTGGTGTTATTCTGCTCTGTTTGTTCAGCACGTAGTTAATCAAATGAATTTCTATACACCATAAACTGTATTCCGGAAAATAAATGTAAAAATAGTCGCGGTATGCATCGTACGCATCTGTGTCTGCATCGTCTTTCTGCTGCTTCTGCTCTTGGTCCAGCAACAAATTTATAGGTATTGATATTCCAAAATCTAAAATAACTGGAAGCCCAGTCTTCAAGTCAATAACCGCGTTATCCCATTTGAAATCGTAGTGCACTATTCCATTCTTCATTAGCTGTTCCAGAGAGAATAAAAAATAAGAATACGTGTCAAAAAGCGTGTTCAAAATATGTTTCTTATTTGATATTGATAACAAGTATTTTGTGAATTTTACATTTTCAACATATTTCATTTTTAATAGTATGAATTTATTTGAACCGTCATCAATCGCTCTTTTTGCCTTTTTTTCTGCGGCATTTGTTGCTGTTGTTGCCGTTGCCGTTGATGATGACTTTCCGCTTATTATACTACATTTTTTTATTTCTCTCTCATTTACTTTTGCTAAAGACGCGGTACAACTCTGTATAACGGGCACATAATACAAGCTGTAAAATGGAATGCCCTGTATAATCTTTCCAATTCGTATTTCATTTTTAGAACTAAAATTATTTTTTACAAGTTTAGAAACGTACTCCGAGCTGTTTGTGTTGCTATTTCTTTTTGTTTCCTTCTTACAAGGGAGAGACGGATAAAATATGCATCCGAATCCTCCCTGATTTATTACTCTACTTATTGCTGCACGATTTTTTACTGTCATGTTTATCAGTTATATTTTACTGTTATTATTATTACTTATTATTAATTATTGTTATTATGAACAAATTCAATAATAATATATCATTATACTTTATAATATATTATTTAGTAAAAGTAAGTAGTAGTTATGAATATATCTACATGCCCGATGGCAACATTTATATTGATGTTGGTCATTATAAGCATTTTACTAGACTCTTATGTAATGTTTACATTGGGAATTGTGCCAAAAAATACTGTAGTTTTTATTTTAATGTTGTTGATTATGGTATTATATGCGGCGTTCACAATATGGCTAGCAAATGAAACGTGCTATACGAAATTCACATGGATATCGTGGTTAATTGTCATATACTTGTTATATCAAACCGTCCATTCAATTATCCTAATGTCCAACCCCAAATTACAAAAGGAGGTGAAAAAAGAATTTGCTGCGATGGAAAAAGAGTTTAACGATTCACAAAATCGCGTTCACAATGAATATGGTGAATAATTCACTACCAAAGAACACGACGACTCAAATTATTCGCGGAATACTTGTTTTTTTTCCATTCGCCACGCATATTTGCCGTTCGCGTTAAATAATTGTGCCTGCGTGTCTTATCTTTATGGCGCGTATAGTCTTCGTAGCCAAGCTGCCCGAAATTAACCCACTTTTTTGAAACGGGGTCGCAAATCCTGTATTTTTTTACAGGATTATTTGCCGGATACAGTTTTGCCGTCTTACCTAAATATTTAGTCGCCATTTTTTGAGCTTGTGTTGGACTCGAATACTTGTATATGATTTTTTTATACCGAGTCTCTCTTTTCGACAACTTTTTGCATTTATTATTTTTATTATTATTCATTTATTTGCTTATGCTTATTTACAATAATAAAATATTTTATTTTTTTTATAAAGTATTTATTTATGTTAGATGATTGATGATTTTATAAATATTATTTTTTAGACTTTCTTCCTGGTCATTTTAGACTTTTTGCCTCTTCTTGACTTGGACATTTTAGACTTTTTGCCTTTTCTTGACTTGGTCATTTTAGACTTTTTGCCTCTTCTTGACTTGGACATTTTAGACTTTTTGCCTCCTCGTGGTGCTTGGGTAAATAGTTGGACTACTGAATTAGCGGCTCTTTCTTCATTCGGTTCATGTTCTAACATATTTCGCACTGAACTTCTTAATCTTTCTTCTTCTACTGGGACTTTTTTCACACGTAGTTCTTCTCTTACTCGGTTCACAACTCTTTGGAGCGTTTGATAATCATATCGTGGTGGTGGTGGATAAAATGGCGATGGTGGTGGTGGATAAAATGGCGATGGTGGTGGAGGAGGTGGATTTGCAACAAAATAATTTTCAGTTTCTCTTATTGCACGATAATCATTTTCTGGATGCAATAGCGACATTTGTTGAAATATTCGGCGCACATCTTCTTCTGAAACTTGAATTCCACGTCGATTTAATTCTCTATGAATCTGTTGAATTGGAGTTTCCGTTTCCCGTGTTGATGCCAACAACGCAGCAGCCAAATAACGATCTTCAGGTTCAGGAGCGGCAGCGGCAGCGGCAGCGGCAGCGGCAGCCTGTGGTCTTCTTACTGCGGCACCTTGTCCCGGTTGTCTCGATAGTTGTAACGACTCTTGCAAAGCTTGCTGTAATTGTCTGTTATAAAAAGAATCATCATAATCATCATCTTGAATTCCTCCCCTTGCAAAGCCGCCTGGTGGTCTGTTTGGTACTCTTTCAGCTATTGACATAGTAACACGACCACTACTAGCTTTACCTTCAGGTTTTAAAATTCTCATAACTGCTATGCCGCCGCAACAAGGACATATAACACCCACATCATCCATTTCTAGTGCTTCTTTTTTTTGTTTTTCTGTAGCTGTATCTTCAGCAACATTCATTGCAGCAAGCCCTTGACTAATTAAAACCTTTTTATCACGTTCATCCTTGCCGCCTTGTGCCACAGAGTTATTATACTTATACAACAGATGTTGCCTTTGAGTTCGTGGTTTAAGCATTGCAATCTCCTGGCGGTGTTTTCGCATGAATCCATGCCATTCTGCATCTGAAGTGTCTTCATCGCGATTTGGTTCAGCGGGTTCCGCAACATAAGTATTTTTTGCCGCGGTATCATAATCTTCTTTACAAAGAAAACAATGACATCTAGGATTAGAACATTTAGCATAATTTGTTTTTTCCATACAGATTGCACAATCACCTTCATTCTTTGATTCAGACATTTACTATGTATTTATACCAATAAAAAAAATAAAAATAATTATTAATAACTGTGAAAAACGCCATTTTTACCATATTTTATATTATTTTATTTTAGTTTGATTTCAAAATTTGAAATGCGCGATTCTTATATGTTTTTTTTATTTTTGCAATAATTAGTGCTGGGTCTTCAGAAAACTGTTCTAAATCGATTAGACGCTCAATTTCCATTTTCAAAATGTCAACGCATCTTTTGCAAAAATCGTTGAACAAGTCTGCGGGAGATGCAGGAGAAGGAATTTGAATTTGACCATCATTGTTACAATTGTTATCATTGTTATTGATTCCCCTTGCAATGTGTTCATCCATCGCACAAATAAGTTCCTTCGAAACTGAAATGTATTTCCCCCTCGGTTTTGGAGACGCCTTGACGAATGACTTGTTGCGAAAATAGTACCGACCGCTTTTAAATATCTTCTTCTCAATAGACTCTGCAGACCCCTTGTAGTCCATGCCTTGTAACCTCTCTATTTCATCGGCCAGCATTTTTGAAATGTGCGGGGCATTTTTCCACTCGTTCCATGCATCAGCGTAAGAGTGGCGGTCGTCAAATTGATGCATTTTTGAAAAATCTAAAAGCGCATCAACCATTTCGTCACTCAAATTAAATCTGAAAACTGGTTTCTTTTTTTTTGAGGCCTCGTTGGCGCGTGTGTCGCCATCGATACAAGTATCCATATCCACATTGTTGTTGTTTTCCTTTGCCATAATGTCGTCTCGTGGTGGTATAGTGTTCTGATGTGTTCTGATTGATTTAGCATTTGTAAAATACTTTTCAATTTTTTACAAATGGAGAGAACAATAAACGGAATGGAATAAATAATATAAAATAAATATATAAATATATACAAACACATTAGTTTATAAAATCCGCAGTAACAAACCAAACCTTTGCATCAAGCAAGCAACGCGCTATACCCATAATATAATGTCAAAATCAAAGACAAATTTCAATACATTTTTGAAAGAATGTGAAGAGTATGAACCCGTTGGAACAAACGGAAACCGTCGTGACCGGTGTTCTTTTGTTTCTGTCGCTACTACCAATAATGGAAATGGAAGTAACATCTTTTTAAACTCGAATTCGAATTCGAATTCAAATTATAATGCAAATGCAGCTGTTGTTGTTGATTCTTCAAAACTGCTTTTAAATGATGACAACTTTCCTTCCTTGTCTTCTTCAAAACCCAAAATAGAAACTCAAAATAAATGCAACGATAACAAAATTAATTTTAAAAATGCATTGTCTTCTTCATCGCCTCTATTATTGCAGCAACAGCAGGAGCAACAGCAGCAGCAGCAAAAGCGATTGGCCGCGATTGCCGCGAGCAACGTGTCACACGCGCTTGTTAAAAAGGAAAGCGAATATATTGCAAAAAAAATTATTTTATCAAAAAAATTTGCCGTTTCAAATAAAAAAGGTAAATCTAACGATAATGACGACGACGACGACTATGACGACAATGATGATGATGATGACGACGTTGATTTTGATGAATAATGCTGAATAATGGACTGATGCATATTTCTTCTTTTTTATTAAATTTAATTATTTTTTATTTTAATTAAATTTCATGGTGGTGCATATTTTTAAAAATTGATTTTTGAAATGATATAAACAAATGATGGTATAGATAGTTATACAACTCATCACAATCATTTCAATGGTCACTATTAGAACCGCAAATTCTGCTTTCTCTGAACATAATAAGAACAACTATAATAAGAACAACATCCGCGAATACAACATTGTTCATGGCGAGAGCATTCAAGTTGGGAAACACTGTTATTTGGTGTGCATTCCCGACTTGCCGGCCGGCGTGACAAAAATGGAAGTCGCAAGAGCTGTTGAAGGTCGAATTCTATATTCATCTACACGTGAAATTCATTATGTGAAGAATGTTGTGTTTGTGGAGGGTTTTGACGAAGAATCGAAAAATGCTATTGAAAACTCGTGTTACAAGATTGCAATTGTCAATATTGAGATGCCCCCCAATGAGCACGGGGTTTATACTGATTATGAAAATGAATTTTATGATGGCGTTTGTCGCGGAGACATTGTTATCGGAGAGTGGAGCAATGCATTTCTCATGGCGAATCCAAACTACTATTTCAAATCGCTTGCTGCGGTGGCTGCAGAAGAAGCACAAGCGGTAGCAGCAGCAGCACAAATAGACGCCGCGTTTCAAAAATGGAAGTATGATGCAGAGATTGAAAAATGCAATCGCAGGGTTGATGAAGGCGAAACGGAAATTCTTGAATTGCAGAATACTGTAAATGAGCTTCTGGAGAGTTTGCGATTTTTGTCAAGAAAAAGGTCGGGTGAGGGGCTGGTCGGGCTGAAGGATGCGAGCAAAAGCTTGTCGTCCTTTCTATCGACGCTCAACAACAAATATGCAAGAATTTGTATTTCTGATGTTGAATTTTTGGAAATCAACAAGAATATGAAGTTGAAAAAGATGCTTGAACTGGTTGTGAATCTTTGTGATGACTGCGATGCCTGTCAAGAGCTTATCCACTCGCTCGATTACATTAGTGATGAGGAGCGCAGACGAGACTTGTTTGTTCAGATTGACAAATTGATTTGCAGAATCAATCATTCGGTTCGAAAGTTTCAACTTCTGCACTTGTACGCAGAAAGGTGCATTTTCGGTTTGAAAAATCGTGCCGTGTTTACAGAGTTTGCGTCGTTTTTGAATACTGCGGTTGAAATCGTTGAAGAAGTCACGTCGCGCAACTGCACGCACACTCAAGATGTTCAATATGTCAAGTGTTACGGCATTCGTGCGATGAGCAAGCAGGAGCAGGATAAGCAGGAAGCAGCCAACGACGGCAGTTGTGTGGGAGATTATTATAGTGGCGGTTGTTCTTGGGACGGTAGTAATGGCTATGATGGCATTACTGTGAACAACAACCATTATGACTATTATGAAAATGTGGACGATGTTGAAGCGGATGCAGATGAAATGGACGCGGATGAAGCAATGACATCCGTGAGTCAAATGCTGGCAGAATTTGATGCTATGCGCGCATTGACTGCAACTTCCGTTGTACTAGAAGACACGGTCGAAGTCGATGTCGAACAACAAGTCGTCGTTGCGGTGAATGAATCAGAAGATGCTGAACTGGTCATCACGGCGACTGCGGTAAAGGATGAACAGGAAAAAGAGAAAGAGACAAACAAGAACAGCAGTAGCAATGGTGACAATGATGCCAGTCAAAACAAACCAAAGGGCAAGTGGTTCTCGTGGTTTTAATATTGTGACAATTGTGAAAATTTGATTTAGAAATATTGTACAAAAAATAACTTATATTTATATTTTTTTCACATATAAATATAAACCAACGAGTAAAAAAATGAACCTGCCATCCTGGTATAAAGCTTATTGCACTCCTGCAAAAATTTATTTGACGATTGCCGTCATTGTTTCCATCATTCAATTGTTTTCCGTGCCAATTTTTATGGTGTTTGTTAATTTCCTCTTTGCAATTATTTGGACGTGCATTTTAGGATGGTTGTGTAACAAGGGATTCAGCTCTGTTTCTTGGTTCCTTGTCTTGTTTCCTTATGCCGTCATGCTCATGCAGGCGCTCGGGTTTGTTAGCTTTAGCAGTTTTACGATTTTGACGAGCAATTAATTTTGTGAAAACAAAAAAATTATAATAATTTAAGTATTTCAAATTGAAGTGCAAACGTAATTGGAAACCGCAGTGCAAAATTTACAAACAGCGAGGAATACCCCTTGTAAAATCCCTTGAGCCCGTCTTTTTGAAATATCGCCCTAGATAAACTGAGTAATCCACCATCATTATTATTCTGGAGCAATTGATTCGTGTATTTCGCTCTGATGACGTCAAATGGGCTACAAAGAGCGGTCCCTGGGATATTCAATGCACTCGCAATTGCAAAATTCTGCAAAAAAGTGGTTTCTTTTTTCGGTTTAACCGTAAAATACCCCCCTAGAACCGCGCTCGTATAAACGCCGTTTCTGAGTGCCATTGGAACCATAAGTCTCCCATAATTTTTTTTAACAATGTCCCATTCCGTTTTTATTTTCATCTGATGATTCATCTGTTTAAAAGATTGCATTGCCAGGATGGGTCCTAAAAACGCTCCGTCCACTACACCGGCACAAAATGCAGAGCCCATTTTATTATCAAAAACCGTGTTGAATTGCTGAAATGCCAGGTATTTTATCGCCATTTGGGGCATTATAGTGGAAATTCCAATCAATCCACCGGACATGTAATTCCGGGGGCTAGTATTTTTCACAATGGAGGCGAATGATACATTATTTTGCATGTGCTGCTTTATGTAATCGAGGGGGAGTGTAAGGGTATATCCGAACCCACCGGCAAATGAACCCGATAGAATTGCTTTTGTGTGGTCTTTCATTTATAAGTTGTGATATAAAAAAATGAAACACTTGTCTAAATATTTTAATTTGATTTAATCAAATGAGATGAAATCAAATGAATCGATTTTTTACCCAATTTTAAACATTTTCTATTTGGTTTTTCAATGAAAAAAATATAAATTGAAAAACTTATTTCATATATTACATTTATCAGTGCTCCAGACTTACAAGACTACAACTACATTTCCTCGACGACCAAGTTACACAACACAACCAATAATAATAATGAGCGGCAGATACAACAACGGCAATAATAATGGCAACGATGGTGGCAACAAGTTTTGCGCCGTTTGCAGTTCTGCAGGACGCCCTGATTACAACACACATTTTGTGCGCGCCGACAAATTTGACCGCAACAGCGCTATCACCTGTCCTTACTTGCTTTCCATTCAATGTCGCATTTGTGGCGGAAATGGTCACACTGCAAGTTACTGCAAGTTCCAGTCACAGTCGCGACAGCCACAGCGTTTGCCCCCAATTTCACAACAATCACAACAACCACAACAACAACAACACCGTGCACTCCCCCGAATTGTGTTTGAAACATCATCCACCAACCTCCAAAAAAGAGAAAAAAAAGATTTCGAAACAGCATTTCCTCCTCTCAACAGCAGCAGCAGCAACAGACGTTTGACTTTGCCCCCCCTCCCTCTTTCACATGTTTCATCAAGAGTTCGCAATGACGAACCTCTTATGAGACGTGGACCACCAGAGGCGTCGCCCGTTCATTCACCTGCGCCTAAAAAAAAACGAAGCAACAATCCGTTTGCTGCTCTGGCATCTTCTTCTGATTCGGAGAATTCTGATTACTACTCGCCTGTAGCGGTGGCATCTTCTCCTGACGGTGTTGGTCGTTGCCGTCGTCAAAAGTCTGGTGCATCGTGGAAATCGGTTGTTACAGCTTCACCTGTACACGAGGCTGCTGCTGCTGTCAAATTCCCTCCTCGCGTTGCACCCCGTCTTGCACCTCTTGCACCTCGCGTTGCACCCCGTCTTGCACCTCTTGCACCTCTTGCACCTCCGCTTGTCTTCAAGTCAAATGCAAAACCTAACTGGGGAGACACTGACTCTGAAGATGACGAAGAGTTTTTGAAGAAAGGAGGGCAGTAAAAAAATTGATTTGCTACCGAGTGCAAAATCAATTGAAACTAAAAGAAAAAGAAAAAGAAAAAGAAAAAGAAAAAGAAAAAGAAAAAGAAAAAGAAAAAGAAAAAGAAAAAGAAAAAGAAAAAGAAAAAGAAAAAGAAAAAGAAAAAGAAAAAGAAAAAGAAAAAGAAAAAATGTTTTTTTTACAATAATCAACACAATCTGTTGCACGATTTTATTTTATAACGTAGAATGCATGATATCGGTTTAACTATCAACAAATTATATAAATTTCCGTCATAGTAAATTGAACGTAACAAATTAATAACTGCTTTTGATGGACTTTGAGAGGCAAGTGTCAGTGAAAATCGCTCGGAAAATGATTGAAATACGTGACGAATGTAATCATCAAAAATAACAAATATTTGTTCTTGAACTTCATGAACTGAAGGAAAGTAATGGTACAGCGCATATTTCACAGGAGTTGCCAATGAATACACGTATGTTTCATCCGATGTTGCGGCAGCCACATCGAAGTTATGTTTCTGCATTGATTGCAGAAACGCATATGCCATTATTGCATAGGTTGACAAAGCAATGCTACTAATTATTATATTACACGGGTTGTCGAATTTGCCAACAGCTGTGTGCATCAACCAGGTTGCATATTTTTTAAATGGAAAATTAAATCCGCCACCAAATTGCATCGATGGCGACGACGATGGTGACCTTGGTGACCTTGGTGATGGCGAACTTGTTTTGAATGTATTTGCTTTTTCAAACATGGCTATATATGCATCCACAACATCATCAATGTTGTCATGCCATTTGTTAATGTCTGAGATATACGTAAATATAAAATGAAGAGATTTTCTTAACACGTCATCTGTTTTCAGTGTTTTTTGTGTTGTTGTTTTCTTTTTTTCTGTCCTTGGTGTCCTTCTTGTTTTAGGCGTTCCACCACCACCACGACGATATCGTCGTCGTCTAACCGAAATTTTTTTAATTTTCATTTTCATTTTGTCGTTTATTATTATTTATTTGATTGGTTATACATTATATAACACAAAAAAATACAAAAAAATAATTATAACAATGGAGCTAAAAGAGGTAAAGGAAATGACAGTGTCAAATAATAATACTATTCCACCGATTGTTCATTTGATTTGGTATGGCATTGACGCACCGAGCCCGACTGACCATCCAAATAAAAAATACAGTCAAGGATTTGCCAGCATATTGAAAAACTCAAATTGTCAAGTAAAATTATGGTCAAAAACAGATTGCGAAAATTTAATTTTAGAATATCCTCAATTTGAGGGAATTTACAACAAGGCTACAAATATTATGAAATTTGATATTATTCGCTACTTGATTATTTATCATTCGGGCGGAACGTACCTCGACGCTGATGTAGTACTTAGAAAACCGCTTCAAAATATAACCGCAAATGAATGTTTCTTTGTTGAAAAAATAATCACCAATGTTGCAAACCATGAAGCTCAATATGAACCCATTCGAAAAGGAATTCCTGAACACTCTGTCCGAATTGCAAATTATGCATTTTCATCCAAACCCCAAAACCCGATTTTTATAGAAATATTAACGGAGATTAGGCGACGCATGCATATTCAATCCGCTCCTAAAAATGATTACGATGTTTTGTATTTAACAGGACCGGATGTGGTCAGCACCGTTGTGCACAGACTTGCTGCTGTCTCCAAAATAAAAATAAATGTAATTCCAGAGAAAATATCAAAATCCATTTTTGTTCATGGTTGTGCTGGAGAATGGAGGCAGCTCAAAAAATGAAATCATTTCAAAATCATTTATTTCATTTTACGATACTTTTATATTTTTTACTATGTATTTTACACTGTAAAAAATATAAATTGAAAACTTATTATCTTACTTTACAATCATCAGTTCCACCACCAAGAAACACCCACGCAATCAATAATGACTCCCGTTACCAGACACGCTTCCATCCACGTTGCCAGCCACACGACTCGCTACGACTACTTGAACGCAGCAAAGAAGAACCTCACGACCACGACCGATGATGACAAGCAGCAGCAGCAGCCGGACTACGACCAGGAATGCTTTGAAGACCACAGCGATGCTGCCTGCTGCGGCGTTTCCACCAGAAGAACAAACCGAAATTCAAAAGTGAATCAAAAGCAAACTCAAACAACCATCGCCGCCAAAAAAACCGTCGCATTCGCAAAACAAGAGCCAGCCCCAGCCCCAGCGCAACAAGCACAGCAGCAACAGCACGAAGAACAGCCCACAGGCAAAAGGGTCTCAAAGAGGCAAGCGGCAAAGTACGACGCGCACATCGAAGCGGTCGAAGAAGCAGCAAACATCCTCGCATCCCTTGCTGCCGCTGCCGCCGCCACTTCAAAAAAGGAGCGCACGCCTCCTTACTGGACGCGTCAGCATGAGAATGCAAAGGCGGGCGCTCGTCTCCAAAAGGCAATGTCGTCTGTTCTTCAATGCGACGAATAATAACGGTCTTGGGGTTATATCAGTTTCCCTGACCAAAAACAAAACAAAATAAAAATAATAAAACAAAAAAAGAATAAAATATTTTTTTTGTTTTATTTATTATATATATATACACATATTGTCACCTGAAACATTTTTTATTATTATTTCATTTTTTGATTATGGTAATGTATTCTATCGTTGGCGCGCCATTTTATGATGAACGAAACCAATGTTATAAAAAAATTATTCGCATTAATAAAATGCCAACTGGAAATTTAACCCACATTGTCAAACGCATTCGTTCCCCTCGATTGTCGCACTTTGACACCTATGGAGGCAGTGGAGGCAATGGAGGAAATGGAGGAAATGGCGACTGTTGTGGTTCTGGTTCCAATGGTTTTAACCCGCCTTGCATTTTTGCAATATTTCATCCGAATCATAAAAATAAACTTTTAACAGTTGATGAACTTCCTGACCTCATGACATTCTTAGTCGATAACGGATACACAATTGACACGTCCATCACTAAGATGCTTATGAAATCCAATGTGAAACCGTCCAACGATTTGATATGTTATGTAAGTTATCCTTGATTCCTAGACGCTTTTAGAGCTGTCTTTTATTCTGAAAAAACGCTTCAAATCACAGAAACTGAATTTAAAATCAAATAAATCGTCTAATAAATCAATTTTTGGTTTCGTTTTATTTTTTACTTTTTTTGAAAGTGACACGCACGACAACACAATGTTTCGATTTGTGTGTGGGTATTTATTAATATCATACTGACTCTTCGTGCAATCAATGATTGTTTTTATAATGTCATCCGTCATATTGTTTTGAAAAAGGTAATCAAAACATTCTTTAGCGCCGTATTCATTGTTGATATATGCTAAACATTTCACAAGTTCTATTACAAGCGCTTTTCTCTCCACATCTTTTATGTCTAAATATTCAACGTTCTCCATTGCACACACGAATGCAGATACCATATTGCACGGCATTATCGGAAACAGCTTTTTTTTGTCCATGTCGTTTTTTACTTTGAAAAATAATTCTTCTCCTTGCTGTTTTGATTTTACTTCTGCTTCTTCTTGTGCTTCTTTCACTTCTGCTTCTTCTTGTGCTTCTTTCACTTCTGCTTCTTCTTGTGCTTCTTCTTGTGCTTGTGCTTCTTTCACTTCTTCTTGTGATTGTGCTTCTTTTACTTCTTGTGATTGATTTGTCTCATTTTTATAAGTTTCTCGAATTGATATAACTATCATATCATCATCCGAATCGTGTATTTCTTCATTCGTTACTTCTTCATTATTTTTTACTTCTTCTTCATTATTTTTTGTTGCTTCATTTTCTATTTTTTCAAACATTGTATTCTGTGCACTTGCTGCGATTGACATTTATTTAACGATGATTATTGATTCTTATAGATATAGATGGATAAAAAATAAATTCTATATTAGTTTCATTTATATTTTGACTTGACTCGGCGCGGTATTTAAACCTATATAAATAAATAAAAAAACATTTTTATTTGTGCACGTTTTTCGCGTGCTTTTTATTTCTTTTTATTTATTTTTTCTGTGTGTTGTTTTTTCTGTGTGTGTGTGTGTGATTGTGTGATTTAGCGACGGGTAGGCACGTCGTCAGAGCAAAGTTCCATGTTGTAGTTGTCATTGGTGATTACAACATGACTCGAATTGGAAAACGAGTCATCGTCATTGTCAATGTAGTGGTGGTTGACATCATCGCTCTGAGGCTGTTGCTGTTGTTGCCGGTAGGAAGAGTTGCGGCGTTGCAGTTGTTGTTGGTGCTGTTGTTGGTCCTGCGGGTCTTGTGACATGACTCGAGCCATGTTGTCGTATGCCGCATTTGCCGCGCCAGTTGACCTTCGTCGGTGGAGCGCTTCATCATTGTCTCCGCCGCATGAGTACAGCTGGTCGTCACCACAGTTGTAACCGGACGAATGCACGAAATCTTGAACGTAGTCGTCAAGGGGCGTCAAATCGCTCACAGCCGTTGGCGTCTCATCCGTGCACGACCTGAATCGCGAGTTGATGTACATGAGCCCGTGCTCGTGGCTCGGAATTGCACAAATGCAAATGACAAGGTCGGTGGTCAAATCCTTCAGCATCTCGTCATCCGCAATTCCATTCTGCTCCGCGAATTCCTTGATTTCATCCTTGAGTTCGGTCGCGCGACGAATGAGTGCATCCTTTTCTTCTTTGAAGCCGTTTTGTTTTGGGTCCCGCTGACTCCAATGGCTCGTTGCCATCATCTGCAGATACGTCTGCTCACGACTTTTCAACTCCTTTGCATCCTTCATCAGCACGAGAACCGCCCAGCGCTTGCGCTCCTTTTGCACATCGAGCGAGTGTGTCGTCGCCGATATAACAGAGAACAGTTTGGAAAAGGGGAAATTGGGCGGCTCGTCAAGGTCTGCGTTGTCGAATGAGCGGAATTGCATTCGCACGTAGATTTCTTTGACTCTGTGTCTTTCCTCATCGCCATCGGCGTAGTGCACAGCATCGACTCTTGGGTCGGTCAAAAGGTGTAAAGTTTTGGTCGTGTCGGCTGCAATGCGCTTGACAAACAGAGTTTCAACTTCGTTGCCAGATTCAATGTCGAGGAACTTCGCTCCCGTCAATTCAATCTCGACATCGGAAATCGAGGTGAACAGGTGCGGGCAGAAGAGTTGTGCAAACATTGCACCCATTTTGGTCGGATGGTCCAGAAACAAGTAGCTGCTCTTGTCGTTCACACTCGCCAAGTTCATCAAACATGCCGCCTTGTGCCCTGCACCGTAGCCAATGAACACATGTTCGACGTCGTTGCAAAGCATGTCCTTCAACTCATCTTCATTCTTGTTGCCGGCGGTCACTTCGCCGTCTGTCATCACGATGTGCAAAGTGGTAATGGCGTTTCCGGCTTCCTGGTCAGCTGCAGCTTGCTGTTCCATGATTTCGCGGTCGAGCTTGAATGATGCCTCAAAGCTGGTTGAATTTTCAAGATGAATTTGTTGAACTGTAGAAATGATTAGACGCACTGTGTCTTCACTTACCTTGGAATTGTTGATGACCACTCTCGCTTCAGTGCTGAATGTGGTGAGCGTGAACCAAAATTGTAATTCTGGATTTTCTTTTGAGGCGGATGCGAGAAACTCAACCATCCTTGCAGTCGTCTCTTTTGCCAACCCAAGACGATTCTCTTCACGCATTGAAGTTGAAACATCAAGCGCAAGGTGGACTCGGTAGTTGCCTCTTTTTTTGTGCCCTTCAGGAAAGGGGCTCGTTGTCAATTTGAGAAACCCGAAATGCCTTCCACTTCCGTCGGTCTCTTTATTCATCAGCTCGATTTTCACTTCAAACGGGGTGGTTTGAGTGGGGTTATA
>Ga0315284_10006675_pt1 | contig 16436 bp, 18 predicted proteins | sample YL17G09_16_MG_FD_203696 | JGI IMG/M metagenome (GOLD analysis project Ga0315284, IMG submission 203696) | Sediment microbial communities from Yellowstone Lake, YNP, Wyoming, USA - YL17G09_16 | ecosystem: Environmental > Aquatic > Freshwater > Lake > Sediment | place: USA: Wyoming | collected...
ACTATTTTTTCAATAGCCCTCAGAACCTTTCAAACACTCCCAGTCCAAACAGTGCAAAATCATATTTCACCGGATCAGCCGGATCGAATTCCCGAAGGTTGGCGGTCAGTTCCTCAACGGCTTTCCAGTCGTTCATCTTCCTGGTCAGGAGCCCTAGCTTACGGGCCGTGTTGCCTGAATGCAGATCGAGAGGAATATAGAGTATTGATGGATCGATTCTATTCCACATTCCGAAATCCACACCTCTGTCATCGTTTCTGACCATCCACCGTATAAACATGTTCCTACGGATAATTAAGGTAGCATAATCTTTAATCATATTTCCTTACTTTTACCAGGCCAAAGTTAGGGATATGAAGTTTAATAAAGCAGAGCTTAAAGAATTTTTAGATGAAAAGGTTGACCTATACAACCGGTCTGCTTTCATTGAATCTGATCCGATAAGTATCCCACATCAATATACGAAAAAACAGGATATAGAAATAGCAGGATTTCTTGCCGCCACAATCGCATGGGGAAATAGAAAGATGATTCTCAGAAATGCAAACCGGATGATGGAACTACTTGATCATTCACCATACGAATTCATAATGAATTCAAGCAATGATGAAATAGAAATGATCGAAAGGTTCGTCCATAGGACTTTTAATTCTACTGATTTGATCTACTTTCTGAAAGCCTTGCAAAACATTTACAGGCACAAGGGTGGCCTTGAAACTATCTTCAATACTCATCAGACTTCAGATTCACTTCTGCCTGCTATCCATGCGTTCCACAAGATATTCTTTGAACTTTCTCATGAAAAAAGAACGGAGAGACATGTATCTGATCCATTCAAGGGTTCGGCGGCAAAGAAATTAAATATGTATTTGAGGTGGATGATCAGGAAAGATGATAGAGGTGTAGATTTCGGCCTTTGGAAGTCGATATCACCTTCGATCCTTTCTTGCCCACTTGATGTTCATTCCGGAAATGTTGCCAGAAAACTTGGCTTATTGAAGCGAAAATTGAACGATGCAAAAGCAGTGTCAGAGTTAGATTATGCTTTACGAAATATGGATAAAGAAGATCCCGTTAAGTACGATTTTGCACTGTTTGGGTTGGGTGTATTTGAGGGATTCAAATAAGTTGCTTTCCACCCCAATACCTCACAACCATTTAGATTTGATTACAAATTATTTCTGGTATATTTTAAAAAAATCCTTGCTATTTAGATTGATTATAAATACTTTTGTTCCATCACAACTACGACTTTTATATTCGCAGGAGTGATGAAAAAGTTGGCGATTGCAATACCCTTTTAAATAAGGGAACTAATCGCCAACAACTAAAATACAACAAAGACAATACAGGCAACACTGTCTGGTCAATGTTTCAATTTTGGTTGTTGGCGGTTTTTTTATTGGGAAAATTGAAAGAAAACAGGCATCAATAATTTAATACAGATCCAATTATGGGAAAGACAGTAAAAATAATACCGGGATGAACACACATATGAGGACACCTTGGTTCAAAATAATATTCTTTAAGAAACATATTGATGTTGCTGCATATGTTAAAGTTGTCTTAAAGTTTGTTAACAAACCGACTTTTCGAAAAGATGGCAATAAGTATAGAGGTGGATCGAGGATCCACACAAAAAATAATAGGAAGTAAAGAATAATAAAATGCAAGACAAAATTTTAAAATTAGAAAAGCATCCATACAACGTGATGCCTGCTATGACGGCAGAAGAACGCAAAGACGTAATGCTGGATATTAAAACCTATGGTTATGACAGTAACTTTCCCATTATCATTTATCAGAATATGGTGTTGGATGGATGGCACAGACAGGAAATCTGTGAAGAACTTCAAGTCGTCCCTGTATATGAAGAATTCAGAGGAAGCGACCTTGAAGCATATGACTTAGTATGGCGAGCAGCAAAACGCAGAAACATCACCAGTAGTCAATGGGCAGTAGCCGCGATGAAAGCACAGCCAATGATGGATGAAATTTTGGCTAAAATCAAAGCAGAAAAGGCAGAGAAGTTACAAGGCAACCAAAATGCTCGGAAAGAAAAACAAATGGTGGAATCAATTCCACCGTCTGATTTACCAAAGAAGGAAAGGGATGAGTCAAGAAGGTCAAAAGTGCAATTCGCAAAAAGGTGCCACACCAACACCAAGTATATTGAGAAGGCAAAAACGTTAACTCCAGATGTACTTGAACGAATTGAAAAAGGCGAAGTATCAATAAGTGAAATCATGCGAGCAGAAAAAACCGAAGAATTAGAATCGCAAAAGAAAAGAATAGAGGCCAAAAAAATTCGGGAAGAAGCATCAAAAGAATCATCTGATACAACAGTAACAGATAATGAATCTGTAGCCGGAGAACCAACAATAAGGTTGACCGAACTTACAGTCGAAATTAGTGAAGAACTCTTAATAAAATTAAAAGCTTTTGCCAAAGCCCAGAACGTCGAAATGAAAATACATGGTTGGAATTTGGATTATAAACAAGTAGCGGTTGACCTGATAAATATAGGCGTCAGTAATCCTCCTTTCAAGTATGATAGCGATGCCATGAAGGTTTTTAACGATGAAATTCAAAAACTTAGTAATAATCATGGTGAATCATAGAAGACAGGAGATTAAGGTATTATAAATAGACTTAATGATGGTTATATAAAAATAAAATACATCCTAAGCTCAGATCCATATGCAAGGGAAGTAAACCTTTCTCATGACTGTGTAGAAGGGAAAAGGAATAATAAATTTAATATGAGAACACTTGAAGATGTACTAAATGAAGTAATGAAAATTATTAACACAACCAATGAGGTCGAAACAAGGCTTCAGCAATTAAAAGCAACTGGCTACCAGATTGAGTACAACTGGATAAAAAATGGTGGAATCGGGACAGTATATTTTATGAAAAGACAGAAAGTATACAGGATTCAGGTAGCTCTGTCGGAGCGATGTGGCAATTATCATAAAGCGTATTGTATAATAATTCCAACAGCATCTGTCTCTCCGCAACTGACTGAAACGATTAAGGTCAGAAACATGTCAGCCAGTAAAAGGCCGGACATTGATTACAAAGCCAACGTAAATAGAAATAATTTGATTTAGAATAAATTTTAAAGCACATGGAAAAATTAAAAAAAGAGTATAGAATACTCAAAAGCCAAATCACTGACTGTCAGTCTGTGATAAAAATAATTCAAGATATGGAGGAAAACCTGGTACCAAAAGGCAGAGGGTATACAAAAGTGCCGAATATTGAAGCAATGAACTATTTATACTGTCTTGAAGAAAATTTGGGGATAGAGCAATATAATGTGGAAAAACAAATCGTCCAGCGTATTTTAAAGCTGATTGATGAAGGTAAGAGTTTTTATGCTGAGTTCGTGCCATATAAATATCCAACTGACACAACTGACTATATAATCAATAGAAAGTATCTTCTTTGTGAGGATTATGGCACTTATTACTTACTGTCTGGTAATAAAAATCCTAATGCTGAAACTTATCTTATAAATATATTCAAAGACCCAGTCAATGCAATTGATTCTTTTCTCGCTGAATGTCGAAGTTTTATTGAAATTCGCATAAATATTGATAGCCGATTCGACCTATCTCCGGAAAAACGAGCAAACCTTGAAAAAGGGGAATATAACGATATCCCGAAATTCGATGAGATAATTAAGAAATTCAGCAAAGCCAATGGCTGCCACCCAATTGTATAATTAGTAGAAAATACTATTTTAACAAGGCAGTATAATTGCATTTCAGATATTAGGAAGTCACAAAACGATATAACATAGGAGTGTTATATCGTTAAGTTTTGTTTAAATTTGTTTAACACCGTCTAACTTATGGTAGATAAATCAACAGCCTGGAAACGAATAAATGAACTCGTTAACCGATTTGAGGATCAGTATGACTCCTATATGCTCACAGGCTATAATGAAACAATGACAAGGCGTGACTTTATCGATCCATTCTTCAAATCCCTTGGTTGGGATATCGATAATGAAGAAGGATATGCTGAAGCTTACAGAGAGGTAATCCATGAAGACAAGCTAAATATAGGAGGTGCTACCAAAGCTCCGGATTACTCTTTCAGACTGGTTGGAGGGAAACGTTTATTTTTTGTAGAGGCAAAAAAGCCAAGTATATATGTAAAAGATGATATTCATCCCTCCTACCAGGTGAGAAGATATGGATGGAGTGCAAAGCATCCCATTAGTATAATTACAGATTTTGAAGAGTTTGCCATATATGATTGCACAACGAAACCTGATCCACGTGACAAACCATCTGTCGCAAGAATAAAATATCTGACCTTCCGTAATTACCAGAAAGAGTTTAATTTTATATGGGAAACATTCAGTAAGGAACATGTATTAAGGGGAAGTTTCGATAAGTTTATTCAAAGTGATACACATAAAAAAGGTACTGCGTCTGTTGACAGGGAGTTTCTCGAATCACTCGATAAGTGGAGAACATATCTTGCTGTAAATATTTCCTGGAACAATAAAAACCTGACAGAAGACGAAATAAATTTTGCTGTTCAGCAAACCCTCGACCGGATTATTTTTCTCAGAATTGCTGAAGACAGGCATATAGAACCTTATGGCAGTTTAAAGCATACTTTGAACCAAGGGGGATTTTATGCCAACCTGTTCGATGTATTTCATAAAGCTGATGACAAATATAATTCAGGCTTGTTTGATCTGAAAAAAGACAGGATCAGCAAGTCTTTGGTTATTGAGAATAAGGTTATTAAAACAATAATCAATGAACTTTATTATCCCGAATGCCCATACGAGTTTTCTGTACTGCCGGTGGAGATCCTTGGAAGTGTTTACGAACAGTTTCTGGGAAAGATCATAAGAATAACCCCTGCCCACCATGCCAAAATTGAAGAAAAACCAGAAGTAAAGAAGGCCGGTGGTGTCTACTATACCCCACAGTATATTGTCGACTATATTATAAAGAATACGGTTGGAAAGCTTATTGAAGGAAAAACACCTTCAGAAATTTCTCCATTGAAAGTTGTAGATCCTGCATGTGGTAGCGGGAGTTTTTTAATTGGTGCTTTTCAATACCTCCTTGATTTCCATAAAAACTATTACAGTAACAGGGGAAAACCTTCTAAAGGCAATAAAGATAACCCCCTGACTCCTGAAGGACAACTTTCAACTGGTGAAAAGAAACGGATCCTGCTTAATAATATTTATGGCGTTGACATTGATTATAATGCAGTAGAAGTTACCAAACTTAGCTTATTATTGAAATGCATGGAGGGTGAGACGGAGGCATCAATAAACCAGCAATTTAAACTCTTTAATGAAAGAATACTACCAACTCTTGATGACAACATTAAAAGTGGGAACAGTCTTATAAGTACAGATTACTACGATAACCAGCTTGACTTCGGTGAGGAAAAGAAAATTAAACCATTCAACTGGAAGAACTCATTTCCCGATGTGTTCAAACAGGGTGGATTTGATGTTGTAGTTGGTAACCCACCATATGTAAGGCAGGAACTGATTAGTGCCCAGAAGGACTATTTCCAGGGTCACTACCAGGTCTTTCATGGCATGGCAGACCTTTACAGCTATTTCATTGAAGGAAGCATGAAACTGCTTAATCCGAATGGTTTATACGGAGTAATTGTTGCTAATAAATGGATGCGAGCAAATTACGGTGAACCTTTACGCAAGTTTTTAAAGGCACATACACTTTATGAAATTATCGACTTTGGAGATCTCCCTGTCTTTGAAACCGCAACAACATATCCCTGCATAATAATTGCCGGGAACCCAGGGAAAGAAATTGGTCCTATTAAACTTACGCTTGCTAAAACACTAAATTTTAATTCTCTCACTGAATATGTTGACCAAAATTATGGCCCTTTAAACAAAGACTCGTTAAATGATACAGGATGGAGTCTTGCAGGTGAAGCGGAGAATATGATCTTCACGAAAATTTCAAAAGTTGGGAAGCCATTAGGTGAATATGTGAACCGAAAGATTTACAGAGGAGTCCTGACTGGTCTTAATGAAGCATTTGTAATTGATAGGGAAACTAAAGACAGGTTGATTGCAGAAGATCCAAACAGTGTTGATATTATACAACCTTTCCTTGCGGGTAGAGATATAAAAAGATACCAGAAACCACATAGTGAGAAATTTCTGATTTTCGCAAAGAGAGGGATTGAGATAAAAAATTATCCGGCAATACTCGGGCATCTCGAAAACTACAAAACACAGCTTACACCAAAACCAAAAGAATGGAAAGGGGATGATTGGAAAGGAAGAAAACCTGGTGCTTATAAATGGTACGAAATACAGGATGCAGTTGATTATTTTAATGAGTTTGAAAAACCTAAAATTATTATACCGGCGATTGCAAATTCAGCTTCTTATACTTTTGATATAGAATCATATTATTCCAACGATAAAACTTCAATAATACCAATCAATGATCTGTACCTCTTGGGTTTGTTAAATTCAAAGCTCCTGGATTATTTTATCAAATCTATAGCTTCAACTAAACAAGGTGGCTATTATGAATATAAGCCAATGTATTTATCGAAAATTCCAATCAAAATCATGGATGAAACTATTGACATTGAAGTACATCAGCATAGTACAATCGAACTATTGGTTAAACAAATACTTAGTTTAAATTCGGAACTCAGATCATGCAAATTGTCTGATAAAATTGAGCAGATAAAAGCACATATTCAGCACGATGAAAATAAAATTAATGAGATTATCTACCAGATTTATGGGTTGACCAAGGAGGAGATTGGGATTGTAGAGGCCAGTATAAAATCTTAATCATTTAATTTATCTTACCCATAAAAAAGGACCGGAGCATAAGGCGCCGGTCAAAATTGTAACTGTAAAAACTCTTATTTTGCTGGAACTAAGGTTTGTCGCAATACTTTTCCATGAGTTCTTCAAATCGCTTTAATTCAGGGTAAAATGGCTCATATCCCATCTCTTGCACAAGCCAATCATGATATGGCTTGTTGAACATATGCATGTATTCCATAATATCAAATTCGTTGTAGACTATTTCAGAATTTGGAGTCCACTTTAAAAAACCTCCGAATCCCCCATTTAAAGCATCATAATAGTGATGTTCTACGGTGATATTTGGTGATTCCTCGTTTAGCATGTAATCAATTATGGATTGAATATATCTGCACAAGGTCATAATCCATATGGAATTTGGGCACCATGCAGTATCATAAATAACATATAGTTTTTCATTGTCATTTACATTGATTGAGGAGTTGAACATATCCCACTTTGTACCCCATGCAGCTCTACTCCAGGCTATATTAAAGTTATCTTTTGGAGGTGGTAACAATTTGCTCATCGTAATCGATGTTGTACCGCTGTCATCCGCAACAAGTAAAACCTCTTTGATTCGTTGCATTACTATTTCATCATCTGATTGAATCGTTAGTTTATTAGTCACATAATTTGGCATTTCTTTATTTGTTAATAATATTATTTTTAAAATCTAAATGCTTGCGGTTTTATTTAAGGCGCAAGATTCATATCTTCCTCTGGGATCGGTTCAGCTACATCTTGGTCATCCAATTGCTTCTTGTTGCTTTTTGAGCTTCTTACTTCTTGTATTTCTCTCCAAATCTGGTTTGGTTTTGGAGTTTCTTTAACATAACCCTTCACGTCAATTAAAGAATAATTCCTTCTGCAGGCCTCTATTTTAAATTTTTCATTTTCGACAATTATCGTCGTATAAGAATATATTTTATCCTCTCTTTCCTTCTTGATAGGTTCATTAAATTCTGGCGTATTGTCTACTTTATCATATGCTTTATTATATCTCATTGCAATTTCCATAAACCTGTCTGTCGTCTCTTTTCCCAATATTTTTTCTATATGTGCAGTTTGGTAACCATAATTGGGTTCCGTTTTTACAATTTCTGGTATACCTGCCTTATACACTATTATTCTTAACTCTGAAGCATACAGATCGAGATTCCAAATTCTGGCTTCAAAAACTTCATCCGGATATTCCTTAGATAATTCTACGATATCAGCATGTAATACTCCGCCGTCAGATTTAAAGTAGTAAAGTCCATTTTTACATGAAATAAATGTATTAGAGGTTTTTTTGATTATGTCCCTTGGATCAATTTTTTGTAATAACTGGTTATTGCTTTTGCATTCCAGTAGTGTATCATAACAAGTTGCCATATAAAGTTTTTTTAAATTATTATTATTTTTATATTCCTGATTTATTGGCCTTTCAACCATTTGTTGCCAGATCGGGATTTCTCTGTAAGGAATTCTCAGGATACAAACAACTCAACTCCAGTCACCAAATGCCTGACTTATATTTATCTCATTTATATCATTGATTTCTTCGTAAATATTTTTGCATGATTTCTGAAGCTCCATATCAGTATTAATTATATTAATAAATGACATAATTAGTCTGTCATTCATATCGATATACCTCATACTTACTATTTCATTTATCTCTCTGATTAATGAAGAAATTTCATTTATTTCATTATACGAAGGATATTGCTTTGCAGCCGAAAAAGTCAGAAAGAAAAAGAATAATTTTTCAAATTCTGCCAGCGTGACAGGAAAATAGTACAAGTATTCACAGTAATAATGTTTAATTAAACCCCAGTTTGCCTTATCAAATAGTATTGACCTGTAATCATGCATACGTTCATGAGATTCGAGAAGGGAAAAATCATAGACAGGCCTGTCTTTTAAAATTTTCCCATCAGGAGTTGTTAAATCCCTTATGACCATTATCTTCTTCATTCTCTCCCTGCTTTCCTCATTTATAAAGTCATTCATGATACTGATAGTTTCTCTTGCAGTTTTATCGTCATCGTTGTTATTCATGATTTCGTTTATTCTTGCTTTAATTTTCCAATCGATTATTTCAGTTGGCGCGCAATGTTTTATCATTGACCTGCCAAGCTGGAAACCTAAACTTTTACTAAATGAGGTAAAGCGAAAATTATTGTTGAATTCGATAATCCTTGGTTCCAATTCCTTATGCCTTAAAACGGAATGGAGCATCTTCATTGTTAATTCATCGGTGCAGAAATTTCTCATTTCATCTGCAGCTCTTGTAATGTGTCCTTCCCATATACTTTTCATAGTTTAATATTTTATATTTTGGACTGAGTCTGAATATCAGAAGATCAATCCTGTTATTTATTGGCGTTTGGAGAAAATCTATTTCAGACGGTTTTTTCCATCTTTGGTTGTTTCTTCTCGTAGCCTACAATTATTTGTGAAGTGTATCTTTTTGTAGCCGTGAATCTGTGTTCATTGTTTTCCCAGATAATGGTATAATATGATTTAAATCCATCCTTATCTTCCTTGTCATTTAGAAAATCAAAAACAATTTCTTCAGAATCAATTACAACAATATCTAACCGTTTTAAGTACTTGTTAATTTGTTCTACAAATTTCGGCTGCAATGAATTGTACTCTGCATTGTCAATTACAGGAAAAAGTATCTGATAATGAGGAGTTTCATTAACGAACTCTCTTATTCCATCTTTAATGACAAAGTGAAAATCTATAGCCTCTTCAAAATCATCATCGGTCCATGTTACTCCTGAAAAAGTTACATCCGGATGCTGCTTCGAAAGTTCTATTAATGCGTCATTTAAATACTCTTTCCGGCAGAGATAAGTGGTCTCACCATTCTCTACGCCTAAAATAAAATCTGCCCATTCCTGGTTAAAAGTACTTCCTGATGCTATTATGTCAGGATTCGTACATGATACTCTTGTTCCTCTATTATATCCCATGACTCTTAATTTTTAATGATATTGTTATTTATTGCTTGCTGAATCAACTGACGTAAATATGTTGATACCCTTAAGTAGGAATTGTCAGCATTCTGCTTAATCTTATTGTAAAGGGTAAGATCAACCCACATGTTAATTCGTTTAAAATCTTTCTTTTTCATTGGTCTAATTTTTTAACTGCTTCAATTATTTTCTTATAAATAGAAAAAATGCGAGCAAAAGGTATTACAATGACACAGTTTGGATACACGTATCACAATCACATCCCCTTTATGTGGCATAATATCTGCTAATTACATCACTGAAATATTTTTTATTTTCTCAAATATTTATCTTTTTCGTAAAAAATCCCTACACTAACAAGTCGGTACAGATTTACGATGTCATACGAATATTTATAAGTCAGTTATAAAAAATACATCAGATCGAGTATTTATATAAAATTATGTATGACATGAAAAATGAAAATGAGGTAAAAGAGGTAAGACTGGATAGAATTATAACAATTCGTTTGACTGGCGATGACTATAATGCATTATTGAACCTGAGTAAAGCCAGAGGGTCAGATGTTTCTAAAGTTATCCGAACAATGACGAAACCAATAGTGGACTTGACCCACGAAAATAACAGCAAAAGCAAATAGCAATGGATTGAAAACAGGCAATAGCATACAGATTAGCGGTGGACCCTATAAGTGTCTTATCCACCTTGACAGGCTGAGTATAACCTTTAAGCATTGGTCCGGTTCAACATTCCATGATGTAAGGAATCCGGATTTAATTTCTTGTGAGCAAATATACAATACAATAACACTTATGCATGATTCCTCACCGGGTATCGGTGCTTTCTACCACACTTTCAAAGTCCTATACAATGGGTATGTGGTTGGCAAACTGCATACGGCGACTAAGCTGAAGAAGCACGAACTTCAGTTCGATTTTTCAAAACAGGTGTTCTATTCATTCTCACATGATTTCTGGTATGAAGTTTACCTTGCAATCAAATCCGAACTCGGCTTATTATACAATAATATAATGTATATCGAAATATCGGTTGACACTGATAAAAATCTTGTTGACTCATTTGCTTATTGTTTCATTAATTCCATAAACAACAACCTAAGAGCAGGAGAACGTTACCGAATGAGAAAAAGCACCATTGTACATGTGATGAACAATGGTGCCTCTTTTGTAATTGGAGGAAGCGAAAATTCCATTGAGATATACAACAAATCAGCGCATGCTGAACAATTCATTCTCGACTATTTCGAAAATAATGGCCTTGCCGGTAAGGAAGTCCATCGTATTGAAGCAAGACTTAGTTGGAATTATATCCGGCATCTACGTAACAGAAGACACCTAAATATTGATGTTGAAACTCTTTTGGATGAAAAGAAGCTGGCAACGATATTCCAGGAGTCGACAAAGAATAAAATTGTTTTTGAGGATACAATGTTTAAAACGAACGATAAACACCGTAATGCACATTGCAAAAGAATTAGTGTTGTAGACGACTTGCCAATCACTACTGCTGCTATCGGACAGCTAAATCCCAGTTTGCAGATTAACCACTATAAGAATGATTCAGTCGATGAGAATATTATTCGTCAGAATTACTTCAGGTATCTGGAATGTGGCAATTCAGAATATTTGAAAAATTTTAAATCCAGCGGGAAAGTTGCCGGTTATAACAGGGAACAATTGTCTACATTGATGAGCAAGTTCAACGGAAAGTTTATGGGTAACCGTACTACTGAAATTGTTAAGAGGATGGAACACGCTAAAAAATATATTTCACCTAAACCGGAATATAAATTAGGTGAAGTATTTTATGCTATGGGATTAAAATTGAAGTGGCATTTAATGGGATTATTTTGATATCGTACTTCGCAATCAGGAAACTTACTTGTATGACAACTGATCAGGATTTACCTGCACAATAATCCCTTTTAAGTGTACTATAACCCACCTTTATTCTTCCTATTTGTGAACAACTAATTGGTTTGTAGTATCTTACAACCCAGAGCATTCTTCATAACAATTTGAATAATTATACTTTAAGAAAATTCACTTAATTGAGAAACGTCAAAAGAGGGTACCACCATTCGGGAAAGCAACACAATTCGTTATTTTCTGAAAATAATTGTGAGTACGTATTACAATGGATATAATTTGTGATCAGAATTATCAGGACCGGATTTAAAGACCTTTAAAGAAGTCTTCAAGAGATATGCCCATTTTCTGGAGTGTGAGTAAGAATAATCGAATAGAAACGCTTTCCCCGCGTTCAATTTTATTTAATGTTACTTTATTGATATTGCTCTTAGCTGCAAAATCTTCATAGTTAGGACTCATTTCCTTCCGGAGCATTCTAACCTTGGTGCCTATTTGCTCCAATTTCTGATTGACATCTGAATAGGGTTCCGGCACCTTCTTTGGTTTCATGTTGGTTTTTGCGATAAAATTAAGAAAAAACATAAGAATATATGTATAATTTTGTAAATACATATATTTATATGTATTTTTGCATTATGGAAAACAAACCAACATTCATTCAATTGTCATTTAATACCGATGATGAATTCAAGAACAGATACCTGGTTATTGCCGAAGTAGTTGAACAGGAAGTTCAATACATCCACCTGGTACCAGTTCCGGCTTGGCTCGTATACTATTCCAAGACTTACAGGTATTGTTGTATTAACCTTAATTAGAAATAAATGAAAAAGATGGCCTTGTATTGTCGTGTCTCAACTAACGAACAGACGACAGATAATCAACGTATTATATTAGTAAAACATGCAGAACACATGGGGTGGAAGTATCAGGTATTTGAGGAAATAATGAGTACCACAAAAGCCAGAAGAGTTAAGGCGGATCTGCTTCAAAGGTTACGAAAACATGAATTTGATGGAATACTTGTTTACCGGCTTGATCGCTATGCACGTTCAACAACAGAATTACTATTGGAAATTCAGGAACTTGTAAAGAAAGGTATTGAGTTTCATAGTCTTACAGAACAGCTTGATTTCGGAACTGCAAGTGGAAGACTCCATCTGGCGGTCCTTTCGGCCTTCTGTGAATTTGAGAGAAGTTTATTGAGGGAACGCGTTATTTTAGGCCAACAGAGAGCCAAACAGCAAGGTATTAAAATCGGACGTCCTGCAGGGAGTATTGATAAAAGAAAAAGAAAAAACACTGGTTATCTCGAAAGAGAGAAAAAGAAGAGATTTATGAAGGAATACCAAAAAATTCTCCCCCCAAATAATTACGATTTTCTAAATCATTGATATTTAGTTAATTAATGACCCAGCCTCCCCCATGAATTTATGTACCAAAAAAGGAGTTACTTTTTTGGGTACAAATAAAGTATTTTTCTAAAAGAGGTGTCCGGTGAATGTGAATTAGAAATTGCTATCATCTTATTGACTTTGCATGATCCAGCAGTAAGATTGATAAATTGGGTGAAATTAACACACTTTTAAACATCTTAAAATCTTTTGCTTTTCGGTTGGATATTATGATATCATTTCGTAAATTTACGAAATTGTCTTCTGAAAATACTATCTCAGAGTATGCAAAACCTATAAACATGAAAGGCAATAATAATATTAAGTATCAAGAAAAAGATTTGAAGCTTGCCAGATTCGCTAAGGCACTTGGACATCCAGCACGAATAGCAATACTTAGACATTTATCCTCTCTTAAATCCTGTTGCTTTACTGAAATAGCTGATGATTTACCACTTGCTTATTCAACTGTATCAGAGCACTTGTCAGAGTTGAAAAATGCAGGGTTGATAAAGGGTAGTATAGAACCACCAAGAGTGCAGTATTGCATTAATAATGAAAACTGGGAACTTGCTAAGAAATGGCTGAATGAATTTACGAAAATCGGGATTGTTAAAAATGAAATTAAGTTAAAAAATCAAAATACTGACAATGAAACTTAAGCTAATAATAGTAGCCCTCATACTCACTAACGCCACTATTGCGCAGATACCAACCAGCATGGGATTTGCATTATCAGACGAATTCAGTGAAAGTATCTCTATAGTTAAAGCACAAGGTTTCCTATTGAAGGAAATATTAAAATCGCAGGAGAATGTAGTGCAATTTGAACTGGACAGGATAGCATCATCAATGTCCGGTGACATGACAACATTATTTTACAGATGTGATGAAAAAAAAGCAGAGGGACTGATATTGGCATTTTACGGAGATTACTGGAATGATGCCGGAGATATTTATAAGGGTTTTGTTTTTAAAAATTTACCTGCGAAGGAAGCACTTGAATTTTTAGCCAAGATAACCAGGACCATTGAAGAACAAAAAGATTTTCTCTCAAAGAATAGTGATAATAATGCTTATTTTCAATACGACGATATAACAATTTTTATTTCAAAAGATATGGAAGTCAAAATAAGAATTTTCTGGAATGGGTTTGATGCTGACTGGGATAAATATTCATTTACAAGAACCAAGAGAGTTCTTGAAAACAGTCTAAAATAATAATTCATTTTATGAAATATGTTTGCAGTAAAATTTGGTTAAAACATGTAGAACTTTTCTTCTGATGAAGAATATTGATATCAATACTGGCTTTTTTGCACATGGCGTTCTGAATCTGACACCAAAGGAAAGTTTTGAGCTCTGTGAAAAAGGAGCAATAATTGTTGATGTACGGGAGGAATATATGAATTCCTTTAAAATGTTTAAGGTTGAGAAACTATTTTATCTCCCTTACAGTGAATTAAACCAATATTACACTGATCTCCCAAAAGATAAGCCGTTGATCTTTGCAGATGCTGTTGGATTAAAAAGCCGTGAAAGTGTTTTGTTCATGGAAGCTCACGGATATGAAAATGTCGCCAATTTGGTAGGTGGCATTGTTGATTGGGAAAGAGACGGTTTACCAATAAATACTGATATCACTGCACGTCTCTCCGGCTCATGCATGTGTCAGCTTAAAGCAAGGGAAAAACCTAAGAAATAGACTTTAATAATATAATTATGAATCGAAAAAACCTGATTGTATTGATAGCACTTATCGCAGCTGTTATTCTGATAACTTTTGTGACCACAAAGGGTACTCAAAACAAAAGATATTTTGTCAATAGAGAGTTGATTACTCAATCCGGTGTATGTCCGCCATTTTATCTTTATGATGAAGATGGGAATATGATTGATCCTGTAAATAATATAAATGCAGAAAAACCATATTCTCCAAAGCAGACATGTGGTAAATGCCACGATTACGCTAAAATAACCCAGGGATTCCATTTCCAGCAAGGCAAAGATGAAGTGGCAACAGGAACAATTGCTGAAAGGTATCAGTGGGTTTCTAATCCTGGCAACTATGGTGGTAACTGGTGTTCTCCTGCTCCGTTGTATAATTATCTCTCAAAGAAGAAAAATACTTCAGCGAAAGAGATGGACATGACTTCCTTTACTTTCATAACTAATGGATGTGCAACCTGTCATCCAGGCGGTGGCTCATTGGAATATGACAGGGAAGGATTCCGATATGATAAGCATATGGACTCATTAGGTTACACTGCCGGAGGAATAAATAATTTTGATGGAGACTATTACCAGGCTCATTGGAACCGTTCTGGTGTGATTGAAGCAGATTGCAATCTATGTCATTTGCCCGAATATGATTATAAAATCAGAAATGAAAACCTTGCAAAATTTAATTTCAGGTGGATGGCAACTGTGGGTTCAGGATTAGCTTCAGTTGAAGGATCGGTTAAAGACACGATTGATGTAAAAGTTAAATATAACCTTGGGAAATTCGGTGCTGATGGGAAAGTTTCAATGCACCTGGTTCGGGAACCACGTAATGAGACTTGCTTAAATTGCCATTCAAAACCACAATGGAAAAAACGGGGATCTTCTTTTACAGAATACACTGATGTTCATATTGCCAAAGGACTTAAATGTGTAGATTGCCATGCTGCGGGGTCAATGGCCGTTGAAAGTAGGATAAAAGGCAAGGAGGTACATCAGTTTGGAAAAGGAGATGATCCGTCAGGATGGGTGAGAAATGACCTGGATAATACAATGCGCACATGCAAAGATTGCCATACAACTGGTTACCTGAATGCGCCCGTAACAAAGCACACCTGGCTGCCTGACCTTCATCTTGACAAGCTTTCATGCCAGACTTGCCATATACCTCAGCGTAAAGTCAAATCAGCCTTGGTACAGGTAAGTGATGTTTTTAATCCTGGTACAAAAATCGCTCCTCCGCCAAAGTATGTTTGGACATTTTATGACCAGAACATGAACTACTGGAACCATTATGGGGAATTGGCAATGTTTACAGCAAAAGACCAGCCTTCAGATCCATTTATCCCTCAGTATGCTAAATACAAAGGACAGATATTCCCTGTAAATGCAGTTCACAGTGCATGGCCTGGAATCTATACGGAAGGTAAACCAGGTCTTGATCAACCCAAACACAAGGATATCTATAGTATGTGGATTGCCCACAGAAAAGAAAAAACAAAATATCCTGAACTTTCAAAAATTGTCGATAATAATTCAGATACTATACCAGAAGTAAATACACCTGAAGAAATTGATGCATTTATCAGTTCTGTTATTGCAT
>Ga0315284_10006677_pt1 | contig 16433 bp, 12 predicted proteins | sample YL17G09_16_MG_FD_203696 | JGI IMG/M metagenome (GOLD analysis project Ga0315284, IMG submission 203696) | Sediment microbial communities from Yellowstone Lake, YNP, Wyoming, USA - YL17G09_16 | ecosystem: Environmental > Aquatic > Freshwater > Lake > Sediment | place: USA: Wyoming | collected...
TGACGCTTCTGCGGGCCAGATGTAGCGGCGACCTTCAGGTCGCCATTTCAGTGACTTGCCGATGCAGATGGCGGTCTGAAGACCGCCGCTACAGATTTTTTCACAGCTTCTTTGCCTTTCCGTCGGCGCTGCTTTCCTTCTGTCGAGGCTGCGCCTCGACAGTTCGCCAGGGGCGGCGGAACTGGAGTGGGAAGTCTGCGGAACAAGCGGCCGTCTATGGGAACCGCCGGCGGATTCGCGGGGAGCGCGGCAAGCGGCTTCTGCGTAGGCGCGGCGAGTTGGTGGAGCGGGCCTTCGCCCATCTTTACGAGACTGGCGGCATGAGGCGCACGCACTTCCGTGGCCACACCAATATTCTGAAGCGGCTCCTGATTCACACCGGAGCGATCAATTTGGGCCTGATCCTGCGCCAGATGGTGGGCGTGGGCAAGCCGCGCCGGCTCCAAGGCTCGTGGGCGCGATTTTTTCGCTCATTCTCACGGTAGCGGCGCTGGGTTTCGGTCGGTTCGTGGCACGGGACGGCCATTCCGGCCCTTCGCGACCCGCGGAGTGCCCGTTGCCCCGCTTCATGGCCGCTCAAGTCGCTGCGTGAAAACAGCCACTTCTGCCACGGGCTGCCAGGGCTTTCTGTTTGTGTTACACATAATTATGTGTATGTACATCGATGTACACCTAAAATCTTGATTCGAGTGGGCTTCTTGTGCCTTCAAAATAGCCGCTTGACTCGGAGGGTTATGACGTGTAACAAATGTCCTAACCATATGCCAAACAGGCGCGTTAGATCGCGGCAAACGGGCAAAAAGCCGACCGGCCGGCAAGGGAAACCCTTGACCGTGTATTTAAGCACAGGCTAGGCTGGGCGGGTCGACAAAGTGTGCCGGGATCGCCGTGTGACCAAAGCCGAGATCGTTCGGTACGCGCTCGACCGTTTGTTCAAGGACATGGACACCGGGCAGCTGGAACTGCCTTTCGGACTCAAATAGGGGAGGCGTTAATGGCTCCGCGACAGACTCCTTGCAAGCCCGAAACACGTGCGCAGGCTGTTTCCTTCTCTGGTCACGAAACGTTCGTGTTCCGCTACGGCTGGCTGAAGAAGGCGCTGGATGGCGTTATCCAAGACTCGCATCTTTTCACCTCGGACCGGGCTATGGTCGTTCTAGGAGTCGGCAAGAACATGGTGCGGTCCATTCGGCATTGGGGTTTAGCTACGAGAATCCTCGCTGAGGAGCCGCGCACGCGCGGACTGGAACTAAAGCCAACAGAGATCGGACACTTTCTGTTCGGGCCTAGCGGACACGATCCGTACCTCGAAGACGTTAATTCCCTCTGGCTTCTCCATTGGAACCTGGCTACAAACGAGCAGCGAGCGACAAGCTGGTGCTGGGCATTTAACCTCCTTGCTTCTGGGGAGTTCACCCGCGAGTCGTTGGGCAGCACCATCATTTCAGAACTGACTAGGCGCAATGCAAAAGTTCCGAGTCAGAACTCGCTGCGTCGCGATGTGGACTGCCTCGTCCGAACCTACGTCGCATCTGGAGGCCAGAAGGTCGTGGTCGAAGATTCGCTCGACTGCCCGCTCGTTGAACTTGACCTCATCGAGGATGAGGGCTCTGGTGTCTTTCGTTTTCGGCGGGGTCCGCAAAGCTCGCTTGCCGATGCGATCTTCGTGTGTGCCCTCGTAGACTTCTGGCAGCGCACGGGGCCTGATCGAGAGTCGCTGGCCTTCAGCGATGTAGCGTACGGCTTCGGCAGCCCCGGCGCCACCTTCAAACTTGACGAGAACAGTCTTGTGGAGCGATTGGAGCGGCTGGAGCAGGTGACAAGCGGCGTGCTTCTTTACACGGAAACCGCTGGACTCAAGCAGGTTTATCGGCGAGGAGGGCTGAATGCCTCTGACGTGCTCGAACGCTACTATGCGAGTTCTTCGCTTGCGGTTCTCGCGGGAGTCTGAGGATGCAATACAAGGACTTCGTACGAATAGCTCCGCGGTTCACCCGGGCGATTAACCTGGAACGGGATGCGAATGTTCCCGAAGCCGTAAACGGTTATATTGTCACCGTTACGGCCGGGGACGTGCTTACGCGATTTGCTCGGGCGTTGAGAGATCTAGCCGGTCATCGTGCGTGGACATTGACCGGTCCCTACGGCTCGGGAAAATCCGCCTTTGCTCTCTACCTCGCAAACCTCCTTGGGCCGGGCAAAAACCCCAGCGGAGAACTCGCTCGTTCCATTCTCCGCAAGCACAGTCCCGAGACATTTCGCGACTTGTTCGATCAGCGGCGCACGGGCAGTCTCCCAGCGCAGGGTTTTTGTCCGGTCCTCCTCTCCGGCACGGCAGAGCCGCTCTTGCCGGCTTTGCTGCGCGCGTGCTCGCGCGATATTGAACGCTACTGCAGGCACGGTCGGCCGCCGAAAGCGCTGGAGGAGCTACAGAAGCTCCGCACGCGAGGCGACAGGGGTAAGGAGATTTCTCCCAGCGCTTGCGTCGATCTCCTTGTTCGCGTTGCGCGGAACCTGCAACAATCCGGGCGATCTCAGGGGGTTCTCGTGGTCATCGATGAGCTCGGCAAGTTCTTGGAGTTTGCTGCCCGCCAGCCCGACAAGGATGACATCCACCTTCTTCAGGAACTTGCAGAGGCTACGGCGCAGTTCCGCAAGCCCGGTCTGTTTCTCGTCACGATTCTCCACCAGGCCTTTGAACGGTACGTGATCGGCCTGCGGCCGGCGGTGCGCGATGAATGGTCCAAGGTGCAGGGTCGGTTCGAGGACATTGCGTTTCAGGAGCCAGCCGAGGAGTTTCTGAATATACTTGCCCGCGCAATCGAGCATGTCCCCCGTTACGCGACAAGCCGTCTCAGACAGCAGGCGCGGTTGTTGGGGGAGAAGGCCGATGCGCTGGGACTTGCGCCTCGGGGAATCACGCGGCAAGACTTCTTGCAGCTCTCGGTGCGCTGCGCCCCGTTACATCCCATCTCTGTCTTGGCACTGGGGCGGCTCTGCCGTAAGTTCGGTCAGAATCAGCGCTCGCTTTTCGCGTTCCTCGTCTCTCGGGAGCCACACGGTTTTGCATCGTTCCTAGCGCAGGACCTGAGCGAGGACGTCCTGCCCTTCTACCATCTTGACAGGCTATACGATTACGTTGCTATGGCGCTCGGTAACGGACTGGCGGTGGGAGAGGGTGCAACCCGCTGGGCGGAAGTGCAAAGCGCGCTTGACCGCGCCGCGGACCTAGCCGAGCCGGAGATCCGTGCGATCAAGGGCGTCGGAATGCTCTCGGCGATCGGCGCGTATGGGAATCTCCGGCCGTCCCGTGAGATCGTTGCCTTCGCATCTCAGGAAGGTTCGCGTGCCACAAACCAGGCGATACAGAAATTGTTGACCCGCTCGATCCTCATCTGCCGGAAACACAGTCATTCGCTCGGTTTGTGGCAAGGCAGCGACGTTGATATTGAAGCCCGGCTCAAAGACGCTGCTTTTCGAATTGCTGAGAGCACAAATGTCGCCCGTAGGCTGGGCAGTTTGTGGTTTGGGCGTCCGCTCGTGGCCAAACGCCATTCGTTCGAAACAGGAACACTGCGGTACTTTGCGATTCGCTTTTCCGACGTCGCTGGTTTTTCGGCAGCGCTCGAACCTGATCCAGACGCGGACGGCCTCTTGATCTACTGCTTGCCGGGCTCGCCAGCCGAGCGGGAAGATTTGCTCGCCCTCGCGGAGAGTTCTGCGGTGCGTGAACGTCAGGATGTCCTGATTGCCGTCCCGAGGGATATCAACGCATTGAAGGAGGCTGCCCGGGAGCTAGAACTTGTCCGCTGGGTGGAAGCTAACACACCGGAGCTCAAAGGCGACGCAGTTGCCCGACGCGAAGTTCGCGCCCGGGTTCTCCTTGCCGAAAAGCGTCTTGCGGCAGAAGTCCAGGCGCTCTTCTCCCCTGCCGAGAGCAGTGCTCGGACTACGGACTGGTTTCAACGCGGAATTCGCCAAGTCGTCACGGGCAGTCGTTCACTTGCCCACGTTATTTCCAATATCTGCGATGCCGTTTACCCGTACACGCCGCGGCTGCGCAACGAGCTCATCAACCGCCGGGCGCTCTCGTCAGCTGCAGCGGCAGCACGGCGCAACCTCATCGAGGCGATGATAACTCGCGGCACGGAGCCCCGTCTCGCGATCACCGGAACGCCACCTGAGATGAGCATGTACGTCTCGCTGCTTGAAGCGACCGGTATCCATCGCTGCGACTCCGCCGGTTGTATGTTCGGGCCTCCGCAGAACGACGAGAATCTGGGCGAGGTCTGGAACGCTATGGAGAAGTTCTTTTCCAACTGCGAACTTCGGCGCGGCGCGCTATCGGAACTTTTTTCAATCCTGCAGAAACCGCCGTTCGGCCTTAAGCTTGGTATCATCCCCGTTCTCTTTTGCGCCGCAGCGCTTGCCCACGACACCGAAGTCGCCGTCTACGAGAATGGGGGCTTCGTACCGGAGCTGAGCGTCGAAGTATTCGAGCGGCTTTTGCGGTCTGCAGAGAAGTTCGAGGTGCGGCGTTATCGCGTGGAGGGAGTTCGTCGCGACGTGTTTCAGCGGTTCGCTGACCTTCTTGGAGATGCGGGCAAGAGTGGAGACGCGAATCTCGTGGCCGTCGTGCGCCCGCTCTATCGATTTTTCAACCGCTTGCCGCAGTACACCCGCCAAACAAAGGCGCTCTCAGAGACAGCAGTTGCCGTGCGGGAAACGCTCCTCAACGCTCGGGAACCGGACGTTCTCCTTTTCGAGGAGTTGCCGCGCAGTTGTGGCTTTGGGCCATTCGGTTCCGCGACGACTTCCGGCGCCATTGCAGCGTTTTTTGCTAAATTCAGAACAGCGCTGTCTGAACTCCAGCGCCGTTATGACGACCTGCTATCCGAGTTGTTGCATCTGCTGTTCGGCGCGTTTCATACCGAAGGAACGAGGGTTCGTGAGATCATCCGCTTCCGGGCTCGGGCGCTCGAAAACTGCGCGGTTGAACCTCGTCTGCGGGCGTTCATCCATTATCTCTACGATGAGCAGCTCGATGACGTGCCGTGGATCGAGGCCATTGCGACGTTGCTAACGGGAAAGCCTCCCCGAGGTTGGACGGATGCGGATCGCGCACGCTACGAAGTGATGTTAAGCGAGCTCGCACGAAGCTTCCGCCACATCGAGGCCCTCTCGTTTGAGCTTGCGGATCGCGCCAAGGCAGGTCTTCCCGTTGGAGAAGTACTTCGGCTGGGTGTCACCGACAGATATTCGAAAGACCTAGAGGCGGTCGTAGTCGTTGAGCCAAACGAGCAGGCGACCGTGGCCGAGGTGGTCATTCAAGTGGAAGAGCTGCTTGACCGACTCGGAGCATCTGACAGGCCAGCGCTAGCTCTTGCGGCGCTTGCAACGGTATCGCGGCGCTTCCTCGCCGATCTGGATGCGCAAGTAAAGCCCAACGTCAAGGAGTTCGCCCGTGAGTAAACCGGTGCGACACATCGTCAGTCTTTCGGGCGGCAAGGACAGCACGGCCCTCGCAATCTACATGCGCGACCGCCTACCCGTAGTGGAGTACGTCTTTTGCGATACGCAGAAAGAATTGCCCGAAACCTATGAATACCTCGAACGGCTCCAGGTGTTTCTCGGCAAGCCGATCAACCGCCTGAATGCAACGCGCGGCTTCGATCATTGGTTAGAGCTTTATGGCGGCTACCTGCCTTCATCTCGAATGCGTTGGTGCACGAAGATGTTGAAACTTAAGCCATTCGAGGAATTCGTGGGTGACGACACCGTTAGGAGCTACATCGCCATTCGTGCAGATGAGGACCGCGAAGGATACATATCAAAAAAACCAAACATCCAGGTTGTTTACCCCTTTAAAGAGGCTGGTATCTGCGACACTGATGTCTTTCAAATCCTCGAAGAAAGCGGACTGGGGTTGCCAAAGTATTACAGCTGGCGGACGAGGTCGGGTTGCTATTTTTGCTTTTTTCAGCGGAAGGCCGAATGGGCAGGTCTCCTGGAGAACCACCCAGACCTCTTCGAGAAGGCTATGCGCTATGAAAAAATCGATGAGGCGGGCGGCATCCGCTACACGTGGAATGAGCGGGAAAGCCTTGAGGAGCTTTCCCAACCAGATCGTTTGCAGGAGATAGGAAAGAAACACCAAGAGGCGACCCGAACTGCCAGCCGACAGCGCGGACAGCGACTCTATCAAATCTTTTCCTCGGCGCTTGATGAAGACGACGACAGCCAGCCGTGTATGATCTGCAGCACCTGAATGGCGGTGACCAATCGGCCTCCCGTTGTGAGTTCAGGTAGCGTTCCGCGCCCCGCTGACGTTGAATGATGGTTCCTCTCCCAAAAGTGTAGCAGCGGTTAAGCCATGTTGATCCAGCGAGTTCCAGAGAAGGCGAATCTCACCCAAGAGCCAGCAGGTGCTTGCCGGGCGCTGGCGGTTGGAGGGGAGCCCCTCGGAAACCACAATACGACGGTTGTTGGAGGCATGGACAGCAATTCGTGGGGATTGGATACCGGGGGCAGCCCTTGCGGTCCGTTGGGGATCGCCCTGGCCGGGGAACAACCTTGCCTGGGAACGGCCGGGCCATAAAGGGAGGGCGAGTCCCGCAGGAACGCGTTGGCCCACTCCAAGAGCGAGGGGCCGAATTCATTCAAGGAAAAGCACTTGCGAACCACGTTCCGCTGCTACACTTTTGGGATAGGAGCCTGAATGATTGACCTTGGCCCGCCGATTGTTGTAAAAGACGCATTGCAACCTGAGCGCGGCTTTCCCTCGTTGCTCTTCTGCGAGTTTCGCGGCGGCACTAGGCGGCTGTCCGCGACGGGCTGCCGCATCGAGGATTATGCTTTTGGAAAGAGTCGACACGAGTTTTCATGAGACGTTTGCGCTTAACCGGCCGGCGATTGCTCAGGTGATGAAAATTTGTCATGAAACAGGAGGCGCGATCCGTTCGGAGAATATCCGCGAGGGAACCACGTTGGGCACGAACTATGTGAAAGCGATGCCGCGCTACGCACGCGCCTGCGGGTTTCTGGAGATGGGCGGATATGCGCTGACGCGCCTGGGCGAGGCGATTTACGCTAGAGACCCCAGCTTAAGCGAAGTCTGGACAATCTGGCTGATGCACTACCATTTGAGCGCACCGCATGGTCCGGGACCAGCTTTTTGGCACAACGCTGTGGCGACACGATTGCGTCTCGGCGAAGAAATTGAGCCATCTCAGCTCGCGTTCGAAATTACTGCGTTCGTGCGCGCTGCAACAGGTAAGGAATTAGCACATCGGACTGCTTCGGCTGCGGCAACCGTCTTTCTGGGGAGCTATTTGAAATCGGACGCTCTCGGCAAGTTACGCGTGCTTCGCTTGCTCGGCGACAAGACAAGCCGGCGGTATTGCGTTATTCCACCCGACCCCGCCCCGCCATCGGTGATAGCCTATGCGTTGGCCGACTTCTGGGAGGCGCGCTTTGGCGCCGCATTGACAGTGAGCGAATCGGAGATCTGTGAGACGAGCTGTTTCGGAGATCTCTTCTTTGTCTCGCGGGACGATTTAAGACGTCTGCTCGAAGAATTCCAGCGAGGCGGTCTACTTGAGATTCACCGAGTCGCTCCTCCTTATCAAGTTGCGCGGTTGTGGGCAACCAAGCAGGATCTGGTTGAGGGTCTTTTCAAATGAGTTTTTCTGCCGCCGCTCCGCTGGTCGACACACTTCGTCAGCGTGTCTTGCGAATGCGAACAGGGGTGCTGCTACTCGAGGCCGCTCTGCTGGGCAAAGAGGCTGAGCTAGCTGCCCGTCTCGGCATCGCAGCCGTCGATGTGTGTTCCTGGATGCTTAGAAGAATTGAGCCGCAACAGCGCTTTCTCGGCATTAGATGGGAAATGCTTATAAACGACCTAGCCGCGATCGCGGAAGATCGCGCTCTGTCTGGGGATTGCGTGCTTGTCTACAACATGGACGTTGTTCTGGCAGCAGTCCTATACGATGAGCGTTTGCGTTTCTGGAATTTTCTCCGTTCCAGCTTCCGACCTCATCGCGGCATCATACTGGCGCTCCCGCAAGGCGCGCCACACCTGTTTGATTCTGCGGATCGGGCCTGTTGGGAGCGCGACGGGCGATTGGCAGCCTGCTAATGCCGTAAGGTGACTTTATGCTTCTTGAAGACCTTGTCAGCGTCAATTCATGGGGCGAGTTCAGAAGCGATGTGCAACTTCGCAGCTTCCGCCGCCCTGAAAACGCCTTCCTCGCAAGCAATTACATCTTTGTGAGCAATGCTCCTTCCGGCAAACGATCATCGGTTCAGCTGCTTAGGAGCCTGTGCGACGCATTTCTTCCGGGAAACCTTCCGAACCGGTTTGTATTCATCGCGACCTACGGGCACGGTAAGAGCCATTTCGCTCTTGCCTTGGCGAATTTCTTTGGAAGAAAGAGGGATTCCCCTGAGCTGAGTGCACTTCTGAACAATCTGCACCATGCTCTAAGCGACGATGCGTTTTATGGCTTTTTCGAGGATTTCAAGAACAACGGTAAGCCCTTCCTCATTATCACGATTTCCGGCGACGAGGCGGGTGATCTGCCGGGCAAGTTTTTCCGGGGTCTAGGTGCAGCGATCGCCGACGATCCGGCCACACAGGGCAGAGAGTTGCCTTTTTGGTTTTCTGGGGCGCTTCGCTTCCTGGATGGAATACCGGACGGACTGAAACAACGAGCGGACGCGTTTTTGAAAGACCGCCAGCTTGATCTGGTGCTACTGCGCCAAATGGTAAGCGAAAAGGAGACACGGGCCCGCGTTATCTGCAGGCAGCTGCACAATGCCCTGTACTCCAGCTTGCCGGATTTCGAAAGCGAAATGAGCTTGAGAGCTGCCGTTGAGTGGGCTGCGGACGAATTTTGTGGTGAGAATAAGCCTTTCGAAGGATTGTTGATCCTTTTCGACGAATTTAGCGCGTTCGTCCGCGACTATGCGTACGGTTCGGCACCACGCGCCGGCACGCCCCTCCAGGATCTCCTTAATGGGGTCGAGAACCGTCGCGGCAAGGCAGCGTTCGTGGCGTTCTCGCAAGTCGACCTTACCGATATAGTCAAGTCTTTCGTTCGAGAGGGATTGCAGCAGGACAGCCTCCTCAAGGAACTTGAGCGACTACCCCGCGCTCAGCGTTATTTCCTGCATTCTTCGCTGGAGCAGGTCCTGGACGCATACTTGAAACAGGATGAGCATCACTGGGCTGAACTCTGCCGAACGGAGAGAGGCTTCCTTAGCGGCGTGCTCCAGGCAGGAGACCTCGCTTTTAACGCGTTTTCGCGCCGATACCAGGTCGACCTTCAATGGCGAAAAGACCATTTCGTCGATGTGGTCGTTAATGGCTGCTTTCCACTCCATCCCCTGACTACCTGTCTGCTCGCGACCGTTGACCTTCAGAGCAGTGTAAATCCCCGGTCGGTTCTTGGCTTTGTTTTTAAGGAAGTGGACGACGGCAAGAAGACGGCGGCTTACAGTAATGGCGCTATCAGTTGGGTGCTACCGGTGTCTCTTGTCGAACACTTTAGGGACATGCTTGGGGACGAATGCTGGCGAGATTACAGCGAAGCAATCAAGCAAGCGGGTGGGCCGGACGCTTCAAGTGATAGCAGAAGCGTTCTCGCCGCTATGCTGTTGCAGGTCGCGGGGCAGATTCCTTCGCGGGAAGTGGGATTTGCGAAGCTTATCGGTGCACTGGCCGGCCTGTCGTGGGAGTCAACATCCGCGCTTCTTGACGAACTGACCGACGCTGGTGTGATCCGGCGCGATACTAACCAGGCACTCTATGCTTTTTGGCCTGCGGGTCGGACCACGAAGGCCGTTGAGGATCTGCTCGCAAACAAGATGCAAGGGGCGCAGCTTGATGATCGGGTGCTCGCCGGAATCAACAAGCTTTTGGTGAGCGAGGGACTCCTTGCAAGGCGCCCGGTCAGCGTCGGCTGGGGGCACCAAGATGACTGGCAGACGGCACAAGTGATAGTTACCAGGCAAGCGCTTACTGAGCAATACCTCCGCAACATGATTAAGGCAACCCTCCGCTGGCCGATAGATTTTGCAGACCGTGAGCGCGGGCTCATTATCTGGCTTGCCGCTGATCGTGTCGAAGATATCGAGTGGGCCGAAGCAAGTCTGTCACAACTCCTCGACGCAGTCCTTGGAAAAGAGAGCTGGCCTGTTGTTGTCATGGTGCCTCCTCATCCTGTGCCGGATCTGGTGGATGCATTGATGAGGGTCAACGCGCTCTCGCTCTTTCGAAACTCAGAGATTCTGGAAGTCGGTCAGCAGCAGTACGACGACGTCAAGCAGCGAGATCTGGAGAAGTTGCGAACTGCCTGGAAGGACTTTGAAACCAGTTGCACCTGGTTTACTGCTTCTTCTTTCCGCGCCGGTATTATTGCACGCCGTCCGCGGTCGCCGGAGAGTCTGCTCAGGGCGCTCTACGATCTGGCATATGCAGAGGGGCCTCGGGAGTTCTATACGCAATATAAAGCAAGTCAAACGGCTCTCCGCAGCGCGGTCTCTCTAGTGGTTAGCCATCTTGTCGATAATTCGCTAGACACCCCACGACTGCTTGAGGCGAACAAAGTCGCATCTGGTCTGGCCGATCAATATTTACGGGACAGATGGGGTGCAGTCACCGGTTCCCTTCTCCTGAAGGCGCCCCTGCGCGCTTCTCAACTTTTCCCCGGGTGGGCAAAGCTTGACGAGTACTTTGCTACGGGCGGGGGGAGTCGGACGACCCGCGAAGCGCTTGTTGTGCTATTGAATCCCCCTTATGGATACGATTTCAACACGCTCTCGCTCCTCTTTGCTACTTGGCTTGGTCAGAATCGCCATGATCTCGAAATAAGTGACGGCGGTCGGCGGATTTCCGTTGAGGCCCTAAGTGACCCTAATAGAAAGCCCAGGGACTTCGTCGCCTTTCTGGCTCAGCTATCGGTCGCTCGACGTGATCGAACAGAGCTGGATCGGAAGGTCCGGCAGTTGCTGAAGGAATTCGATCAGACAACGTTCTCCGAAGCAGACGCGCAAGGGGCGATCTTGTCGCTGTCTGAATTCGTGAGTCGCGATGATAGCGATCCTGCACTCGTGAGTGAGGCGAACAGGGCGATTGAGAGGCTGAAGTCGGAAGTTGAGCACCATATCGCCTATAAAGAAGCGGTCGGCAAATTGATCGAAGCCATAAGAGGTGAGAAGCAGGTGAGCGTTCTATGCCGACACTTGGCCACAGTTGGCAAACTTCCCGTTGTGCGTCGCATTGAAATCAACACTTTAACGCCCGAACAGGTGCGTACTACAGTCCTCGGCCGCATTGAAGAAGTGACAGAACAGCAATGTCGACAGCGCCAACAGTTGAAAGATCTCACGGACTACTCGTTGAATCGCACGTATCTTGTGCAAACCAAGCAGCAGCTCGAAAAGGCCGGTCTTTCCGCGCCGTCGCGCAGTATTGATGCGGCATTAGCGGCGCTGGATGCTCAGAAATCAGCCCTGGAAGAAAAAGAAAAGGATCGTCAAACGCTGGCGATCCTCGAAGCGATCGACGCGAAGGGTAGTTTGGTTCGCCTCAGAGACGGAGCCAGGAAGATTTCCGCTTTGACTCCCATTACTTCAGACGTGAAGGAGCGCGCTGCCCAGCGAGTGGCACAGATTCAGCAGGAAATTGCACGCCTTCAGGACTTCGTCGGGGGCCTATCTCGAAAGATTGATGCTGTCACTGACAGGATGAAGCTCCACCGGTGCAGAGAGGAGATCGTGCGCCATCAGGTGTTTTTCGACGGCGCGAAGGAGGCTGCTGCAATAAACGAGGCGCTGGCGCGATGTATGAACTTGCTATCCTTCTTTTCTTCCGTGGAGGACGGTCGAACAGGTAGCCTTCGTGACCCAGATGACTTGCAGAGCCGCCTTGCTGCTATCGCGTGTGGCATTGAGCAGTACGGAAGCCATATCAGCGGGCAGCAAAAGGCATGGGCGGAGGGCGCAGTCGCAGAGCTGCAGGCCAGGGCCAAGGATGAGGAAGAACATGCCGTAGCGTGGTTTAAACAGTGCGAGCGCGACTCGGAGGCTGGCGAGCGCATCGGCGAGATTCACGAACGTCTCAAGAAGCCGCCTGCATTCCTTCCCGAGGAGTGGCGAGATCGTTTAAGCGCTGTGAACGACGAGATCAGTGCACGGATAAACAAGGACCAGGCGCTGAGCGTCGAAATGCAGTTTAGACGCATAAGGGATTGTCAAATTCGACGAGAGTGCCTTCAACGGCTGGAGAGAATTGCGGCCGAGATGGAGCGGGATGAAAGCAATTTACGTTCTGGACGAGCAGGGGCTTAACCCCGTGCCCGCTGGCCATGTGCTAGTCGAAGATGATGTAGCATTCATGGAGAATGCTCTCATTGGGCGGCCGCTGTTCATTCGTGGACGCAATCTCTGTCAATGGGCGAAGGATCTCTGCCGAGCGAGGAGCATCAAGTTTCAAGTATTGTCCTCTCCTCTGGCAGAGCTCATGTGCGGCTGCCCTGGCCTCGTGGAGGATGCGGCAAAGCAAATACTGGCCAAACTGCCCGTCGCGAAGCTTCGAAGACCAGCGGACATCCGGGCTGTCGCTGCTCTCTTATGGCCCGACGTCGACCTCTGGACGGGCCAACCCGGCGCAGAACACGCCGTCGATTTTCTGTGGTGGTTCTCCCAGCGAGACTTGGCACCTGCCGAAGAGATTCTCGTTAAGGCCCTCGCGTCAGAATGGAGAATCACCCTTCCTGCAGATTTTCGCCATCTCTACGCGGCTCAATCTCCCCAAGCCGCCTGGGCACTTCTTTGCGAATGGCTAGGTATCACCCCCCAACTACGCAATTGGCCGCCAATTCCCTGGAGACCGTTTCCGCCTCTGCTCTTTGCGACTCTGAAACGTGAATGGACTGTAACGACGGTGCAGTCGGGAGGCATTTTTTTGAAGGGGTTGATAGAGCGAGGCGTACACAGGCCCTTGCTGCAGGTTGCTGCTGAGGTGGTCGCCAAATATTACCAAAACAACCCGAAGTGTTTGGACGCCGAAAAACTACATCGTGTTGCCAGATACGTTTCTGAAGATACGTATCGCTCCTTACGCCAACTGCTGCCTCCAGAACCGCCGGCCATTCTGCCCACGAGCGTTGAGGACGTCGTGGAGTGGTTCATGCGCCAGTACTTGCCGTTCCGGGAATGGGTTCGGGATTCCCGGAGACAGGAGCAGCGTGGGCACCTAGAAGAAATCGCACGCGAATTTGGTCTTTGGTATCTCCACATGTATGCGCAGGCCCGAGTCGGCGGAAGCGGAAGCCAAAAACTCAGTTGGTGCCGGACAGCGCACCTGGGACGGGGCGCTCGCGATTCAGTCACATTGCTGATTGTCCTCGATGGCCTATGCTACGAGGACGGAAGGCGTCTGTGCGCATCCCTGGAGGCCCGCTCGCCGCGTCTCGCGCTTGATTTTCTTGACATCGTTCTTGCACCATTGCCCACCGTCACTTCCTTTGCGAAGGCAGCTCTCCTAGCCGGAGCACATCCGGCTCGGGCGCTTGAGGAGACGCCTTTGGGCATAATGGCAACAAAAGACCAGGACGTGGTCGGTGCAGTGGGTGGTGCAAGCGCCGGACAAGTGATCATTTGGAGCGTGGTCGAGCCAGATAGAACGTATCACAACCAATCCGACCCGGTTGCAGCTGTCCATTGCGTACGCCGCACGCTTGAGGATCTTGCCGACAGAATCCGCATCGTTGCGGAAGCGGTCCCGCCCGAGATTAAGCTGCGCATAGTCATTACCACCGATCACGGTCGACTCATGGATTTCGCCCGGTGTCTGCAGCCGCCGCCGAGCCATATGCAAGCACACGGCCGAGCCGCGTGGGGGCCCTTTGAACGGACGTTTGAAAAGAGCGGAGTCTTGGTGGAGGGAGATGTGGCATATCTTCATCCCCAGCGATTCGGCCTCCCCGTGTCGTGCGCGATCCTCCTTTCCGGTGACGCATTTTCAGGTTCTTCCGGTACTAAGGTCTCTGAGGCTTACCCGCACGGCGGCGTCTATCCGGAGGAGGTGTTCATCCCTTGGGCACAGTTTACACGAGACCGCAAACCGCTCGATTTAAGCATCGCCGTCAACGGCTCAGGAACAGCACGTGCGCGAGGCGAACTACAGGCCACCGTGCTTAACCCCAGCGACCTCGTGATCCGAATCACTCGCCTAGAACTGCCCGCCCTAAAAGTGGGGTTTGATCTGGAAGAAAAAGGGGCGGCGATGAGCACCACGAAAATCGGCATCGCGGTCGCCGTGTGGCCCACTGCGGACGAGCTGCGCCACCTTCAGGAGGGGTATCTCTATTATTCCCTTCCTTCGGGTGACGGATACCGCGCCCGCTTCGAGCCTGAGATGACCAGTCAGGAGCTTTACGTTCAGACAGACATTCTTGGCGATTTGGAGAACTAGCAAATGAGCAGCGCAGTCCCCCTTGGAGCGCAAGATCTCGCAGAAAAGGTGCAGTCGGTATTCGGAAAGCTCGCAATCGACAAGCGTCGCTTGCCGATGAGTCAGTTGCACAAACGCGGCATACCGGCCTACGTCGGCGAATGGCTCTTGGACTCGATCGTTAGTGGCGCTGGCCCATTATCCCAGGAGGACGCGCACAAAGTACAGGAGTGGGCTAGCAAGAACATCCCCGGCCCCACCGACCAACAGGTGATCAAATATCAGCTATCTCAAGGACAGAACGTTAGAGTGTTGACGCCCGTCCAGGTCGAAATCGAACTGAAACGCGGCCGTAACGAAAAACTTGCAAAACTTTCTCTGCTCGGCCTAGATGACGTTTTCATATCGGACCAGTTCCTTGAAAAATACCCTGACCTTTTGCGCCAAGGCATGTGGGGCGTCACGAAATTGCTTAACACCTCATCGGGAGTGGCGATAACTGACTTTCGCCCAATGCAGGCAACCGTAAATCTGGAGCTGTATAAGCAAGCAAGGGCACAGTTTTCTTTTGAAGAATGGAAAAATCTGATTCTCCTCTCAATGGGCTATTCTCCCGAGGCCTTCACTGAACAGGAGCAGATGATTGTGCTGTCGCGCCTCTTGCCGCTTGTACAGAAGAACATGCACTTGATGGAGCTCGCACCCAAGGGTACGGGCAAGAGTTATCTCTACGAAAATATAAGCGCTCGTGTCCGCCTTGTGAGCGGGGGTAATATTACACCGGCGGTACTTTTCGTCAATAATGCCTCTGGACAATGGGGCTTGTTGGCTCGATTCGCCGCGGTTGTACTCGATGAGGTTCACACCCTGAAGTTTCAGCAGCCAGACGAAGTGGTTGGTGGGCTTAAAGGCTATCTCGCCAATGGCCGACTCACAAGGGGAGGACTGTATGAGACGGCCAGCGACTGCTCGTTGGTGTTGCTCGCGAATATTGCTCTCAACGAAAGGCAAGAGCCATTACGAGAGCATTTGATCGAGGAGTTGCCCCAGTTTTTGCAGGAGACGGCTTTCCTTGACCGCTTGAAAGGCGTTATACCAGGCTGGATGTGTCCAAAGCTGAGCGCGAGTTCTTTTGCGACCTCTGTCGGTTTGAAATCGGACTTTTTCGGGGATGCGCTGTTGGCGCTCCGGAACGATCTGGCCGCCGATCAAGAAGCGGCGCGTCGCATCAAGTTGAAGGGCTATCGGCCGTATACGCGCAACGAGGAGGCTATCCGGTCCATCGCGAGTGGCTTGATGAAAATACTCTTTCCGAACGTGCAACTCAGCGACGTTCAGTTCTGGACATATTGCATTGCGCCTGCGATCCAAATGCGCCAGCTAGTGTGGAATGAGCTTTACCAGCTCGACGCTGAATACCGCCAGTACGAACACGAACTGGAGTGCGAGCTGACCGAATAGTAACGTGTCGGCCCTATCAGCCTGTGGTAAAAGTCGCCGAATCGATTGCAGGTGGCCGGGTCGATAAAACATAAATCTGCTAAAATGTTTTATCGGATTCCGGAGGGCAATCCCATGGCCATGGGGGCCGTGAAGCCGGAAGGGACCGCCAGACGGCTTTTAAACACCGGCGCCCGTAAGTTGCGCCCGTACAGCGCTTTAGCGCCCTCCTCCAGGAACAAGCCAATTTTCAAAAAGTGCCGTCCGGATTATATTTCCTTTGGCTGCAATCACTTGCGGAGCGAGAGGGCCGAAAAACTTGACAAGGTATGCCATACTGGAATCATGGGCTATTGTATGTAATTTCACGCTTAGTTCGGCCCCCGCCATTACTTATCCATTAAACAGATGGCGCCGGGCCGGCAAGTCAAACAAAAGAAAGGAGGAGAAAATGGACACAAGCATCGACAAACCAGTAAAACGGCCAGTTCCGAAGCCGGTAACTGGCCAGTTCCCCAAGCGCGGGGACAACGGG
>Ga0315284_10006678_pt1 | contig 16433 bp, 10 predicted proteins | sample YL17G09_16_MG_FD_203696 | JGI IMG/M metagenome (GOLD analysis project Ga0315284, IMG submission 203696) | Sediment microbial communities from Yellowstone Lake, YNP, Wyoming, USA - YL17G09_16 | ecosystem: Environmental > Aquatic > Freshwater > Lake > Sediment | place: USA: Wyoming | collected...
TTTGGGGTCGTTTGGGGGTCGGTTTGGGGTCGGTTTAGGGTCGGTTTTTTCAGTCGTTTTTGGCCTAACCCCTGGCCGCCACAGCCCTCCCCCGGAAAATTCACCTTTTCACGCCCCCAACCCAACGAACTTCCGCCTAACAACGGACCCGAACGAACACCTAATTATTAACAACTAACAACTGACAACTAACAACTGACAACTAACAACTAACAACTAATAACTAACACAAAAACAATGCGATTCCCCACCACCATCCTCGCCCTCGCACTTCCCCTCTTCCTCGCCGCCGCCGCGCCCTCGCCCTCCCTCACCGTCCAGCTCCCCGACGACGCCAAACCCCAATCCGCCGTCGCCACCGCCGCCCAGCTCAAGCTCGACACCAAGGCCTCCATCGACGGCCGCGCCCTCACCTTCTCCAACCTCCTCCCCGACACCGCCTACGACCTCAAAGTCACCCTCGCCGACGGCTCGATCCTCCAGGGCGTCGATCTCGCCTGGTACGCGCTCCAACCCGAAAAAAAAGACGCCGCTCCCATGGACGACGACGACCGCCAGCAAATCAAGGAGCTCTTCGACGGCATCAAGGCCTTCGAAAACAAACGCAATATGCTCTTCCTCGCCGGCAACCACGACCACGCCACCGTCCTGGCCGAACTCATCCGCGACACCCCCTTCTATGCCGGCGCCGGCCAGGTCATCTGGCGCGTCGAGCTTTGGTACTTCAAGAACCAGCACGGCGGCTGGGAAAAAGTCACCCAGGCCTCCAAAGTCCTCCGCCGCGAACGATTCAAGACCGCCCAGGATTACCGCAACGAAACCGCCGGCCTCAAATGGCTCCCCCAGCTCGGCGGCGTCCGCCTGGCCAAGGACGAAAAAACAACCATCACCCTCAAACCCGAAGACCTCAAAAACAGGCCTGAGCCTAAATAGCTATGTGCTGCTAAGCATAACTATGGAGTCCGACCATGAAGAAGTTGACCCCGATCCAGTTGAACAACATCACGAAAAAGGCCACGCTGCTCAGCGCCGCCGTCCAGAACGCCTTCCGCGCCGCCACCAGCCTGATGTGTACCACCAGCAGGTACACGATCCACGTCACCAACGCGAACGTCTCCTTCGGGTCCCATCCCCACGGCCTGCCCCACGAGCTGTCCGCCCACACCGCGCCCGTGATGATCCCCGCGCCCAGCAGCCAGAACGCAAGCTGCAGCACCACCACGTTGCACGCGTCCAAGGTCCCCATGAATCCCTCATCTCCCCCGCGCGAGTGCTGCACCAGCCACCATACCCCCAGCAGAAAGCTCATCCCGATCAGCGCGTAGCTGGCGATCGTCAGGTTCACGTGGATGTACAGCCAGAAGCTCAGCAGGATGCCGCCTACCTGCCCGATGTCCGCCCCGATCTGCACGCCCGTCAGGATCGGCGTCGCCCACAACGCCACCAGCGACACCCACCCCACGAAGCTCGCCGCCGCCCCGTACACCCCCTTCGGCCGGAACACCTCCAGAATCACCCCGATCACCGCCCCGAACCACGCCGCCGCCATCACGCTCTCGAACTGGTTCATGATCGGTATCCGCCCCGGCGGCGCAAGCCACCACCGGATCCCGATCCCCGCCGTGTGTACCAGCAACGCCAACGCCATGAACCCGATGCCCGCGCGCCGCAGCCGCCGCATCCCCGCGCCCGCCGACAGCAGAAAGCTCGCGAACGCAACAAAGTAAAACATGAACCCCGGAACGGTGAACTTCTCCAGCCGGTTGTACCACACCTCCGCCGACCGCTTCCCCAGCGCCGGATATGCCCCAGGATTCACCTCCGCCGCCAGCTCACCCAGCAGCTTCGCCTGCCGGTTCACCTGCCCCGCGTTCTCCGCCGCCCACGCCTTGCCCAGCTCGATATACGCGTCGATCATCCCCGTCAGCAGCTCCGCCTTGCCCTCGTAACCCGGCAGCGGCGGATGCGGCCTGTCGCCCTGGTCCTCGATGTACTTGGCCCACTTCGGCGAGTTCCCCAGCACCGCCCGCGGCGTCTTCCAGCTCTGATCCGCCGATCCCCCCGGAGGTATCAACGCCAACTCAAACCGCGTCGGATCGCCCAGCATCTCCATTGTCTCGGCCGCGCCGGACGCCTCCTCGATCGCCGGGCTCAACCTCGCATCCTGCGACTGCAACTGCTCCAGCGCCGCCGCCACCTTGCTGCCGGTGTAGAACCCCAGCGAGATCGTCCCCTCCTTCATGATTCTCTGACGCTGCTGGGCGTCGTCCCTCGCCAGCTCCGCGATCCGCCGGCGCAGCGGTAGGTTCCGGATCCTGATCAGCGGGCGATCAACGTACTTCGCCGGGCGGTATGCGATATCCAGCATGCTGAAAACCGGGTCGCGGCCGTCGATGGTCGCGCGGCCCGTGATGCTCGTCAGCGTCTGCCTCGCGAAACTGTCCAGCGTCTTGAGCGTCTGCTGATGCTGGATGACCAGCGTCCTCAGCGGCGAGAGGTCCACCTGCGCGGCAAAGTCATCCGCCCCGCGCGCCGCGCCGGCCAGCGCCAACACCCCGACCACCAAGCTCGCCACGCGATAACTCATGTTCTGTCCTGTCTGGCCCGCCGAAGCAAAATCGGCTTCACATAGAACGCCCAGAGCAGGCCCAGCGTCATCATGATCGAACCCGTCGTCATGAGCCACACGCCGCCTCGGTTGCCTACGCCGATGATCGTCCACCGCGCGCCCCGCCCGGACGCGACGCCCGGCTGGTCCCAGCCGGATTGATAGAACAGCCATTTCGTGCCGCTCGCGTCCGTGTAGTACAGCGGGTTGTTGAGCTTGACGACGGCCGTCTTCTGCTCGCCCGTCCGCGCGTCCTCAAGCCGCAAGGTCGATTGAAAATCCCGCTGCATCCGCTGCTGCGCCGAGCCGCCAGGGTAGCTCACCACGTCGAACTTCTCCAGCCGCAGAATGGCCGGCAGCTTCCACATCGCAGGTCCGAACTTGAACCTCACATGACATCCGGTCCCAGGCACCTCGATCGGCTCGCCCCATGGCTGGAAGGTCTCACCGGCATACACGATGTGCGGCAGGGGAACACTCTGCGACCAGGTGTCGCGGCTGATGCGGACGAGCAGGACCTGTCTCGATCCGCCCGCGGCCTCGTCGCGGTCGCGCTGCTCGGGGGGAACTTGCTGAATGCGGGCGACTCGCCGCATGTGGTCGCGCCGCTCAACCTTCACCGGCGTGGTCACGCCGCTGGCGTCGATCTGAAGCTCCCCCGAGCCATCTTTGATCTGGCGCACTTCACCCGGCCGGTCGACCGAGCTGACCACGTCAAACAGCGTCCCCGCCTCCGCGGTCGTGAAGAACGTATGCCGCTCCGCCGTGAACTGGGGGGCCAGCCCCTGCGGGTCGTGCAGCGTGTACAGCACCACCAGGTCCCCGTCCAGCGGCGACTTCTGCCGATCGCCGAACGCATGCACGCCCGGCGAATCCAGCTTGAAGTCGGTCTGGAGGGGATCGCCGTTGATCACCTGCCGACGGAAAACCGTCTTGTCGGGGCGCGTCACCTTCAAAGTCAGCAGCGACGCAATCTGCCCGTTGCTGCGTACAAACCGGGGCACGAACTGCTCCACCTCAATGATGTATCCGCTCTGCGCGATGGGGTAGGTCTGGCCGGGCTGGGCATCGAAGGTGGCCACCGACTTGCCGGCGATCCTGACCTCGATCTGGTGCAGGTGGCCGGCCAGTTGCCGCAGGCCGTCGAGCGTCAGTCCCTGCGTAATGTGGTGATGCTCGATGTCCAGGCCCGCGTGGATGCCCTCCTCGTCGATCGACTCGTCGATGAGAAACCGGCTGCGGGAGAACTGCCCCGTGGCCGGGTCGCGGAAGCTCACCCTCACGCCGGACGTGTCCGCCGACGGGTCCTCCTCCACCGTGGGCACGATGTCGGCGTAGGGGTAGTAGCCGACGATGTTCACGTCGGCGAGCGTCGACTGATCTCCGAGGCGCAGCGGGAGGGTGGGGAGGTTGAGCTTGCGCGCGTTGCCCAGTTCGGGGCCGTACGCTCTGAACCTCGGCAGATTCTCAAGAAGGACCGGCTTCCGGACATGCTCGCCGGTCGCGTCGCTGATCTGGACATAGAGCATACGCTCGGACCGGTCGTAGAAATTGGCCGTCGAGCCGCGCAGAGGAACGAGGGCCGCCCCCTCGAGCTTCGCGTGGTAGTAGAGCGCCATTCCGACGATGAGGACGATGATGCCGAGGTGGATGGCCCATCCGCCCCAGCGGGCGGGCGTGAGCGGGATTCGCCGCACGGAGACGACGGCCAGGTTGGCGACCATCAGCGCCATGAGGGCCTTGAGCGGCCAGTAGTTGAAGAACTGCATCTCGTCCATTTCGAGCAATTCTCTGACACTGGGCAGGCCCGAGCCGACGGCGATGTAGAGGCCGACCATGGCCATCAGCACGATGCCGAAGACGATGCTGTTGAGCAGACGGGGGAGTTTCAGTAGCAGCTTCAGCACAGGGCGGCGCTCTGGTTAGCGGAAAGGCTGTTCAGGCGGGGCATTGTACGGCCGCGACGGTCCATTTCCATCATACCGAACAAACTGCGAATTTTTTTGATTGACAGTCCGATAATGTTCGGGTACAATTAGGGTGACTGATGAGTGCTATCAGAGAGGTTGGCATGATCACCCTTCGACAGATCGAGAGGCTTTGGGCGGCCGGAGATTATGTTCGTATCTCCCGCACTTTCATGGAGATGCGTGCGGAATCGTCGCCGGAGTTGATTGCCGAGTTCTCGCATCAGATACCGGCGGCGGCGATGGCCGTGATCCGGCTGGACGAGTTGAGTCAATCGCATGTGCCCTTCTGCGGGCGGATGATCCGGGAGATCTTCTCCAGCCAGGAGGCCGACGGGGGTTGGGGTGATGCGATGACGACGGCGTTGTGCCTGCGGGCGTTGATGTGCTCAGGGGGGGATGGCGTGGCGATCGACCGGGGGCTGCAGTACCTGGTCAACCTGCAGAGGAGCGATGGGCTCTGGCCCAAGGTGCCGCTACGGCGGATGCCGGGGGATGCGTACGTGTCGGCGGTGGTGTTGTACGAGTTGGCTGCGGAGCCGCGGTCTGGCCGGGCGATCCGGGTTGGGGATGCGTTGGCGTGGCTCGATGTGCATCAGGGCGAGTTGGACGCCGCGACGACGCGGCTGTGGAGGATCATCTCGCGGCGGCATGGGGCGGCGGCTCGGCAAGAGCGATCGGCGGTGGGCGTGTGGTCGTGAGAGAAGGGGAGTAGGTGAGGCACCGAGGGTACAGGACGCCTTTGTAGGTAAACATTGACCAAACATCGCGATTGAGGCTCGGTCCTGCCGAGCGATTTCGATGAATCAGGTCCTCCTATCGGCCCCGTCGAGGAGTCCTCGTTTTCCGGAGCGTTTCAGGAATCTACTGTAGTGTCTCATAATCGCGGCATCTTCTGAACGTGCCACTGGCAGGTCGCTTGCCAGTGCCTTCACGCAAGGAGCACGGGCGGACAAGCCGCCCGTGGCACCCGATAAGGTATCATCAAGCTGAGACACTGCATTACCTACTTTCGTGTCTCACACCCAGGCGCCGGGGGCGTGACCAGAAACCTGGGAGTGCACCGAGTCTTGAATGAGCAATCCCCGTTGTTGGGCCAGAAACGAAGGTTGCCGCCAGCAAATTGCGCCCGCTCCCGAAATTCTGGTCATACCAGGCGCCGGCGGCTGCGTGATGGTTCATTGAAATCCGCCGGTCTTCGGATACGCTCCCCCTCGGCCTCCGTACGGCAAGCTCCATGAGCCGGCAGACCGCCCTGGACAACATCCACCTCCGCCCGACCACGCGCTGGGCACACACCGAGTACAGCCTCGAATACCACAAGCCCTACATCCAGCGGCTAACTGGCATGGACTCCTCCCACCCCGCCGCCATGTCCCGCACGTTCGACCTCTGGGGGCTTGACTTCCTCTTCTGCACCAACGACGGCCTGCACGGCGACTGGCGGCAACGCGGGCGCGCCACCAACATGGGCCACGCCCGATACGCCTCCGACGGCAGCGACTTCGTCCCCGCCCAGCAGTCGCCCTTCAACTCCGCCGAGGAAGTCTGGGCCTTCGATCCCGCCGCCGAATATGGCCTGCCCGATTTCTCCGCCCAGGTTGCCGCCTACGAACAGTGGCACCAGGCGATGCGGGCCCAACACCCCGACCAGCTTGTCACCGGCGGCTTCTACAAGACCCTCATCTCCGGCGCCATCGAGGCCTTCGGCTGGGAGATGCTGCTCCTTGGCGCCTCCGACGCGCACAAAATGGAAGGCGTCTTCGACCGCTTGTTCCGCTTCACCAAGTTCCACATGGACGCGTGGGCCCAGACCTCCGTCGAGGTCATCATCCAGCATGACGATTTCGTCTGGAGCGCCGGCCCCTTCATGAACCCCCGCATCTACCGCGAGGCGCTCATTCCCCGCTACGCCGAGCTCTGGGAACCTCTGCACCAGGCCGGCAAGAAAGTCCTCTTCTGCTCAGACGGCACTTTCACGCAGTTCATGCCCGATCTCGCCGCCGCCGGCGCCGATGGCTTCATCTTCGAGCCCACGAACGACTGGCAGTATATGGTCGAACACTTCGGCCAGACCCACTGTCTCGTCGGCTCCGACGTCGACTGCCGCGACCTCTCGTTCGGCTCCTGGGAGACCGTCAGGCGCACACTCGACCGCACATTCAGCCTGGCCGCCCGGTGCAGAGGCATCATCCTGGCCGTCGGCAATCATCTCCCCCCCAACATCCCCGAGCCGATGATGGACCGGTACATCGAGTACCTCAAAGCCAACTGGTCCCGCAGGTGAGTTTGCCGCACCCTGCGGCGCAAGCAACTTGCGACCTTGCCGCGATCCCGTAGGCGATGCGAAAGGGGCCGTCTACCGGCCAGTCCCGGGACGATGCTCCCACTTCAACGCCGGCACTTTCCCCTTGTCAACCGCATCCCAGTATTCCTTCTTGACCGCCTCATACATCCCATACAACCCGCGCGCATCCCGATCACGATCCACGCTGATCCAGTAGTCAACCGGACCAGGCTTGGCCGCCGACAGGAACCGCCCGGCCTCCTGGCATATCACCTTCGTCACCGGCCGATCCGACCCATCCGGATTGATGATCCCGTAATCGCTCTTCTCGTTCACGCGATATCCCCCCGGATACCACCAGTAGAAGATCCCATCCGCCCCCGACTGGATCATCATCCGGTAGAAATCGCGGTAGTAGCTGGCCTGGAACGCCAGCCCCTCCTGCCGCGGCCGCATCGCCGTGTTGTCCCACACGCTCACGCCCATCTCCGCCCACAGCACCGGCTTCTTCGGGTCGCACAGCCGCGCATACGCCGCCGTGAAATGTCCCGGCTTCACGCGCTCCCAATCCCCGATCCGCCCGTACGCCTCCGGCTCCCAGATGTCCACCGCATCCGCCAGACCGTAGAAATCGTATGGCAGCACATTCGGGTCCCTGATGGTCGGGTCTCCCGAGAGCTGCATGCGGAAACTGACCGCATGATTCGGATCGACCGACTTCACCAGCCGCCTCGCCTCGGCATACTTCTCGCGCAACATGTCATCCAGGAACAGCCGGTAATCCGCCACCATTTTCCGCCACGGCCCGTCTTCGATCAGTTGCCGCGCTTCCGGCACGGAGAATTGCCCGTCCTCACTCGGCCCCGCCACGCCCCACGCCTTTTCGGCCGCCTGGATCGACCCGTGCCGCCGCCCGATCCACTCCTTCCACGCCGGCACGTACCGCTTCTGATACTCATGCGTGTAATGGCTCGGCTCCCACGCCAGGTCATACGCAAACAGCGCATCATTCTCGCGAAGCCTCAGCTTCTCGATCATCTCGCGGATCTTGGCCCACTGAAAATCCATCGGCGTTCCCGGCCGTAGCGAAAGGTTCACGTACAACCCAATCGCCTCGCACCGCCTCAGAAAATCGAGCATATTCTGCGCCGGCAGCGACTGGTGATCGATGAACACCGACACGCTGTTCATGTTCATCGCGTTGATCCGCCGCAGATCGCGCTCGATCACCTCCGGGTCATACCCGGCCGCTCCGAGCCAGTGCTCGAAAATCTGGTAGTTGGCCTGCCCAACCCCGGACGACGGCATGTAATTCACCCCATGCGCCTTCCACGGCTTGCCGCCGAGCCAGAACCCCCCGTCCCGCGACTCGATGAATCGTGGCTCGCTCTTCGCTCGCCATACATGCAGCTCCTGATCGATCCGCTCGACGACATTGCCGCCCACGAACAGTTCGGTCACAACTCTGTACGCCCCGTCCTGCCACGCCGCCGGCTTCCACGTGTCCGTCATGCGATCGATGTCCCCTATCCCGGGTTTCACCGCCCACGTGCGCTCATACGCCGGCTTATCGCTGTTGGCGGGCGTGGCCGTGATCCGCACGCTCACCTGGCCGGGGTCTCCTTTTCCGATCCGCACGACCTTGGCCCCCAGGACCACGCTCTGATGATCGAAGACGGTGTAGAACGCGCTGCCGCCCTCCGCGAGAAACACCCCGCGCCGGATGCTCCTGGCCACCTCCGTGATCTTTACTCGCACGGCGTCCTGTCGATAGAACGACGGCTCCGCCGGCGTAAAGACCGCGGACGCGCTGCCAAGGTATGGCTTTCGCAGCGGCACGATCATCGCCGCCACCGCGCCGCCGTAGCCACCCGCATCCGTTGTCGCGTAGAGCAGCGGCTCCCACCGCCATACGCGATCCTTGTCAAACCCGCCGCGCCCCGGCCGCGGATGCATCGCGACCACTTCCAAAGGAAGCTTCAGCATCGCCTTCCCATCAGGATACGGGCCAATCGGACTCAAGATGGCCTTTGTCCCGCTGACCGGGAAGAAGAGATATCCCGGCGAGATCCCCTCGATGTGCGGCACATCCGTCTCCGCCGCCACCTCCCCCGACGGATTCACCGCCGTGCCCAGGCCCGCAAACCAGTACTCATGCTTTCCGCCTTCATACTCCGCATGTGAGCGCGCCAGCCCCACGCCGAACCTTGCGGCATTCTCCGTCCGGAGATGATCGCCCCTCCCCCCGCGGCCGCGTGGCGGCTGCCACGCCACAAACGCCTCCGGCCCCAGCGCATACTCCTTCCACTGCGTCGTCAGGTCGATCGTCGCGATCCACCGCGAGCCATCCTTCTCAACCCATTCCACCAGCATGTGCGCAGTCCGCGGGCCGCCCTTCGCGCGGAAACACGTCACCGCATGTCCCTTCGCAAACGCATCCGGCAGGTCCCGCAACAACGTGTCCCAGCCCGACAACTGTGGTACCACCACGTGCAGCGCCTTGCCGCGATCCGTTGCCGCCAACTCAACCGTCGTTTCCGCTTGCGCCAGGTCGCTGGCGTGCTTCCACGCCGCCAGATCCTCCTTGCCGAAATCCACCCTCACATTCTGAACCCGCGTTGTGCGGAGCAGCGCTTCCCGCTGCTGCCGCGTCAGCCATTTCCCATTCACCTTGACGACCAATTCCTCCCACGCCGGCAGGCCGCACGCAATCACATCGCCGCCCTGTTCCATGAACCGTTGCACCGTCGCGATGGCTCGCAGCGGCATCGCGCGGGCATTGGGCGCCACGAGCAGATCAAACCGCTCCGCTGTGAATGCCTTCTCATCCGACAACTCATCCGCCGAGATCGACGTTACTTCATACCCTGCGCGCCCCACGGCTTCCCCCAGCTCGCGCGCCATCGCCAGATCCAGTCCGGGCAGGTCATCCTGCAGAATCGCCGCCTTCTCCGCCGCAATCGCAGGCGACGCCAGAGAGCAGCCGATCAAGACAAGCACGATGAGTTGGCCAGTGCGCATGGATACATGTTGCCCTCAACATAACGCCGCGTACAGCCCGCGGCCTGCTTGTCTTTCCACGCCGCCCGCTTCATAATCCCTGACGGATCGCCAAGCCTTTGGCCTTACACGGAGCAGACCATGGACTGTCTCGCAATCGCCCTCCCGAACCCGTACATCGCGTGCCTGGCCATCCTGATTCTGGCGGCCGCGTATTTCTGGGTCATTCAGTTCGCCCAGCTCATGGCCCTGAGCGACACCGATTTCCCTGGCCGCCACGACAAAGCCCTCTGGGTTGCTGCGTTCGTATTCACGTGCGTTTTTGCTGCCTTCGCGTTCCTGGTGTGGCGGAGGATCATGCTGGCCATCAGAGCCTCCAATCGCCGGTAGACAGCGCGCCGCCAACGGCCTCGCCCCCCGCGCGTAGCACTGTTAAGATCGCAGCCACGGAAAGGCCAGGGTCAGTGTGCGTCGGCACACCTTTCCGGCTGCATCTCTTTTCCTACCGGGAGATCCGCCATGACCGCCGTCTCTCGACGCTCGTTCATCAAGGCCGCCGGCGTTGCGACGGCCGCCCCGTTCGTGATCCCCGCGGGTGCTTTGGGCGCCGACGGGCGCGCCTCGGCCAACAGCCGGCTCACGCTCGGCTTCATCGGCGTCGGCGGGATGGGCTCCGGCCACCTCGGCGCGTTTCTGGGCAACCGCGAAGTGCAGATCCAGGCCATCGCGGAGGTCGATCGCGTCGCGCGTGAGCGGGCCAGATCCAGCGTCGAAAACCGCTACGCCAGGGACACCGCCGCCGGGGCATACAAGGGTTGCGCCGCCTACAACGACTTCCGCGACCTTTTGGCCAGGTCCGATCTTGACGCGGTCGTCATCGCCGTCCCCGACCATTGGCACGCGATCATCGCCTGCGCCGCCGCCAGGGCGGGCAAGGACATCTACTGCGAAAAACCCATGACGCTGACCCTCCGCGAGGCCGACGTCATGGTCGACACCGTCCGCCGGCACTCGCGGGTGTTCCAACTCGGCAGCCAGCAGCGCTCCGAGGCCAATTTCCGCCTGGCCTGCGAACTGGTCCGCTCGGGGCGCATCGGGAAGGTCATGACGGTCCACGTGGGCGTGGGCGGGCCGTCCGCGGAGACGTACTACCCGGCCGATCCTGTGCCCGACGGCCTGGACTGGGATTTTTGGCTGGGCCCGGCGCCCTGGCGACCATTCAGCAAAAAGCTGCACCCGTTCAACTGGCGCGACTGCCGCGATTTCTCCGGCGGGGGCATGACCGACTGGGGCGCTCATCACTTCGACATCGCCCAGTGGGGCCTGGGCATGGACGGCTCCGGCCCCGTCGAAGTCAACCCGCCCGACGGCAAAGACTACAAGACGCTGACCTACAAGTACGCCAACGGCGTCATCATGTACCACGGCGGCGCCAACGGCATCCTCTTCACCGGCGCCGATGGCAAAATCGAAGTGAACCGCGGCTACCTCCGCTCCTGGCCCGATGAGATCATCCGGACGCCGCTCGGCCCCGGCGATGTCCACCTCTACCGCAGCAAAGGCCATCACCAGGATTGGCTGGAGGCCATCCGCGCCCGCAGCCGGCCGATCTGCGACGTCGAGATCGGCCGCGGCAGCATCAACGTCTGCCATCTGGGCAATCTGGCGTACTGGCTTAACCGTCCGCTCAAGTGGGACCCGGCGAAGCGCCAGTTCATTGGCGACGCCGAGGCCACCCGCTGGCTGGATCGCCCCCGGCGCGCCGTCTGGCGACTGTGAACACTCGGGCTTGCCTGGTGTGTTGAGTTTGCGAACAACCTGGAGCTTCGAATATGAGACCCTTGCACACGACGATCCTTGCGGCGGTTCTTGTCATGGTTGTCTGCCCGGTGTTGTGGGCCCAGCAAGCCTCCATCGACGCATTGACCAAGGAGTTCAAAGGTCAGGCCGAGGCCAGGACGCGCACCGCCGCCCAGTGGGAGGCGGACTACACGGCCGTCGTGAAAGCGATGGTCCCCGGCATGGGCAGTCCGGACGCCAACGCCCGCCGGGCCCCTCAGCAGGACTTTGAGACGATGTGCTTCCACGCCAGCCGGCCCGGCGCCGAGCAGCAGCGCGCCGCGCTGTCCAGGGCCGCCGCGTCATTCCTCGGCCCGGATGTCCCCGTGCCGGCGCGCGTCTGGATGTTGCGGCAGTTGGAGAACATGGGTCGGGCCGAGGTCGTCGATGCGCTGGCCGGCCTGCTGAGCGACGCCGACGTGCAGATCCGCACGCGCGCGATCTGCTCGCTGGAGAACAACCCGGCTTCGGCGGCGGCGGAGAAGCTGCGCGACGCGCTGGCGAGCGAGTCCGAGCCGCCATGGCGGGTGGCGTTGATCAACGCCCTGGCCTTCCGGGCCGACGAGGCGGCCGGGCCGATGCTGAGCAAGGCGATTGAGGATGGGAATGTGGACGTCGCGGTCGCGGCGGCCGCGGCGCTGGGCAAGCTCGGCACGACCGACGCCGCGAAGGTGCTTGTGGGGGCTCGCGCGAAGGCGGAGGCGACTTTGCACAATGCCGTCCTCGATGCGTGTCTCGTTTGTGCCGACAGGCTGGCCGGCCGAGGCAACCGCAGGGAGGCCGCGCGGATCTGCCAGAGCATCTATGATTCGAAGGAAGCCAAGCACTACCGCTTGGCGGCGATGCGCGGGCTGGTGCGCGTTTTGCCGGAAGCGCCGGCGGTGGCGATCATTGCCCAGGCGTTGGAGTCCAATGACGCCGAGCTGCAGGGCGCGGCGGGGCAGTCTGCGGTCGAGATGCCGGGGCAGGCGGCGGGTCAGGCGCTGGGCAGGAAGCTGCCGAGTCTCACGCCCGCGGCGCAGGTGATCGTCCTGCGGGCGTTGGGCGAGCGGGGCGATGCGAGCGCTCGGCCTGCGGTGGCCGACGCGGTGAAGAGCAAGGACGGGCCGGTGCGACTGGCTGCGATCGAGGCGATGGGCAAGGTTGGGGACGGCTCGTCGGTGGGTGCGCTGGCCGAGGCGGCCGCGGGGAGCGGCGGGGCGGAGCGGGATGCCGCGCGGAGCAGTCTGGCGATCTTGCGAGGGGCGGATGTTGACTCTGCTGTTCTGGCGGCGATTCCAAAGGCCGAGGCGAAGGTGCGGTGCGAGCTTGTGCGAGTGCTGCCGGTCCGGCGCGCTGCCGGTGCAGTGCCGACGTTGCTTGCGCTGGCCGCGAAGGACGCGGACGAGTCGGTGCGAATCGAGGCGCTCATCGCCCTGGCGGCTCTGGGCGGGGAAGCGCAGTTGCCGGCCTTGGTGGGGATTCTGGCCAAGCCGCAGAGCGAGGGCGAAGCGAAAGCGGTTGAGGCGGCGGTCACGTCGGTGATGTCGCGGATGGCCGACGCCGACCGGCGGGCGGAGCCGGTGCTGGCGGCGTTGGAGGGAGCGTCGGGTTCCGCGCGGATCGCGTTGGTGCGCGCGTTGGGGCGGACCGGAAGCGCCAAGGCGCTGGCGGTTTTGCGGAAGGCGGTGGCCGACGAGGACCCCGAGACGCAGTTGGCGGCGGTGCGGGGTCTGGCGGACTGGCCGAACGCGCAGGTGGCGGATGATCTTGCGGGGCTGGCGAAGAGCGCCGGGCGGGAGAATGTGAAGGTGCTGGCGCTGAGAGGATACGTTCGGGTGGCGGCGCTGCCGAGCGATCGCGCGGCGGCGGCGACGGCGAAGATGCTGGCGGAGGCGATGCGGCTGGCGCGGGCGGAGGACAAGAAGCTGGTGCTGTCGGCGTTGGCGAACGTGCCGGCGATCGAGGCGTTGAGGGTGGTCGAGCCGTGCATCGAGCAGGCGGGTCTGGAGGCGGAGGCGATGGCGGCGGCGGTGAGCATCGGGGCGGCGGTGGCGAGCGCGAACGGGGACGAGGTGGCGGCGGTGATGCAGCGGGTGGCGAAGTTGTCGAAGGACGACAACGTGAGCCGGCAGGCGCGCGAGTTGATCCGCGGGGTCAAGGGGAGCGAAGGGTTCATCACGGACTGGGCGGCTTCCGGGCCTTACGTGCAGGCGGACAAGACGGAGAAGGACCTGTTCGACATTGCGTTTGCGCCGGAGAAGGGCGACGGGTCGGCCAAGTGGAAGGCGATGAAGAAGGGCGGGGGGCCGGAGATGGACTTTTCGGGGACGGAGATGGCCGGGGACATGCGTTGCGCGTATTTGCGGACGAGCATATGGTCGCCGAAGGCGCAGGAGGGGGTGGTGGAGATGGGGAGCGACGACGGGATCAAGGCATGGCTGAACGGGAAGGTGGTGCACGCGAACAACGTCAATCGCGGGTCGGTGATCCGTCAGGACACGGCGAAGGTGAGTTTGAAGGAGGGGTGGAACGTGCTGCTGCTGAAGATCACGAATGGTGGAGGGGGGTGGAGCTGCAATGCGCGGGTGTGCATGCCGGACGGGTCGAAGGTGGAGGGGATGAAGGTGAAGGCCGAATAGGGCTAGGCAAAGTGACGATATTCGCGAAAGCCCGGGGAATGATTCCCGGGCTTTCGTGATTGTGTGAAGCTGCTTAGTTCTCGGTGGGTTGGGGTTGGCCCTCGATTTCGAGGACGATGACGGAGGCGACGGGGTCGGGGGCGCTGGGCGGGAGGGTGATCTGCTGGCCGTTGGCGGCGGCGGCGGTCTGGAGGGTCTGGGTCTTGTCGGCCAGGAGGTAGGCCTTGGTGATCTTCGTGTTCATGGGGACGATGAGGGCGCCGTTCTCAGGCCAATCGAAGACGTGGAGGTAGAGCTTGCCGGGTTTCCGGGTACACTTGCCGAAGGCGAGTTTTTTGAAGGGGCTGGCGGTGGCGCCGTAGATGGATTCGGAGTTGGCCTTCATCCATTTGCCGACCTGGGCGAGGCGTTGGATGCTGGGTTGGGGGATGAGGCCTTCGGCGGTGGGGCCGACGTTGAGGAGGAGGTTACCGCCTTTGCTGGCGCAGTCGATGAGCATGCGGATGATGGTGGAGGACGATTTCCAGTTATTGTCGTCGGCTTTGAAGCCCCAGGTGTCGTTCATGGTCATGCAGGATTCCCAGTCGAGGCCAGGGAAGCCGGTGGGGGGGATTTCCTGTTCGGGGGTGCCGTAGTCGCCGGCGGCGTTGGGGCCTTCGGACATGCCGGCCATGCCTTTGCGGTCCTTGCCGACGCGGTTGTTGACGATGATGTCAGGCTGTATGGATCGGCAGAAGGCGTACATATCGCGGCCCATGTCGGGTTTCCAGTCGGCGATCCATTCGCCGTCGAACCACATGATGCCGATCTTGCCGTAGTTGGTCATGAGTTCCTTGACCTGGGGCTTGAGGTAGTTTTCGACATAGCGGGGGAAGTTGGGGTTGGACTTGCCGCCGTTGTAGTTGGGGAAGGCGATGGACTGTGCGTCGGGGTGGTGCCAGTCCATGATGGAGTGGTAGAAGCACATGCGGAGGCCCTGGTCGTTCACGGCGGCGGCGAGTTCCTTGACGATGTCGCGTTTGAAGGGGGAGGCGGTGGTGACGGTGTAGTTGGAGACTTTGGAGTCGAAGAGGCAGAAGCCGTCGTGGTGTTTGGAGGTGAGGACGACGTATTTCATGCCGGCGTCTTTGGCGATCCGGGCCCACTGTTTGGCGTCGAACTTAGTGGGGTTGAATTGTGGGGCGAGTTTTTCGTAGTCGGCGACGGGGATCTGGGCGTTGTTCATGATCCATTCGCCGATGCCGCCGATTTTCTTGCCATTCCACTGTCCGGCGGGGCTGGCGTAGAGGCCCCAGTGGATGAACATGCCGAAGCGAGCGTCGCGGAACCAGGCCATGCGTTGGTCGCGGTCGGCGGGGGTTTCCTTGGGGAGGTCCGCGGCGAAGGCGGGGAAGCAGATGAGTGAGGCGATGATGGCGGGGAAGAGAGCAGACGTTTTCATGAGGGTGTCCTGTTTGAACGGGTCAATGGAGGCATCTTCGTTGATGTGGGGTTGGGGATCAAGGGGGAGGGGCGGAAGCAATATTGGGATAGCGTGGGAGTGAAAAAAGGTGTTCCCGGGGTGGGGGTGGCGCGCAGGTGGTGGCCGGGCCGGGAGTTAAGGTTTCGGTCATGGCAATAAGAGGATAAGAAACCGACCCCAAAACGACCCTAAACCGACCCCCAAACGACCCTAAAATGACCTCGAAACGACCCCGAAATGACCCCAAAACGACCCCGAAATGACGTAAAGTGGTGATCGAAAGCGGATGTCAGGGGATTTCGGGAGTTTTCGGCGGATACCGTTGAGTTGACTGGGTTTACGGCAAAGCGGGGGGGCCGGATGGAGGCCAATCAAAACCGCAAACCAAGTGGGTTCCGGCTTTGCGACCCGCGTTTTTGACCCCGCCAGGGGCGAAAAAGGTAGGCGCCAGACGCTCGCGCCTACCTTATTTGTGGGAAGTGGTGGCACGGGAATTGCTTGTTGCAGCTGATGGGGAGGAGCCTTAGCCCAAGTTACGCACTTGCCCCCGCGCAGAAAAAATTTTGGCGCGTGGATCGGCCTTGGCGATAGCGCCAGCGCGGTTGCTGCCGCGGAAAAGTGCGTGTAGTGGAAAGAAGGCGATTTGACG
>Ga0315284_10006679_pt1 | contig 16433 bp, 7 predicted proteins | sample YL17G09_16_MG_FD_203696 | JGI IMG/M metagenome (GOLD analysis project Ga0315284, IMG submission 203696) | Sediment microbial communities from Yellowstone Lake, YNP, Wyoming, USA - YL17G09_16 | ecosystem: Environmental > Aquatic > Freshwater > Lake > Sediment | place: USA: Wyoming | collected...
CCTCAACGACCGCCGCTCGGCCCTCATCGGCCCGAACACCCCCGGCATCATCTCTCCCGGGAAGTGCAAGATCGGCATCATGCCGGGGCACATCTGCAAGCGCGGCACGATCGGCATCATCTCCCGTTCAGGTACGCTGACCTATGAGGCCATCCAGCAGGCGACGAAACTCGGCTACGGACAGTCCACAGCCGTGGGCCAGGGGGGAGACCCCATCATCGGCCTGAAGTTCATCGACTTCCTCAGACTTTTCAAGGAAGACGATGAGACCGAAGCGGTCATCCTCATCGGTGAGATCGGAGGGACGGCGGAAGAGGAAGCCGCCGAGTATATCCGGAAGGAGTTCGGAAAACCCGTGGTCGGCTTCATCGCCGGCCAGACCGCGCCCCCGGGGCGCCGCATGGGCCACGCCGGCGCCATCATCGCCGGAGGCAAGGGGACAGCCGCCGAAAAGATGGAAGCCTTGGAGAAAGCGGGCGTCCATGTGGCCATAAGCCCGGCCGAAATCGGCTCGACGCTCAAGAGAGCTTTGGAGTCCTAGGTTTTTTTCAGACGCTTGCTATGAATTCCGTGAACAAATGAAAACGGGAGCCCGCTGCCTTCTCATTCTTCTTCTTCTGAACGCGGCTCTGTTCCTGGCATCCTGCCGGAATGTCTCAGCCGGCCGGGGGGCCTCGATCAGCGAGAAAAAGGAATCCATCAAGACCTACCCCTTCTCCGACCCGGATCCGGTGCCCGTCTTCACCCGCTCCTCGATGTGGGGGCAGGCGGCCAGGCTCTATCCCTATTTCTTCTTCAATAAGTTCAGCGACCAGGGGATGGACAAAGACTGGACGGTTGTCCGCCTTGAGAACCCATACATCCAGGTCTCCGTCCTCCCCCAGGTCGGCGGCAAGGTCTGGGGAGCGTCGGAAAAGGCGACGGGCCGTGACTTCCTGTATACAAACCACGTTCTCAAGTTCCGGGAGATCGCCCTGCGCGGGCCGTGGACCTCGGGCGGCATCGAGTTCAATTTCGGCGTCATCGGCCACGCGCCTTCGACGGCGACACCCGTGGACTATCTCCTTCGCAAGAATCCGGACGGGAGCGTGTCCTGTGTCGTCGGCGCCCTCGACCTCCCGTCGCGCACCCGATGGAGCGTCACAATCACCCTGCCCAAGGACAAGTCCTATTTCGAGACGACCGCCCTCTGGTTCAATGCCTCTCCCTATAGCCAATCCTATTACTCCTGGTCGTGCGCGGCCATCAAGGCCGCCGACGACCTCAAGTACATCTTCCCCGGCAGCGCCCAGATCGGGCACGACTACTCGGTCCCCCTCGAGCCCTGGCCGGTGGACCGCAAGGGACGGGACCTTTCCTGGTACAAGGGGAACGACTTCGGCGGCGCCAAGAGCTACTTCACGGTCGGCAAATACCAGGATTTTTACGGCGCCTGGTACAAGAACTCGGATGCCGGCTTCGGCCATTGGGCCCTCTACGACGACGTCCCGGGCCGCAAAATCTGGATCTGGGACCTCTCGCGGGCCGGCGAGATCTGGGTCGACCTGCTGACGGACAAGGATGGACAATACTCCGAGCCCCAGGCCGGGCGACTCTACAACCAGTCCGACCACGAATCCTTCAAGCCCTACACGGCGGACCGCTGGCGGGAAATCTGGTTCCCGTATAGGGACATCGGACCCATGGTCAAGGCCTCGCCCGAGGGCGTCCTGAACGTCACGCCCTCGGAAAACAGCCTGGACATCGGCTTCTTCCCGCTCCAGGCCGTCGACAAAGACCTGACCGTGACGGAAAAGGACGGCAAGGAGCTCTTCCGGAAACATTTAAGGCTCGGTCCGGGCCGGGCCTTCAAGAAGAGCCTCCCGATCATAGGCGGGACTTCGATTATCGAAGTCAGCTTGGGCGGGAAGCTGATTTACGCGACCGACCCAAAGTCCTTCGACATCAAGAGGCCTCTCCGTTTCAGGCCCATCGATGAATCCACGGCCGAAGGCCTCTTCCTGGGCGGCAGCCGTTCCGAGAAGGCCCGTGATTTTCAGACGGCCCTGCGGAAATATCTGGCCTGCCTCGAGATAGAACCTCTCCATGTCCGTGCCCTGACCCGGACGGCCGAGATTTACGCTAGGCGCGGGGAATACGTGAAAGCCCTGGGCTTCGCCGAGACAGCCTTGGAGACCTCGATGTACGACGCCGAGGCCAATTATGTTTACGGCGTCATTTGCCGCAAGCAAGGCGAACTGGTGGACGCCAAGGAGACGCTGGGCTGGGCCGCCCGGTCCATGGAATACCGTTCATCGGCTTACGCCCAGCTTGCCGAGATCTCTTTCCTGGAGAAGGACTTCGACCGGGCCTTGGAGTACGGGAAACGGGCCGTTGACTTCAATGCCTTCAACCTGAACGCCCGGGAGGTCCTGGTCACGACCTATCGCGCGATGAAGAAACGCCCCCAGGCCGACGAGGAGCTCGAACGGATCCTGGCCATCGATCCCCTGGACCACCTGGCCCGTTTCGAACGCTATCTGCTCGAGCCCGGAACGGTGAGGCTCGAAGAATTCAAGTCCATGATCCGCTGTGAGCTGCCCCACGAGACCTACCTCGAAACGGCCCTTTGCTATGTCAGATTGGGCGCCGTCGAGGACGCGGTCACGCTCCTCAGGAACGCGCCGGAACAGCCCGAGGCCCTCGCCTGGCTGGCCTGGCTGCTACGGGAAAGGTCTCCCGACGAAAGCCGGGCGTATCTGGAAAAAGCCTTCGGACTATCACCCTGGCTGGTCTTTCCGTTCCGGGAAGAATCCATCCCGGTCTTCGAACATGCCATCGCCTCCCTCCCCGGGGACTGGAAGCCGAAGTATTACCTGGGTCTGATCTATTGGGGCAAGGGGCGCATCGAGGAAGCCCGGGACCTCTTCGCCATGTGCGAGGGGGCGGACTTCGCGCCGTTCTATCTGACGAGGGGGGCCCTCACCCGCGACACGGACCCGGTCAAGGCCCGGGCCGACTACGACCACGCGATCGGTCTCGACGAGAAGAGCTGGCGCAGCCGGCACGCCCTCATCGAATTCGACCTCGAGCTCGGCCATGCCGGGCAAGCCCTGGAGACATCGAGGAAGGCCGCGACCCTTTTCCCCTCCGAGGTCCCCATCCGGGTCGACCTGGTGAAGTCGCTGATGGCCGCGGGCGGGTACGAGGAAGCCGCCGGCGTCCTGGAGGGCATCGAGGCCCTTCCTTATGAAGGGGCCGGCGAGATCCATGCCTTGTATGTTACGACCAATGTACGGCTCGCGCTGGAAAGCCTCAGAGCCGGGAACTGGTCCCGGGCCGTTGAACGTTTCGAGCACTCCAAGCAATTCCCTGAAAAGCTGGGCACAGGGGCGCCGTTCGACCCGGACTTCAGGCTCCAAGACTTCGCCGAGGCGTTCTGTTATGAAAAAATGGGCGAAAAAGAAAAAGCGGAGGCCTCCCGCAAAGCCGTTCTCGAGTATACGCTTAGAACCTGGCCGGCCTCCGGCCCGAACGCCTATCTTGGCGGCCTTATCCTTCAGCAAGCCGGAGAGAAAGCTAAAGCCCGGGAAGTCCTGAGCACGGCCAAACCATCCAAGGAGATCGTGGAGATCTTGAAAGCGATCGGTCAGTAGCTTAGTTCCCAACGTTTATATGGGACCATCGGCAGGCCCGGTGTCTTAGCCATCCTGTAGAAAGCGAAGATCTCCCCCTTCTCTGGGACAAGCTTGTACCTCCAATACCGGATGAGGCCGTAATCCGACTGCGGCTCGAGCAGTCCGGGGATGAGGTTGGCGCCGTCCTGGAGGCAGGAGACATAATAGTCGCCCTTCCGGACGATCGTCGGGAGTGTCTTTTTCTCGAGGTCGATCCTTTTGGGCGCCAGGTAATCCTCTTCCGCGGGAACGAGGTCCGTGACCGTGTAGGTCTCGACCTCGAGAGGCCCGTCCTTGGTGAACATCTCCACTTCGATGCCATGGTCGAGGAGCGTCTGGACAACGTCCTGTCTTCCGGCCGGGATAATATAGCCGGCCGACCGGCTGACGCTTAGCCGCGGCTCAACATCGGGGAACCAGTGTTTGACGACCTCGTTCACGACCTTGAGGCCCGCCGGCGCGGGATTGGGGGCGACGTCCCGGGAGGTCAGCGCCTCTCCGGCCTTTTTGTCGACCAAGAGGATGCCGCGGACGGGCGATTCGGATCGCTCGAACCGCTTCAGAACAAGCTCGGGGAGCTCGGGGTCACGGACGTATTCCATCCGTAAGTGAACGAGGTCATCGGCCGCACGGGCGCTCGCCCTCTCAAGCAGTCTTGCCCTGTCCTCGCGGACCATCTTTAAAATCTCACCGGCGTGCGCGGCTGCGGACTCGGCCAAGGACCGGATCCCGAAATACTGCCAGCGGGAACGGGCTTCCAGGGTTTCGATATCGTGCCGGGACGCCCCTTCCTGGATGAAGGACAAGGTCTCGTAGATCCCCAGGCTGTTTCGGCCGTCGTTGAGGTCGGTCGTGCTGTATCGCTTCATCTCCTCAACGTTTGCCCTGGCCGCACTCTCGGGCATCTTGGCTCCGCTCGAGGTGTCCACCCCGAGGTCCTCAGTGACAAGGTATTCCTGAAAGGTCAGCTTTTGCTTCTGCAGGGCCGTTTCAACCTCGCCGAGGAGCGTCTTTCTTGAGAACTCCTGGAGGCCTGGGGCGATGTTAACGTTGGAGACACACCCGATGGACACGCGGTAATAGTCATCTCCTTTCTCGTGGACGTCGATGGTCATTTCGGGCATCCAGGCCCGAAAGACGCGGTGGATGGCCTTGACGCTTTCGGCTTCCATCTTGACATGGTCACGGTTGAGGTCGAGCCCGACCTCGTTCTCGCGGACGTCATGGAAGTTGCCATAGGGGTTGGCTTGGGGGATGACGAGGACGTTGATCTTCTTGAGGAGCGGCTTCAGATCGCCGAAGGCGATGTCCCGGATGAACCTGAGCGCGGCCTCCTTGGCGGACTGCTCATTGCCGTGCTGGGATGCGGTCAAAAGCAGGGTCGGCTTCTCCCGGTTGAGGGTCGTCGGGGAGGCCGCCCCCTCCCCGGTCAGAATGCACAGGAAGATATCATGGGCCGGGTAGTCTTCAACGTCCTTCGTTCTTCCAACAATCCAGACCGCCATCTCTTTGGACGCGACATCCGCGAGACTGAGGAACTTCGCGATGTCCTCGTTCTGGCTGTAGGCCGTATAACCGGCTTCCTCCACAGGAGTCTTCAAGATCTGCGGCCGGGTGAACCCGGCTAAACAAATCACCAGGCTCAACCCGAAAGTCGTTTGACCTAACCTCTTTTTTATCGGCATCTGGCCTCCAATCTATTCCTCGCCGGTATCCGTTCGCATGCTTATGAACATTTTCAATTCCCTCCGACCGCGGCCGGATTGAATTTCAGACGGGTTTCTTCATGTTCGTCATTTTACTCTTTTGCTGTTGCCATGAAAAGCGGCCCGGCCGGATCACGGTTCCGGCTCCGTTCCTTGACAATTTCCCTGAAAAGCCTAATATTCCTTTCCCCGCGGACGTGCCGCTGAGGAGAACGTGGCCATGGATTCCCGAACGATTCAAACGGACCAGCCCCTCGAATCGAAGAGGACGGTGCGGACGTTCGCCCTCGCTTCTTTCTTGAATGACATGGGTTCGGACATCATCTATCCCATTTGGCCGCTGTTCGTGACCCAGGTTCTCAAGGCTAACATGGCCGCCCTCGGCTTTCTGGACGGCTTGGGAGAGGCCCTCGTCTCCATTTCCCAGGCCCTGTCCGGCGCCTGGTCGGACAAGGTCCGCAAACGGAAGGTCTTCATCTGGATCGGATACCTCTGCGGCGGCTTCTCGCGACTTGGATACGCGGCCTCCTCCGTCTGGCAGCACCTCATCCCCTTCCGCATCCTGGACCGGGCGGGGAAGATCCGTTCCGCGCCCCGTGACGCGACGATCGCCGACATCTCGACGGACGCCAACCGGGGCCGGCACTTCGGCCTCATGCGGGCCATGGACAACGGCGGGGCCGTCGTCGGCATTCTCATCTGCATCGCCTTCGTCAACCTCCTGGGCTACAGGCTTCTCTTCGCCCTGGCCGCCGTTCCCGGACTCGCCGCTTCCCTGCTCGTCCTGATGAAGATCAAGGAGAAAAAGACCGAGGGCGTCAAGATCTACAAGGGACTGGCCCTGAAGGACGTAGACAGGAATTTCGCTCTCTATATCGTCCTGAACGCGGTCTTCGCCCTGGGCGCGTTCACTTACTCCTTCCTCCTCGTCTACGCCAGGAAGTTCGGATTCAAGGTCGCTTTCGTACCCGTGCTTTACCTGATCTACAGCTTCACAGCCTCCCTTCTTTCGCTGCCCTTCGGGAAGCTCGCGGATAGGATCGGCCGCAAGCCGGTCCTGTTCCTGGCCTACGCTTTCTGGGCGACCGTCTGTTTGGGGACCATCCTCAGCCGGAGCTACGCCCTCATCGTCCTCGTCTTCGTCGCCTACGGCGTCCACAAGGCCGCTCTCGATCCGGTGCAGAGGACCCTGGTCTGCGAGCTCTCCCCCCCCGCCTTCCGGGCCAGCTGCCTGGGAGGTTTCCAAATGATCATCGGCCTCTGCGCTCTGCCCGCCTCGCTGATCGCGGGACTCCTCTGGGAAGGATTCGGCCCGTTCGCCCCGTTCTATTTCTCCCTCGGCCTGACCCTCGTCGCCGGGTCCCTGCTTCTTTTCGTGGTTGAATGACCTGACAGGACTGGGTTGGTTTTCAGCCGGCCGACCCGGTCCCTCACGATCGTAATTTATGGGTTCTGTTTCTTTTCTTTGACCCGGGCCGTTTCCTTTCGCATCGTCCTCACCAACAGAATGATGAAGCCGCCCCAGTTGATCCCCAGGAGAATCGTCAGCCAAATATATAGGTCCACTCTAGTTCTCCTCTTCAGGCGCTTTTTTGGTCCATTTGACGAGAAGTTTATTGCCCAGGAGGAGGACGAGGACCAGGACTCCCCACTGCATGATGATCGTTCCGGTCGTCGAGGTGGCGAACGGCTTCCACCAGCCCCCGGGATTATCCGCGATCCCCCGATAGAACCACCAGCCTGTCAGTCCCAAGAAAACGAGCGGCGAGATGTACTTGATGATGAAGCTCCACCAGGCGCCCATCTTGATATCCGCGCTCGGATTGATGAGATCCGTCCGGATCCTGTCGGCGCCATACTTCCAAACGGCCAGAATGACGAAGAAGCCGCTGATAAGCAGGGCCACGCCCCACACCCAGTCCTGATTGTCCAGGAAGGACGGGAAGATCGCCGAAGGCGCTCCCAGAAAAAGGCAAGCCCCCACGATGATGAGCGTTCCCGCCTTCCGCGTCAGGCCGGTATCCATGAGCGTCCGCACGCCGACCTCCATCTGGGCGATGAGCGAGGTCAGGGCAGCGAAAACCATGGCCAGAAAGAAGATCGGGGCGATGATGATACCGCCCGGCATCTTAGGGAAGAGCTGGGCGAGGGAGATGAATGTCAGGCCGGTATTCCCGCCGGCCATCACGGAATTGGCCGATTCCAGGCTCGGTGAAAGGGCGAACACGGTCGGGATGATGGCTAGTCCCGCGAGCAAGGCGGCGGTCTGATCGCCGAAGCCGACCATGAGGCAGTTCTGGGAGATGTCCTCTGTTTTTTTTGTGTAAACGGCGTAAGTGAGAAGGAGTCCCCAGCCGGCCCCCGTGGACCAGGCCGATTGAGTGAACGCTTGGAGCCAAGTTGCCGGCTCCGCCAGCCTGGACCAGTCGGGAACGAACATATACCTTAACCCGGCCCCGGCGCCCAGGAGCGTGACCGATCGGACCGCCGCCACTATCAGGAAAACGAAAAGGGCAGGGACCATCCACTTCGAGACCTTCTCGATCCCTCCCTGGATTCCCTTGTAGATGATCAGGCCGGCCATGCCCGCGGCCAGGAACTGGTAGGCCAGGCTTTCCAGGGGGGAATGGAGGAATCTGCTCCATAAGGCAGCCGTGTCGACGCCTTCTTTGAAGGACCCCTGGAAGGCGAGGACCGTGTACTTGAGGCACCAGCCGGTGACCACAGTGTAGTAGAATGTGATCAGCATGCAGACCATGACCATCCAGGCCCCCATCCAGGTATACTTTTTGCCCAGAAAATCCCTGAACCCGCCGATCGGACCCAGCCGCGTCTTCCGGCCGATGGCCATCTCGCTCATCAGCAGGGGCGCCGACCACAGGAACAGCGCCAGTGTGTAGGCGATGATGAAGGCGCCGCCCCCGTACTGCGCCGCCATTCGCGGAAATCGCCAGATGTTCCCCGTTCCAACGGCCATGCCGATGGCCGCCGCAAGGAAGCCCCACCGTGAAACGAACTGCTCTTTTTTAGCCAACGGAAAACCTCCTAATCAAACATCTTTATCACATCATCATGTTACTGTCGGCAAGACGGAAAAGCCTGGGCTAATCCTCTTCCTCGGGCCTGATCCGGCCTTCCTTGACCGCGTCGGCGATGATCTTCTGCTGGATGTGGCTGGGGGCTTCCTCGTAGTGGGAGAACTCCATGAGGAACGAGCCGCGGCCGCCCGTGATCGAGGTCAGGTTGGGCTCGAAGTCGAGCATTTCGGACATCGGGACGGACGCTTTGAGGACCCTCATGCTGCCCTTCTGCTCCATGCCCTGGACCTTGCCCCGCCTGCCGTTGAGATTGCCCATGATGTCGCCCATATAGGTTTCGGGGGTGTAGACCTCGACGTTCATGACCGGTTCGAGAATGGTCGGCTTGGCTTCCTTCATGGCCTTTTTGAAGGCTTTCGTGGCGGCGATCTTGAACGCGATATCGGATGAATCCACGTCGTGGTAGGACCCGTCGTAGAGGATGACCTTGAAGTCCACCGTCGGATAGCCGGCCAGGACGCCCTTCTTGCGGGACTCCAGGATGCCCTTCTCGACCGAGGGAATGAAGTTCCGGGGGATGGCCCCCCCAAAGACCTTGTCCTCGAACTCGAAGTCTTCGCCGCGGGGCAGGGGCTCCATCTTGATCCAGACGTCGCCGAACTGGCCGCGGCCGCCCGTCTGCTTCTTGTGACGGCCCTGGACGTCGGCCCGGCCCTTGATGGTCTCCTTGTAGGAGATCTTCGGCGGCTTGAGGTCGACGTCGACATTGTAGCGTTTTTTCAGCTTTTCCGTGATGATCTTGACGTGGAGTTCGCCGTTTCCCGAGATGAGGAGCTGGCTCGAGTCCGGGTCGCGTTCGAAGCGGACGGTCGGGTCCTCTTCCATGATCCGGTGGGAGGCCTGGGAGATCTTGTCCTCGTCGGCCCGCGTCTTGGGTTCGATGGCGAACGAGATCGATGGCTCCGGGAACCGGATGGACGGGATGACGATCCCGGCGCCCTTGGCGCAGAGCGTGTCACCGGTCGCCGTGACCTTCAGCTTGGCGGTGGCCACGATGTCCCCCGCCTTGGCCTGGCCGGCCGGCACTTGCTCCTTCCCCTGGAGGAAGAAGAAGCCGCCCAGCTTCTCGTCCGACTCCCTGGCCGGATTGGCGACGGTTGCGTCGGGATTGACCCTGCCGGAGAAGACCCTCATCATCGTGATGCGGCCGGTGTAGGGGTCGGAGATCGTTTTGAAGACGAGGGCCGAGAACGGGACGTCCGTGCCCGGCTTGAGGACTTCGTCCTTGCCGCCGATTTTGACGGGGATATCGCCGCGTTCGGCCGGGGACGGCATGAAATTCACGACTCCGTCGAGGAGCGTCTGGGCCCCGATGTTGAGCATCCCGGAGACCGCGAACACCGGGAAGAGCTGACGGCTGAAGATGGCCTTCTTGAGCCCGTCTCTGATCTCTTCGCCCGTGAGCTCGCCCTTCTCGAGGTATTTCTCCATCAGCCTCTCGTCGCTCTCGGCGATCATCTCGATGAGCTCCCGGCCGCGCTTGTCGGCCTCGTCCTTGAGGTTGGCGGGGATGTCATGTTCGACGAACTTTCCGCTTTCGTCCTTCTCGTAGACGAACGCTTTGCGGTTGACGAGGTCGATGACGCCTCCGAAGTTCCTCTCCTCCCCGATCGGAATCTGGACGGGCACGGCCTGACGGCCGAAGAACTGCCGGACCGACTCGAGGGTCCGGTTGAAGCCGGCGTTCTCCCGGTCCATCTTGCTGATGACGATGAGTCGGGGAAGCCCGTACTCTTCGAGCATCTCCCAGACTTTTTCCGTGCCGACCTCGACCCCGGACACGGAGTCGATGAGGATGGCCGCGCCGTCGACGGCGCGCAGGCTGGCCCGGGTGTCCCAGAGGAAGTTGCTGTATCCGGGGGTATCGATGATGTTGATCTTGTGGTCCTTGTGGTCGACAAAGCAGGCCGCCGAGCTGATCGAGATTTTCCGATCGATCTCTTCGGGTTCAAAATCGGTGACGGTGTTTCCTTTGTCCACTTTCGTCAGACGGGAGGTCACTCCGCTGTTGAAGAGGATGGCTGAGGTCAGGGTTGTCTTCCCCGACGAGCCGTGGCCGATGAGGGCGATGTTCCTGGTTCTTTCTACCGCATAGTCCTTCATTGAGGAGCCTCCAAAAATGGAAGATATATCATAAGGGAAATCGAGGATTTCCTCAAGAGGAAAGAAAAGCTTCAAAATCGGCATGGAAATCATAACGGCACAAGGGCAAAGCTCTCCGGGCGTCCCGCAGTCTCAGATCTACCGCCCGGACTTCAAGAAGGAATTGACCTCTTTGACCCGAGCCAGGGTCGTGGCCCGGCCGTGTCCCGGCAGCAACTGTGTCTCCGCCGGCAGGAGGGCCAGCACGTCGTTGAGCTTGCCGATCATTTTTTTCCGGGCCTTCTGTTCCTCGGTCCTGCTCTCGGCGCTGATTCGTCCCACGCTGTCCTCAAACAGCGAGTCGCCGCTAAAAAGATAATCCCCGACGAGGAAGCAGACGCCGCCGGGAGTGTGACCCGGCGTTGGGAAATTCTTTATGCGGATGGTGCCTACCTGAAGGTCCGGCGACAGGAAGATCAGATCGGCTTTTTCACCCAGGCTCCCCGCCTCTTGATTGTAATAGGAGGCATCCTCTTTGGGCACGGCGATCTTGATGCCGTAGAGCCCGGCATAATGCGCGTTGCCGTGGCGGTGGTCGTAGTGACCGTGCGTGTTGAGGATCAGGCGCGGCCATAGTTTTTTCTCCTTAATGAAAGCCTCCAGGCGCGGGTCGGTCGCTCCAGGATCGATGATCACGGCATCCAGGGATCGGCTGTCGAACGCGACATAGCTGTTGACAAAGAACGGAACCTCGTTGGGCTGGCCCTCGTAGGGGTTGATGGAGAAACGCATCACCCTAATGTCGCCGGCACCTTCGGCACCGAATTCCTGCTCCAGGATGCCCGCCGAGGATTTACCCAAGCCTTCGGTGATAAGCTTTTTCAGCTTGAGGTTGATCCGGTCCTCCACCCCGGCCGCGACGGCCTTCTGGATATACTCGTCGGCTTCTTGGGGATGGCCGGCAAGGAACAAGATGAATGCCGCATTGTTGTAGGCATCTCCGTTCTGCGGGTCGGCCTGGATGGCCCGATTGTATTGCTGGAAGGCCTCGTCGAACTTCTTGAGTTGAAAAACGACATTGCCGTGGAAATAGGCGTAGCGGGAAGCCTGCTTCTGCCGGAACAGCCTGTCCCGGTCCGCTTGCCCCATGGCTTTTTCTTCTTCCGTCTCGACGTCCAAGACCATCTGCTCTAGCTTCCGGCTCTCCCGGCAGGAAGAGTTCGCCTCATTCTCTGCCTTCAGGAGTCTTTTAGCCTCCTCCATTTCCTGGATCTTGTTTTTCTGGGCATAGGCGTCCACAGCCGTTATGAAGTCCAGGTGCCGCTCCGCGTTCTCGATGGCCGCCAGGGACTGGGTATACTCCTTGCGGACATAGTGGACGTTGGCCAGATAGTAGGAGGCGTAGACATGCTCAGGAAGGACTTTGATGCAGGCCTCGAATTCGCGGGCCGCTTTGGACAGATCCCCCGAAGCAAACAGTTCTCTCCCCTTGGCGAAGCGGGCTTTGGCGGACTGGAACTTAGAAAGGGCTTCGGATAATTCTTTTTCCATATAGGCCTTCTCGCCAGGCCGTGCCCCGAAGGGAAATGTCAGGATTATCGCGAAGATCAAAGCCGCGATCAGGCAGGCTTTGTATGACCGGTCGTTATCCATTGGGAATCCCCCTGGCGGGGCCGGAAATTCCATCATCCCGGCCCGGCGTCAACTTCTTTGAATCTATCATACGGCACGCGATATGACCAGAAGAAGGTCTTTCAGAAATTTCCGGAGTTTGGGCATGGGCTTCCACCATCATTTCGGTCTCGGACGATAACAGGGCATTTTCGAATTCCCAAACAAAGAGCCAGCAAGTAACATGCCAAGAACGTTGCGCCGGGGTTTGTAGAGCACAGGCAGGACGGGTAGAGAAATTTTTATCGCCGACGGGCCGCCCCCTGTAAAATATATTTACACGCAGGAAGACAAAGAACGATTCCTCCTTCTCTCTTCAGGCCGCCATCCCCATATGTTAACACAGCCTACGGCGCCATAGCTACTTGACCAGTCTGGATGATGCTGGAATAACTTTGTGACCATGTCATCGGGGACAAAACTGAAGGATGCTCCATTGTCCAATGCCAAGCTGTACTTCTCTCCATCGATAGCAGCCTCCATTTAAGTGATGCCATTAACCGGATTAATAGTGGCCGGCGACTGGACTCCCCGAGGCTTCAGGATAGCCGGTTCAGCAGATATGGAGATTCAGGTATGGTCAAGATGTCAGGGGATGCCGCTATTTATGAATAAAGTTGAGCCATCTGTATAGGAACCTCTAACGGTTAGCGGCCTCGTTTATACTTTGAAAAAATCGGTAAAGCGACGCCTGAAACCCACTTAAAAATAGATTCGGGGCAAAGACGGATTGAGGCCGATGAGGAGCTTATAATCGCCTACCCCGGTTTTTTCGGCAAGCGCGTCCGCGGTCAGACCCCTCCCCTTCTCGCGGTCGATCAGGACCGCCTCGTCTCCGACCTCAATTTCCCTGTCGTTCAGCAGATCGACCATCGTATGATTTGCCGTGACGGCCGGGAGGACGGGAAAGATCTTGTGCTTTATGGCTACGACTGCCCGGCCGCCCATCTGGGCGGGATACCCGTCCGCGTAGCCGACGCCGACGGTGGCGACGCGCATCCTATCCTTGGCCTTAAAACTCCGAAGATAGGAAAGGGATTCTCCGGGAGCGAGGTCCTTGATGAAAATCACCGTCGCCGAGAGCTTGAGGACAGGCTTAAGGCCCAGCGCGTCTTCTTTCGCGGTCCGGGCATTGGGATAATAGCCGTAAAGGGCGATCCCCGGCCGGATCATGTCGAGAAAATACTCCGGAGCCTCAAAAAGGGCGGCACTGCTGGCCGCGTGCCGGACGCCCACAGAAATGCCTCGCACCTTCGCCGCCTCACAGACATCCAGAAACCGCTTCATCTGCTCCTGGTCGAATTCGAGGTCTTCGGTAAGGCTCGTGCAGACGCCGGCGATCTTGAGCGAGGCGAGAGAACCGATTTTTTCGATGAGGGGCAGGGCCCGGTCATGGGGGACCCCCGTCCGGCCCATGCCCGTGTCGATGTCGATGTGAACCGAGGCTTTCGTGTTTAATCGCGACGCCGATTCGTCGAGATAGCGCACTTCGTCGGAATAGACGGCCTGGTTGATCCTCCGGGCAACAATGGCCTCGCTATCTCCCCGGGCGAAGGGTCCAAAATTCAGGATCGGCAAGCGGACGCCCGCCTCTCTCAGGCTTACGGCTTCAGCGAGCTTCCCAACCATCAAGGCCGCGGCACCGGTTTTCTCCAACGCCCTCGCCGTTTCGACCAGGCCGTGGCCGTAAGCGTTAGCCTTTACGACGGCCATGACCGGGACCTTGGCCCGCATTTTCACCCGGGCGAAATTCCAGAATAGGTTTTCGAACGAGACATCGATTCGCGGATCGCGTCTGCCCGATAAATCCGAGGGCGCTCGGCTTTCCACAATCTCTTTATTAATCACAGGCTTTGGATCCGGCAAGACGGCCAGCGACCCCGCTCCTAGAGCATAGAGGAATTCTCTTCGTTCCATGGCTCTCTTCTCCCTCCCGAACCAGATGGAGCGATTTCGGTTAACGTCATTCGCTTTGTCAGCCCGGGCTTCGCCCACGATCTCATTGACCTCTTTCATGAGCATCAAAATTCCTTTTTTGCGTTCTGATGAATTCCCGCCCTTGGCGCTGAATTTAGTCTTCTATCCAATGCGGAACTATATCTTCGGCCGGGAGGCAATGTCAATCACCCGAAAATTAATGCCCGAAGAGCGTGTCGCGACAAGAAACCCCGCCGCCACGGTTAAAAGACGATAAACTTCCGCTCCTCGTGATCATAAATAATCAAGAATATTCCACGCTCTCCTTGGCCACCGTGAGCGCAACCTGCTCGAAGACATGAGACAGCGGAGGCTTATCCGCCGCGAACATCAGCTTCAGGTGATCGATGATCCGGTCCACGGCCCCGAACTCCGTGATGAGACCGAGGCGAAATCTCGGGTCTCTTTTTTATGCTCGAAAGATTTCTACCGAATTTCTTGTCTTCGGGGACTGATTGGGACTCAGCTCTTTATCGTACCGAGCGGCAGACCGATACGTTTGAGCAAAGCCTCATAGCGGGGGTCGGACCGCAGCCCATCAAACCGCCGGTCGCATTTAATGTAAACCAGAAAGTGTGACCGCTCCTCGTAGGCTTTGTTGAGCCATTCAAGGGCCTGATTCTTATCTCCAAGGCCAATATAGACGGTGGCGATATCGTAGGCTGGAACATACGCTCGTTTTGACTTCTCAAGGAGTTTCTCCAAAATCTCCTGAGCCTCCTTCTTTTTGCCCGCAATCCCGTAGGCATGACCGAGGGAGGAGAGAGGAAGCGATCCGCCTTCCCAAAGTCCGACAGACTTCTGGAACTCGACAATAGCCTCTTTAAGCATGGATTTCTGTTCATAGGCCCAGCCTAAAATAACCATGGCCCAGGCATTATTGGGGCTCATCTTGAGTCCTTTGCGGGCAAGCTCAATCGCCTCATCATAATCTGCTGTGGTGAGGCAGTGCCAGCCGATGCAAGAAGTCATGTCGCTAGTAAAGGGATCAAGTTCCAACGCTAGTTTGCTCTCAACCATTGACTCTTCCATCCTGTCCATGGCCATCAGGTAATGCGCATAAATATGGTGGAGCATGGCGAGGCTGGGGTTGAGCTCAAAGGCACGTTTGAATTCCTTCTCAGCCTCTGTCCAATCCAGATCATAATGGAGCCAGGCCAGAGCCAGATAGCCATGGGCTTCTCCGAGAGTATTATCCTTCTCCAGCGCCTTGAAGGCCGCTTCTTTCGTTTTCAAAAAGGCCTCCCGAGGCGGAACATCGCCGAAAAATCCACTGAAATAATGATTCTCTGCAATCTTTGTGTAAGCCAGAGCAAAATCCGGGTCGAGCTTGACCGCTTGATTAAAATATTCATTATCGCCTGAATAAACTCCCTTGAGATAAGCATCAAGGGCTTGAGGATTCACAGCCCTTCTTTTGGCCAATCGGAACCTCGCCTCCTCACTGAGTCTGATGCCGATCTGCCTCGTGATATCCTGGGCAATTTCGCTTTGCAGAACCAGAAAACCGCCGATGTCGCGTTCGTAGCTTTTAACCCAGAGCTGCCGGTCTTCGGCCGGATTAACCAGCCTGGCTGTGATCCGCACTTTTTCTCCCGACCTCAGGACAGATCCTTCAACCACCAGGTCTGCGTTCAGCTCTTTGGCAATCTGCGGCAGAGATTTTTCTGTTTTTTTATACTTTATGATAGAAGTCCGCGAACTTACCCGCAGGGCGCTGATCTGTCCCAATTCCGTGATGAGAGCATCCGTTATTCCTAGGGCAAAATATTCCTGCTCAGGATCTTGGATGAGATTCTCCAGAGGTAGGACTGCCAGCGACTGCACCTGAGGAGTTCTGGCCCGGCCTGTCAAAAAGTCTCTTATTCCGCCGATATTGAAAACAAACAAAAGACCCGCCACCCCGAGGACAAAAACACTCATAGGCAGGGGTCTTTGCCACAAGCTTCGTTTTGCCCTGCGCCTGGGCTTTCCGGCGACGAGCGCCGATAGATCACCGGTCTCAAGCTGGTTTAAATCAGCCATCAGCTCCCGTGCCGACGCGTAACGGTTGGCCGGCTCTTTCTCCAGGCACTTGAAAATGACCCGCTCCAGCCCCTCAGAGATATGGGCCCCCAGGGACCGTAGCAGTTCCGGCGGCTTGTCGAGGATCGCATGCATGATCTCAGAAGGGGTCTCCTGAGGAAAGGGCTTTTTCCCCGTGACCAGCTCATGGAGAATGGCCCCCAGGGCATGGATGTCGG